>Ga0172364_10000302_pt1 | contig 33847 bp, 30 predicted proteins | sample LakKivSesite10cm_FD_114545 | JGI IMG/M metagenome (GOLD analysis project Ga0172364, IMG submission 114545) | Sediment microbial communities from Lake Kivu, Rwanda - Sediment site 10cm | ecosystem: Environmental > Aquatic > Freshwater > Lake > Sediment | place: Rwanda: Western Province, Lake...
CGGTTAAATGCCGAAGGCAATCCAGCTGTAAATCTTACGGCGGGATTATTTAACTGGGTTCACCCGGTTAAATGCCGAAGGCAATCCAGCTGTAAATCTTACGGCGGGATTATTTAACTGGGTGAAAATTAATAAAAATATCTCTTTACGTTATCATTTCTTGATGGTTTAATAAAAGAGAGGCAAGAAAATTAATTATGCCTAAATCCAAAGCAAAAAATAAAGAAATTTTAGCAGTGATTCCAATTTCAGGTCAACAATTTTTAGTTAAAGAAAAAGAAGAATTTTCAGTTGATCATCTAAATCTAAAAAATATTAAAATAAAACCTTATTTGATAATTAAAGAAAAAGAAGTTTTGGTGGGTAAACCAGAAGTTAAAAATTATATTTGTGAAATTAAGGTAGTTGAGCCTATAGTTAAAGGAGAGAAAAAAATCGCATTTAAATTTCATTCTAAAACTGGTTATCATAAGAAAAAGGGCTTCAGACCTTTGTATTCTCAGATTAGAATAGAGAAAATTAAAAAAATAAAATGAAGATTTTCGCCAATATTAAAAATTCAATTCTCGGCATTTTTGAAGAAATTAAGAAAATTCATTGGCCAGAAAGAAGATTAGTCATTTATAATGCTGTAGTAGTGATAGTGGCTATTTTGATTTCCATTTTAATAGTGGCAGGTATTGATTTTCTTTTATCTAAAACAGTCAGTTGGTATATAACACTAAGATAAATCAAAATTCAAAATGCAAAATTCAAAATTGAAGAAACAATCTAAAGTTAAGAAAAAAGTAAAACTTATTCTTCAATCCAATCCTAAAGCTCATTGGTATGTCATTCATACCTATTCTGGCTATGAAGATCGGGTAGCTAAGCAGTTGCGTCAAAGGGTAAAAGCTTTTGCTATGGAGGATCAGATTTTTCAAGTGGTAGTTCCCAAAGAGAAACAAGTTGAATTGAAAAGCGGAGAAAAGAAGGTGGTGAAAAAACATATTTATCCAGGCTATGTCATGGTGGAAATGATTGTTAACAATGAATCTTGGTACGTGGTTCGTAATACACCTAATGTGACTGGATTTATTGGCTTTGGTACTAAACCTTCGCCGATTGATCTTGAAGAATTAGAAGATATTTTTTCTAAAATGCAGAAAAAAGAAGCCACTTACGCCGCTGATTTTATAGTTGGTGATCATGTGAGAATTTCTCGAGGTACTTTTAAAGATTTTGATGGTGTAATTGAAGAGGTTGATGAATCCAAAGGTAAAATTAAAGTTTTGGTCAATATGTTTGGCCGTGAGACTCCAGTGGAAATTGATTTTACTCAAGCGAGAAAAATATAAGACCAAGTAAAAATTCACCCGGGTAAAAAAACTAAAAATTAAAAATGGCAAAGGAAGTGCTCGCAAAATTTAAAGTTCAAGCAAAAGCGGCAGAAGCAACACCAGCACCACCGCTCGGTCCAGCCTTAGGCCAATATGGCGTTAACATTGTTGAGTTTTGCAATCAGTTCAATCAAAAAACCCAAGATAATAAAGGTTTGATTGTCACCGCGGATGTGACAGTTTTTAAGGATCGAACTTTTTCATTTGTTGTTAAAACTCCGCCAGCCGCGGTTTTGCTGAAAAAAGCCGCTAAAATTGATAAGGCTTCAGGCGAGCCCAATCGCAAAAAAGTGGGCAAAGTTACGCACGCTCAAATTAGAGAAATCGCTGAAATCAAAATGGTTGATTTAAATGCCAATGATATTAAAGAAGCAGAAAAAATCATCGAAGGCACAGCCCGCAGTATGGGTATTGAAATAAAGTAATTTTTAGAAAAATTTAAGTATATGCAGAGGATTGCGAAAAAAGAATGATGCGGGTTTTTCCCGCATCTTTGGTATTAGGAGATTTTGTTCAGTCGGAAACGTAATGAGAGGCTGAAGTGAGTGCTCCTCCCCAGCCAAGCAGACAGAAAATCACAATGACAATAATCAGGATGACGAGAACGATGCACCCCCAAGTACCCCAATAGATTACTCGACTCATAGAAGATGACGCTTTCTTTTGTTTCATTCATCATCATCTCCTTTGGCAGATTTCTGATGTGCACCCAGTAGGGCATTTATAAATTAACTATAAATTTCAAAAAAAATCAATGCCAGGACTTTATTCTAACTAATATTTTTTGTATCCTATTTTTAGGCTATGGATTTCCAACCACTTAATTTAGTTTTTAGGGAATTAAAAAAAGAGAAGGCTTTAAGACCTGTTTTTTCTGCAATGGAGAGAGGTAAGCAAATTTTGTCCCCGGATTTTTTTATTTATATTGTGCGACACATATTAGCAAAAGAAAGAAAAGAGGGGATCAAACTGGAGAAAAACAATGATTATTCTTTAATCAGATTAAAGAAACAATTTTTAGGTTTAGGTTATGAAGTTTCGCCATTTATTTACGAAGCAGGGCAAATGTCAGTGCGCGGAGAAATAATTGATTTTTGGGACAAAACTGCGCTTTATCCAATTAGATTAGAATTTTTTGATAGAACTTTAGAGCAAATTTATTTTTTTGATCTTCGGACCAAAAAACCGATTCATAAAATTAGTTCTTTTTTTGTCTATCCTTGTAAATTCAAGAAATTTAGAGATTCAAGAATCATAGATTTACCAATTAGGTCGCATTTAAAATCTTCTTTAAGAGATATTATTGAATTATCCCAAGATAAAAATCAGAAAATTTTTATTTTCTCTCGCTTTGAAGCATCCTTACGTGACTTGATTCGAAAAAATAAAGCAAAAATTTATTTTTTGCCCCCACAAAATTCTCCTGGTTTCAGTTTCAAAAATTTACATTTTTTTACTGATTTAGATTTTGAACAAAAAGTTAAAATTAGACGCTTTGCTGAAATTAAAGATTTTTCCGTTGGTGATTATGTGGTTCATATTGATCATGGAATTGCCAAATTGGATGGAATAGGGCCAAAGAAATTACCTTTAAGTTTAGATGAACAGATATTAGGCCAAAAAGAAAGAAAAGATTTTTATTACCATTTGCGTTTTAAAAATTCAGCTTTTCTCTACGCGCCACTTTTAGAGAAAAGAAGAATTACCAAATATATTGGCTCAAATCCTTCGCTTTCAGTACTCGGCGGTAAAGAATGGCAGGAGGCTAAAATAGCAGCAAGAAATGAAGCTAAGAAATTAGCCATCAAACTCTTTTCTTTGTATTCAGAACTTAAAAAACAGAGGTCAGAAATTAATCCTAGAGAGGCGGATGAATATTTAAAAATTTTAGATCGATCTTTTCCCTATGAATTAACTCTATCGCAAAAAAAAATTCTCAAAAATATTTTGAAAAAATTAAAGAAACAAGAAGTTTTAGATTTTTTATTAAGCGGTGAAGCATCATCAGGAAAGACTGAAGTTGCCTTGCGTTTAGCCAGTGTATTTTTGGCTTCTCAGAAACAGGCAATATTTTTAGCACCAACTACCTTTTTAGCCTATCAACAATATTTGGTGGCGAAAAATAGATTTAAGAAATTACCACTAAAAGTAGGAATTTTATCCCGTTTTCAAACTCACGCAGAAAATTCCAAAACAATTGAGCAATTTAATTCTTTAAAGATTGATTTTTTAGTGGGCACTCATAAGATTTTGTATTCTAAACTCAATTTGAAAAACTTAGGATTTCTAATTATTGATGAAGAACAAAGATTTGGCGTTAGTCAAAAAGAAAAAATTAGATTAATCAAAAAAGATATTAGCGTTTTGTCTTTAACTGCTACACCCATTCCCAGAACTTTGCATTTGGCTTTTTCTGGTTTGAAATCTATGGGTAATTTAGGAGAATTGCCGTTTGCAAAAGCTAAAATTAAAGAATCTATTATTGGACAGAAAAATTGGAGAAAGATAGAAAAAATAATTGAAAATAACAAAAAAAGCCCTATATTTTTTGTTGCGCCATTTATCCGCGATTTGCATTATCTGGAGCCAAAATTAAGAAAAATATTTAAAAAGAAGAGAATTATTGTTGCTCATGCCAGAATGGAAAGAAAAAAATTAGCTCAGATTTATTCTGATTTTTCCTTAGGCAAGATTGATATTTTGCTCTCGACACCCATTGTTGAACATGGTTTAGATATATCATTGGCTAATTTAATGATTCTTTGGTATGGCGAAAGATTTGGTTTAGCTGATTTGTATCAATTGCGTGGTCGAATCGGCAGAATTGGCCAAAAAGCTTTATTTTTAGTTGCTGTGCCGGAAAAAATTTCTGATTCTTCATACAGTCGTCTAATTGATTTTTTAAGTTTGGTTAAAACCAAAAAACCAGGATGGGAGATTTCCATGAAAGATTTAGAACGACGGGGGGAAGGAGAAATTTTGGGTAAAAGACAACACGGAATTGTTAATCAAGTGGGTTTATATTTATTTAGCAACTTACTTAAGCACTCGATCAAAAAGATTGCTACCTAGATTTTTTTATGATTTGCAATCTTTTTTGAAAGTTCTTTTATATAATAAATAAATGGAATTTTTTGATTTTTGTTTAGCTTCTGCTTTACCTTCAAATAAAGATTTTTTAGTTCTAAAAAAATACAAGGTTACAAATTTAAAATACCTAGAAAATAAAAAACCTTTAAAAGGACTATCTCAAGGATTTTGGAATAGATTAAAGAATTTAAATTTAAAAAAATTAGAAAAAGAATTTAGAAAAATAAGGGATAAAAAATATAAATTATTAAGATTAGATCAGAAGAATTATCCTGACATTTTAAAACAAATTTCTGATCCACCTGTTTATTTATTTATTTGGGGAAATGAAAAAATTTTAGGAAAGCCGGCTTTAGCCTTTGTTGGTTCTCGTCGAGCCACAAGCTATGGTAAAAAGGTTACCAATTATTTGATTTTTAATTTGCAGTTTGATTGGATTATTGTTTCAGGATTAGCTTTAGGTATTGATAGTTTTTCTCATCAAGCAGCCCTAGATTCGGATAAAAAAACTGTGGCAGTTTTGGGTTCAGGGTTTTCCAATCTTTATCCCTCAAATCATAAAATCTTGGCAGAAAAAATTATTAGATCTCAAGGTGCAATAATTTCTGAATATCCGCCACATTTTGGTCCAGAGAGATATTTCTTTCCTGCTCGCAATCGTATTATTGCTGGATTAGTGCAAGCAGTCATTATAGTTGAAGCAGCTAAACATTCTGGTTCTTTGATTACTGCCTCGCTTGCTGCAAGATATGGTAGAGAAGTAATGACTGTAGCCAATGATTTATTTTGCTTGACAAGTGAAGGCTGCTTTTCTTTAATTAAACAAGGTGCTAAACCGATTTTTAGTGCCGAAGATATTGAAGAAGGATTTTTTATTTCTAATCCTGAGTGGATAAAAAAGGATAAAGAAAAAATAAAAGATCCTTTGATGGAATTTTTAGTCACCCCTAAGCATTTAGAAGAAATTCAAAAATTTATCAATTTAAATTCAGAAAAAACATTAGTTAAACTTTCAGAACTGGAGGTAGAAAATAAAATTAGAAATTTAGGTTCAGGATTTTATCAAAGTAAATAAAAATTAAAAACGAAAAACTAAAAATGGCAGATAAGAAAGTATTAATTGTAGAATCACCAGCAAAAGCAAGGACTATTTCCCAAATTTTAAAAAATTTTGACGTTGTTTCATCTTATGGTCATATTCGAGATTTACCACGCAAAGGTTTAGGCGTTGATATTAAAAATAATTTCGCTCCCAAGTATCATGTAATGCGTGATAAAATGCCAATCGTCAAGAATCTTAAAGAGGCTATAAAAAATGCTGATGTTTATTTAGCTACTGACTTTGACCGTGAAGGAGAAGCCATTGCTTGGCACTTATCACAAATTTTAAAACTCGCTGATCCGAAAAGAATAACTTTTCATGAAATTACGTCCAAAGCCATTAGTAAAGCAGTGGAAAACCCAAGGAAGATTTTAAATGAATTAGTTGATGCTCAAAAAGCCCGCAGGATTATTGATCGTTTATTTGGTTATAAACTTTCTCCTTTTTTGTGGCGGAAGATTGTTAGGGGTTTATCTGCTGGCAGAGTACAATCAGCAGCTCTGCGTTTAATCGTAGAAAGAGAACAGGAAATTCGCGATTTCAAATCAGAAAATTATTTTAGACTTCAGGCCCTTTTTAAAGAACAGGGCATGGAATTTTCTGCTCTGCTTTCACAAATTGACAAAAAAATCTTGCCCAAATTATATTTCAGGAAGAAAAAAGATGTCGAGAAAATTTTAGATGAAATCAAGGATAAATTATTCAAAATTTCAGCAATCATTGACCGTAAAAAATTAATTTCTCCACCAGCTCCTTATATCACAGCTAGTCTCCAACAAGATGCTTTTGTGCGTCTTAGATTTTCAGCTAAAAAAACAATGTTTTTGGCCCAACAATTGTATGAAGGTATGGAAATCGAGGGGCAGTCCAAAGGTTTAATTACCTATATGCGCACTGATTCACCGAGTTTGGCTAAAGAGGCACAAAAAGCCGCAAGAAATTATATTGCCAAAAATTTAGGTAAAGATTTATTGCCAAAAATTCCTAAGGTTTACAAAGCAAGATCCGGAGCCCAGGAAGCTCATGAAGCCATTAGGCCAACTAATTTTTCTTTAACTCCAGAAAAAGTCAAAAAGTATTTAGGAAAAGACCATTTTAGATTATATGAGTTAATCTTTTGGCGCACTTTGGCTTCACAAATGAAAGAAGCTGTCTTTAGGGAAAACATTATCTATTTCCAAGTTAGAGGAAAGATCCGCCAGCTGGCGGAAAATTATATATTTAGGGCCCAAGGTTTAAAAGATGAATTTTTAAGTTTTTTAAAATACTATTCCTATCATTTTACGCTTAGTATGCTTCCTAGATTAGAAAAAGGTAAAAAATATAAGCCTCAAAGATTAGAAATTTTATCTTTGGAAACCAAACCTAAATCCCGCTATACTGAAGCAGCTTTAATTAAAACGTTGGAACGATTGGGTATTGGTCGACCATCAACCTATGCTCCCATTATTGGTGTTTTATATCAGCGGAATTATATAGAAAGAAAAAAGCGCTATCTTTTCCCTACAGAATTAGGTGAGAAAGTTACTGATTTCCTGAAGGAACATTTTAGTCATCTAATTGATTATAAATTTACAGCCCGTATGGAGAAAGAATTAGATGAAATTGCTGAAGGAAAACTCGAATGGATTTCTTCAGTTAAAGATTTTTATCATCCCTTGGCAGAACTGTTAAAGAAGAAAGATTTAGAAATTGACAAAGGTAAGATTACAGAAAAAGAATATTTAGATCGCAAATGTCCAAAATGTGGTTCAAAACTTTTAACTCGTTTTGGTAGATTCGGTAAATTCATCAGCTGTGAAAATTTTCCTAACTGTAAATACAAAGAAGCAATTAAAAAGAATATCAATTTAGAAGATGAATTAGATAAGAAAACTAAGGATAAAATCGATGAATTAAAAAAGAACAATCCTAAATGTTCTCAATGTGGTGGTGAATTAAAATTACGCAAGAGTAGATTCGGATATTTCTTAGGTTGTGTCAACTATCCAAAGTGTCGCTTCATTGCTCCACTTAATAAATTCAAGAGAAAGAATGAAAATAAAGAATAAAGATTGCCAATGCAAAATATAAAATCTAAATCCCAAAATAATCCAAAGTTCAGAATTTTGAATTTTTAATTGTAATTTTGGATTTTGGACTTTAAATTTTAAATTTGCAATATGTTTCCTAAATCTTTTAGAACATTGAAAGAATTATTAGAATCTTTGCCACAAATTGGTTCAAAAACTGCAGAAAGACTCGCAGCCCATATTGTTAAAATGCCATTGGAAGAAAAGAAAAATTTGGCTCGAGCAATTTTATCTGTTAGTAAATTAAAAGAATGCCCCAGATGTTTTAATTTCTCTGAGGATAAACTTTGTGTCATTTGTAAAGATAAAACAAGAAAGCAAGAAGTTATTGCTGTTGTAGAGACTCCTTTGCATATTGCTCCATTTGAGAAAGCAGGTTATCGTGGATCATATCATGTTTTAGGAGGATTAATTGCTTCATTCTTAGAAGATCCTGATAGTTTACGTTTAACCGAACTTCTAAAAAGAATTAAAAAAGAAAAACCTCGTGAACTAATTTTGGCACTTGATGCTTCGCTAGAGGGAGAAACAACTGCTATTTACGTGGCTAAAGAGATTGAAAAATCCCGATTTCGACAAAGTCGAAATCGAGGATCCTCGATTTCCGACAAAGTCGGAGCATCGGGACCTTTTCCAAAAACTAAAATTTCTCGTTTAGCCCAAGGTCTACCCACTGGCGCCGATTTAGAATATGCTGATGAGATTACTATCCGCGAGGCTTTGAGGGGTCGAAGACAGATTAATGAATAAGACATGACTTTTTTCCTAAAGATTTTTTATCCACTTGACAAAAAAATTGGAGGCTGTATTTTGAATGATAGTTACATTAAAATGAGTAGTTAAGAACAAATTCTATGGCGTCAAGTTTTCATTGTGATCGCTGTGGTTACGAAACAATTGATGAGACTTTACCAGATTGTCCAATTTGCGGCGGTACTCTAGTGATGGAAGATGGGGAAGAAGATATGGTCCCTCGGATTGACGGCGAGATGGAAGATGAAGAAAATCTTTGGCGTTTAAATATATAATCTTGATCTTTAGAAAGATTCATAACATGCGAGGATCTAGGGGCAACTTTTTAGGCAGCCTGAAGACCTTCGTGCTCCCTCACCTCCGGCCCGACATACCTGATGGCAAGTCAAGGCGGGCGGGCTGCTCGACTTTTCATGATAGAAAAACTTTCGTTTTTCTTTCTAAAAAGAAGCAAACAGAGAAAATAAAAAATCAAAAACATAATGAAGAGCCGTTTGCAAATTTATCAATTTTAGGGCACAATTTTAACAATGCTTAAATTTTATAATACTCTTAGCAAGTCAGTTGAGGATTTTACACCCCTTAATTCCAAGAAAATAAAAATATATATTTGCGGTCCAACAGTCTATTCTTTGGATCATTTAGGTCATGCCAGAGTCGGAGTTTTTTATGATTCTGTCAGGCGATATTTCCAGTATCTAGGATTTAGGGTTAAATTTGTGCAAAATATCACTGATGTTGGTCACCTGACTGAAGAGGAAGAGCCAGAGGACAAAATTATTAAAGCTGCTCAGAAAGAAGGGAAATCGCCATTAGAAATTGCTCGCTATTTTGAAAAAAAACATTTTGAGGCAATGGAAAAATTAAATATTTTAAAACCAGATTTTTCGCCTCGGGCTTCAGAAAATATCGACGTAATGATTGAAATTATTAAAACATTGATTGATAAAGATTTCGCTTATGAGACTAAAACTGGTATTTATTTTGATGTCAAAAAAATTAAAGATTATGGGAAATTATCTGGTCGCATGAAGGTAAAGGATCAATTTAAAGGTTCGAGAATCAATTTGAAAGAAGATAAAAAGGACCCTCAAGATTTTGCTTTATGGGTTAAGGCAAAACCTGGTCATTTATTAAAATGGACCAGTCCGTGGGGTGAAGGTTATCCTGGTTGGCATATTGAGTGTTCTGCCATGATAAAAAAATTCTTAGATTTTCCTATTGATATTCATGGTGGAGGCAATGATCTAATTTTTCCGCATCACGAAAATGAACGTGCTCAAGGAATTGGTTTTTCTGACAAAGAACCGGTGAGATATTATCTGCATTTGGGCCAAGTAAAAATTGCAGGCAAAAAAATGTCCAAATCCTTAGGTAATGTTGTAATCTTGGAAGATTTAGAAAAGAAATACCCAACCGATTGGATTCGCTTAGCTTTGCTTTTAACCAATTATTCTAAACCCTTAGACTTTTCTCTAGAGCGGATTAAGGAAGCAGACAAAATTATCGCTCGTTTATCTGAAGCTGGCAATAAGGCTAAAGAAAAAAATTCTGGAAAGATAATTTCAAAAATTAAAGAAGCAATTGAAGACAATTTTAATTTTGCTAAAGCCATTGCCATTTGGGATGAAAAAAGAGCAGAGGTGTCAAAAAAAGAATTTGCAGATTTGAAACAAATTTTTGGCCTAAACTTAGAAGAAGAAAAAATTCCTCAAGAAATTTTAGAAAAAGCTCTAGAGAGGCAAGCTGCTCGTCAAGTAGGAGATTTTAAAAAAGCAGATAAGTTGCGTCAAGAAATCTTATCTAAAAATTATGTCATTGAAGACAGTGGTGATTCATTTCGGATAAAAAGAAAAGATGAAGTTTAAATTTTCTTGGTCTCAAGATAAAAGAATTGTTGGCCTTGGGCCAATGGATGGCATAACTGATTCTCCCTTTAGAATTTTAAATAAACGATTTGGTGCAGATTTTGTCTTTACAGAAATGATTTCTGCTGATGGTTTAGTTAAAAAAAGCAAAACGATTTTTGAACATTTACGTTTTAAAAAAGGGGAGAGGCCAATTATCGCTCAAATATTTGGCAAGGATCCTGAAGTGATGGCAGAGGCAGCAGAGATTTTGGAAAAAAGATTTAAATTTGATGGTATTGATATTAATTGTGGTTGTTCTACCCGTAAAGTTTTGAGTTCTGGTCACGGAGGAGCCCTCTTAAAAGATCCTAAAAGGCTACTCTCCCTTCTTCATATTGTGCGACGTAAAACTAGTATTCCTTTATCAGTCAAAACTCGGCTTGGCTACTCAGAGCCAGAAGAAATTGTCAAACTAGCGCCGAAAATAGAAAAAATAGGTATAAATGCATTAATAATTCATACACGCACAGTCAAACAAAAATTTTCTGGTCGAGCTAGCTGGAATATCTTAAATCAGGTTAAAAAACAGATAAAAATTCCGCTAATTGCTTCAGGCGATATTTTTTCTAAAGAAGATCTAGCCAAATTATTCAGAGACACTAAGGCTGATGGTGCAATTGTCGCTCGCGGTGCTTTGGGCAATCCTTGGATTTTTGAAGGCTTGGATATTATTAAAGAAAATCCTAAGAAATATTTGCAAATCGCAAAAACTCCAGAAGAGATATCTTTGCGTGAGAAAAAAGAAGTTATTTTGGAACATTTAAATTTAATGATTGATCCGCCAGCTGGCGGATACGATGAAGAAAAAGCCTGTAAATTATTTCGTAAATTCTTTTTGTGGTATTTGAAAGGTCTCGTTGGAGCTAAACAAGCAAAATTAAAAGCAGCAATAATTGATAACCTGGAAGAAGCTAAAATTGTTTTGGCTCAAATTAAAGAATGAGAATGAAGAATAAGAATAAAGATTTAAAAATAATTAAAGAAGGAAAGGATTTTAGAGTAGTTTTTAAGCCAGCTTTTGTTTTGTCAGAAGATTTTGGGCCGCTGATTTGCCATCGTTTAGATTATGAAACTTCAGGCTTGCTCTTGGTGGCAAAAAATAAATCAGCTTTAGATTTTTTTAGAAATCAATTTAAAGAGCGACTTGTAATTAAGAAATACCAAGTTTTAGTTTTGGGTGAGTTTCCAAAAAAAATTACAGTTGAAGGATTTCTAAGAAGAGGCTCAAAAAAACCATTTTATTTTGAATCTTTATTGTCTTTAGGCAAAAAGGATAATCTAGATCATCAGAATTTTAGAATCCGTGGCAAAAAAGCAAGATGGAGCAAAACTGAATTCAAATTAATCAAAGCAAGGCCTAAAAAAATATTTAAGGAAAAGAAATATCAATCCGTCAACCGGAGGGTCAATTATTTATCTCTTGTTGAAGCTTGGCCTTATACTGGTAGGAGACATCAAATTAGAGTTCATTTAAATCATTTGGGCTTTCCTATTTTAGGCGATAAAATTTACGGCTCAAAAATGTCTCACAAAGCCTCAAAGATTCTAAAAATCCCGCATTTAGAGCTCTATTCAGTCTTTTTGGAATTTTTCACCCCAGACGAAGAAAGAATAAAAATAGACATAAGTAAAGAGGTTGTCCCGATGCTTCCGATACCTATCGGGAAGATCGAGGATCCCGATTAACATCGGAATTTTGGATAATTGAAAATTAATATTTGATCATTTATCATAAGACTGTCGTGTCCAAGCTTACTAAATCTCTTCTTTGGCGTTTATTTTTTATAATACTCCTTGTAGCTTTAGCTCTTTTAATAGTTTTGCCACAAGGAAAAAAAATTATTAAAAAAAGCTTTCCCTTGTCTTTGGGTTTGGATTTGCAAGGCGGCTCACATTTAGTTTATGAAATGGATTTAGCTTCCATCAAAAAAGAAGATTGGTCGTCAGCCCAAGAGTCAACTTTAAATGTTATTCGCAATCGTGTAGATAAATTCGGAGTAGCAGAGTCAACAATTCAGCCAATTCAGATATCTGGTAAGCGCGCGATCCTCGTGGAATTACCAGGCATCAAAGATCTAGAAGAAGCTAAGAACTTAATTGGCAAAACTGCGCAATTAGAATTTTGGGAAGAAGATCAAGGTCAAATCACTAAAGAAGGCAAAGTTAAATCTGCTCAAAATAATATTTTACCTGGTTTCAAGCCAACCGGCTTAACGGGTAGGCAATTGAAGAAAGCTCAGCCTACAGTTAATGAGCAATCGCAAGCTTGGGAAGTAGCTTTAGAATTTAACGCTGAAGGTGCTAAGCTTTTCAAAGATATTACCAAAAGAAACTTGGGTAAGCCTGTAGCTATAATTTTAGATTCAAAACCCATTTCTATCCCCACAGTGCAATCCGTGATTGAAGGCGGTAAAGCAGTCATCACTGGCAAATTTACGCCGCAAGAAGCCAAATCCTTAGCCATTCAATTAAATGCTGGTGCTTTGCCAGTGCCGATTAAATTAATTGAAGAACGAACTGTAGAAGCCACATTAGGTCGTGAAGCAGTAGAAAAAAGTTTGCTAGCTGGCATGATCGGCCTTTTGGTTGTTGCTATTTATATGTTAATAAATTTTCGTTATTGGGGTCTTTGGTCAATTGTCGCTTTAGCTATTTATACTCTTTTGAATATTGCCATTTATAAAATTCTGCATATAACTTTGAGTTTGTCAGGCATCGCTGGTTTTATCTTGTCTGTGGGTATGGCGGTTGACGCCAACATTTTGATTTTTTCAAGATCTCGCGAAGAAATGGCTTTGGGTTCAAACTTGATCGATGCTTTAAGGGATGGATTTACGCGCGCTTGGCTTTCAATTCGGGATTCTAATATTTCCAGTTTAATTACGGCTTTAATTTTATATTCATTTGGCACAGGACAAATAAAAGGTTTTGCTGTGACTTTAGGCATTGGAATTTTAGCCAGCATGTTTTCTGCCATTACTATTACCCGGACATTTTTATTGCTTTTTATACCTAAAACCCTACATGAAAAAACCGTTTAGCTTTATTGATAATAGAATCTATTTTTATATTTTTTCTGTTTTGCTTTTTATCTTGGCAGTTTTATCAATTATCTTTTTCCGCTTTAATTTAGGCATTGATTTTGCTGGTGGCAGTGTCTTAAAAATTAGATTTCAAAATAGCGTTGATAAAACAAAGGTAGAGCAACAAGTTAAAGATGCCGGCTTTTCCTATGTTCAGGTTCAGCCTTCAGCTAGTGAATATTTTATCCGCACCAAAGTTTTATCAGAATCAGATCACAAAAAAATCCTTAGTTCACTTGAGAAATTAGGTAAATATCAAGAGCTGTCTTTTGAGAGTGTTGGTCCTTCAGTCAGTGCCGATTTGAGAAAGAAAGCCATTTGGGGTATCGCTTTAGTTTCTTTAGGTATTATTCTTTATGTAGCTTTTGCTTTCAGAACTATTCCTAAAGATTATTCCAGTTTGATTTTTGGTCTATCTGCAGTCATTGCTTTATTGCATGACGCAACCATTACTGCTGGTAGTTTTTCATTTTTAGGTCATTTCTATAAAAACATCGTCGTTGATGCTTATTTTATTACCGCACTTCTAACAACTAGTGGTTATTCAGTCCATGATACCATTGTGGTGGCTGATAGATTGCGTGAAAACTTGATCAAACGTGAAGGCAATATAAAATACTTAGCTGATTTATCGCTCTGGCAAACTTTAGCTCGCTCCATTAGCACATCTTTAACAACATTATTTGTTTCTTTGACCTTATTTCTTTTGGGCGGAGAAAGTATCAAAAATTTTGCTCTGGCTTTAGTAATAGGAATTACCATTGGGACTTATTCTTCAATTTTTGTAGCTGTGCCTTTGATTGTTGATTGGCACAAGCGTGCTTCGCACTAAAATAAAAATGTAAATCTCAAAATGCAAAATGAAGGAGTTATTTTACTATTTTTCCCTTGCTAGTGAAAGAAATACATGGTAATTTCTTGAATGACTCCAAAAGGAGGAGGTGTTGGAGATGGCCTTTGGTGACCTCTTCGCTCAAGATGATATTGTTGATGAAGTTGCATTACGGCTGAACTACCCGCACTATTTCAAGGATCCACAGAAGCTCTCTACAGCAGCCTTGAGGGCTCAGATTACTGAAGTCGAAGCCGAGATCCAGAAATCCAGATCCGCCATTGATATGTTCCTTCCTTATCATCGAAGACGTCTCAGAATGCTCCGGGCAGAGTTAGTGCGTCGAGACAGTAAGTAAGGAAGTTTCTCTAAGGTTGGTGGGAAACCTGATCGTTCCTCAGAACGACAAAAACCACCCTCTTTTAATTTTTGTGGAGGCATTGATAATTAATAAAAATTAGGTTTAAGTAAATCTGTTAAAATCCACCAGCTGGCGAAGTGTCATGCAGCAAGGAAGTGTCACATAGCCAAAAATAGGGGAGAGATAGGAAAAATTTAAAATTTAGATCTCAAAATCCAAAGTTGAGGACAAGAGAGCCAGTTATTTATTAGAATTTTGCGGAATCATATAAAAGTATAAAGGAAAAATTATTTTTGTCCGCCAGCTGGCGAATTTAGAATTTATCTTATCCTGTATAATTGTCGCATAACATACATTGTGCGAATATGGCTGGAGGTTTTTCTGGGTCTCTTCTGCTGCACTCGCTCGAATTTTAAAATGTACCTTTTATTTATATTTACTAAATTTAACTAAGTTCAAATTTTAGGCCTCATGCTTTTACATCCATTGATATTTCGTAGCTTTTTATTTTATTTATTACAATTATTTATAATTTCATACATTAATTGGTCTTCTTGAATTCTAATTATGGCGTAGACGACTAATTCATCGTCCAGCCAACCCCTGGCATTGACGTTTGTGTATAAATGCTCTAATTTTGGCTTATCCAAGGCATAATTAGTTCACCAATCAAATCATATCCTATGGTAGTTTTTGTCCGAAAGCTCCAATTGCGGTCCTGAATTTTAATTTAGATTTCAACCTAATTTTTAATTGACATGTCGTATTTAATCCAAGTATTTTTTATAAATTTCCAGCTAAATTTTATTTTTAATTTTTTATTTTATTCCCTTTTTTTGCTCGGGTGTTTATTTACTATGTGTATGCTAGCTTCTTTTGAAGCCTTTAGCTTTATATTGAAAGAAGCCTAAGTCTATTTTTACGTCGCACAATATATTACCTACTTAACAAAAACACAAAGTAGATAGAAGGTATATACTGCCTATATAAATGTATTAAGATCTCTTGACAAGTTAAGAGGCTTTTTTTAAAATTAGTATACCGGTCCAGAATAAGAAGAGACGGGAGAGTCTCTTCATCGGGAAAGGATCCCGAATCTCTGGCCTAAACTGATCTAGGAGGTGGTGCGATGTCGTCGCACCCGTGGTTCGTAATCCGGCGGTGAGGCTTAAGCCTCACCGCCCCTTCTTTTTATATAGCCATTGTAGATAAATTTCTTAGAGAATTTTAGAGTTCTATTTCTCCCCTATTTTGTATTTGAGGCTTGGCTGTTTTTGATTCTTGTTCTGAATTATCATCTGGAACATTGGCTTTTTTCTCTTCTTCCTGGCTAGGTTCATCTGAATGAGCTTTATTTTTCATTGCTTCTTCGATCAAATTTTTCAATACTTTCCTATCTTCTTTTTTGGGTGTTTCTCCGCTGTCCGCTGGCGGCTCAACTGCCTTCGCTCCGAGCTCAGGCCGAGAAGATCTTGCCGAAATCTGACGGAACGGATTCTTAACTTCTTCTCTAGCTCCAGCCCTTTCATTTAAAGGAAAATACCAACTATGGCCTGATGTTCCTTTTCTTATTAAAAATTGCTTTTCCCCCACTTTCATTTTCTTAGGCTGTACTAGATCTTCAAAAGCTTCGATAATTTTACTTTGCGCTTGTTCATGGACCTCTTTTTCTGCTTTTTTTAAAGGTTGGGCATAAGTCTTACGACTGGCTTCTATCACTTGATCAGCCAGACCAATTTTGTCTTGTGACGGAGGCAAGGTTTCTGCAGAAAATGGTGGGCAAGTGATGCCCTGAATCGACATTTTTAAATAAATATGGAAACGATCAAGATTAATTAAATCAGTTTCTTCAAAGGTAGGCATAAATTCTTTGGCTAAATATGGCGCATCGCTTGGACCAACTCTAAAGGAAATCAATGTTCCCACATTACCAAAAACTGATTCCCTAACAGCCTCATCCATTTGAGCAATATATTGATTAGCCATTAAAATATTAAGACGATATTTTCTAGCCTCAGACAAAATAGTGGCAAAAGATTCGGTAGCAAAATTTTGAAATTCGTCAACATATAAATAAAAATCCTTGCGCTCCTCAGGCTTAATTGAAGCTCGTTCCAAAGCAGCAATTTGGATTTTAGTGATCAGCATGGCGCCCAAGAGTCCTGAGGCATCTTCACCTACTTTTCCTTTGGAGAGATTAACTAAGAATATTTTTTTGTTGTTCATTATGTCGTCAATATCTAGGGTTGATTCTTTTTGGCCCACTATATTTCTGATTAAAGGCGAAGACAAAAATTGACCAACTTTATTTTGGATGGGCGCAATGGCTTCAGTGCGGAATCTTTGGTCATATTGCTCATACTCTGAAATCCAGAATTCTTTGATCACTGGATCTTTAATGTTTTGAATTACTTCTTGTCTGAAATCTTTATCAACTAAAATCTTAGTTACCCCCAAGAGTGTAGCTCCGGGATAGTCAAGTAGAGCTAAAATGTCATTGCGTAAAATATATTCCAGACGTGGACCCCAAGAATCAGCCCAAATCTTTTTAAAAATTCCTACCAAACCTGAAGCAACAATGCTTTTCAATTCTGGTTTAACCTTTTCTAGCAAATTAAAAGCAATGGGATAATCTTGATCAGCTGGATTAAAATAAACTACATCTTTAATTCGTTCTGGAGGTATGAAATCGAGTAGTGACTCTACTAATTCGCCATGAGGATCGATGACAGCTAATCCCTGACCATTTTTAATGTCAGAGATGGCCATATTATGAATAGTGGTAGATTTACCTACCCCGGTTTTACCAATTAAATAGATGTGATGGCGTCGATCATTACGCAAAATCCCAAATTCTGTAGGCGCACCTCTGAAATCAGTTTTGCCAAAAATGACCAAATCTTCTTCCTCAGCTTTCCCTTTAATGGGTAAATTTTTGGGAGATTCCCCTTTCTTTGAGCCAGCCCAAGAGATTTTTGGTGTTTGAACTGAAACATTGGGTAAATGATAAACAGAAGCTAATTCTTCAATATTTAGAATAAATCCGCCGTGCAAAAAGAAACGCTTTGTGTATTTTTCAAATTCTTCTTGGTTATTAAAATGATATTTACCTAGAGCGAAGCCATTCATATTGGTGGTATTGAATTGTTTAAAAGAACCGATGATATTGTGGATTTTTGATTGAGCACCGATTTCGTCTTTAGCAAAAGATACCAACCTAATTTTTGTTTGATATCCCAATTTTGTTGATTTTGTCTCCACTCCTTCAATGGCTGCTTGCATTGGTGCTGACAATTGAATTTCTTTGGCTGTGTTAGTTTCTGCTGAGGGGTTTGTTGCTGCCCTCACTAAATCTTTACCAAATGAAGCAGCAGCTTTAATTCCGGCTCCCATGGTTAAATTAAGTCCTGGCGCTTGGCCAGTAGTTTTGACACTTTTACTCCAGGCAATGGCTTTTTTTTGCCAAGAATCAGATTTTGGACGAACAATAATCTGAACCCAGATCTGTTCGTCTCCACTGACTTTAGCTAAAGTACTAGTTAAAGAGGCTAAAGGATCAACATCAAAGTTGGGAAAAGTTTTTATAGGCAAGACATCTTCTTTGGTTGTTTTTAATTCAGCTACTGCAAAATCACTTTTGGGAGCAAATTGAGTATAATCTTGTACTTCTCTAATCTCTACAGTTGGATATTGGGCATAAATTTGACTTTCGACAAAATCAACTAGATGCTTTGGGCAAGTAACATAAAAACTAATCATTTGTGATTTGGCTACGATTTCAAAACTAATTTTTGGTTGTAATTCTTCCGGAACTTTTTCCTGTAAAATTCCATGCAAAGCGGCAAACATATTTTGAGCTGCTTCTGGGCCTTTCTCATTCTCTTTCGGCACAGCTAAAGATAAAATTGCCCACTGGGTTTTCTCTGTCTCAGTTTTAAAATGAGCCAGTTTTTGCTGTTTAAAATAATAGAGTGCACCTAAAGCAAAACCAACTACAACTAAAAAGAAGATAAAATATACTGTAACCATTGCTCAATATCAGAATAACATAAAAAGATTAGAAGTTGAAGCCTTACTGGGTGATCAATTCTACCCTATCTTTATTTACTTAAATATTTTTTGAAACCAGCTAAATTTAAAAGTATGGTGTTTCTTTTTACTATTCTTTGCTCCATTATTTTTTCAATTAATTCATTGCGAGTTAATTTTTTCTTACTTTCTTTAATGATTTGTTCAATGACATCTTTGACTGTTCCCGTCATATAACCCCATTTTTTTAAAGCATAAGTGCCACGGCCAATTAAAACATATTTTTGGTTATGTTTAATTAATTCATTATGGACAGTGGGTACTGTTGGTTGTTTCTTGGAAATGTTTTCTTTAACAATCAGTTTAGCAAGCTCGGTAAAATGTAGAGGTTTTTGGTATTTTTCTAAAATTAAATCGATTTTTGCTTCAGTAGTTTTGGGATTGATAGAAGGAAATTTATAAAGACCAATTTTTTTATCACGCAAGCCTAGGTTTTTGCTGATTTTTCCCATTTCAATTAATCTTTTTTCTTCAAGATTTATTTTTTTGGCTGCTTCACTTAAGTTTTGAGCCTTTTTCATCTTCTCAAAATAATCGATTACTTTTTGAATTTCCCTTTTAACTCTGGCGCGTTTAATTTTATAGCTGAAAAAAGATCTATTGGCAGAGGTCTCTTTAAAGTAATTTAAGAATGGATTAGCCACTAGCAACAAATGGAGACTGTTTTTATCTTTTTCCTCGCTAGCTTTAGGCAGAAATATTTTAAATGCAGTTTCTAAAGACATCACTCCACCGATCATTTTGACTTTTTGAGCCATATTTTTATAGAGCTTCTCAGTTTGTTTAGCCGCTCTGCGTAGTCCAAAAATTCCTTGATTTTGAATTTGCCTCACTCTTTCTCGTGTAATACCGTATCGTTTACCAATGGTTTGCAGACTTTGTTTATCTTTTTGAATGGCAAAACGGCAAAAAAGTACATCTTTTTCTCTTTGCTCTTTGCGACGTTGAGGTAGAATTTTCCATAGTTTTTCTAGCTCAAGAAGCGGCTTGATAGATACCATAAGAAAAAACTTATTTTTACCTTAACCTTTTATAGAGAGTTTAAACTAATTTTGACATAAAGTCAAGTTTTTTACAGAAGTTTAATTTTCTGTTTTAGATTTTTCAAAATGGAATTTATCCACAACCTAAATATCAATGTCGCTTTTTATGAGATATAATAGAGACAGATCTAGTTTATAGGATTAGATTGTGTTGACTTTTTTAAATTGGTATAATGAATATAAATTAATTAAATTTTATGACTAATGGTTCTTATGATCCTTCAAAAGATCCTGCCACTGACCCTGATGCCATACCTATCCAGCCAGAAAGTGAAGCAGGAGATGGCAAAAAAAATGTTGTTCCTCTTAAAGTAACTCCTATAGCATCTTTTCCGCCAGCTGGTGGAGAAGCGGCTGCACGGCCCTATGATCCTACTGATCCTTATTCAATACCAGTCAAACCAGATGAGACTGCACCTTCGGTTGCCGGAGGTCCTGCGCCAGTTGAACCACCAGCTTCTCCTGTCCCAATGGAGCAGGGTGCACCCGAAGATGTTTTAGAGCCAATAATTCCTGTGGAGCCAGGTAGTCAGGTTCCTCCTGAAGCCGCACCACCTGCCGTTCCTCCTGAAGCTCCAGCTGAATCAACTTCAGTTGTTCTACCCCCAGATCAGCCTGCACCCTCTACTCCCCCTTCAGCTGTTGAACCTGGAGATACTCCCTCAAGTAGTCCTTTGGGTGAAGAAGCAGCTGCCTTAGAAGCTGGTCTTCCTGGTCAAGAAGAAACTGCTCTTCCTGAAGCCGCACCACCTGCCGTTCCTCCTGAAGCTCCAGCTGAATCAACTCCCCAGGAGCCTTTACCATCTGCCCAACCTGCTGAGCCATCTCCTGCACCAGCAGCTCCTTATACTGCTAAGCCTGAAGATCAAGGACTTCCTCCTGTGCCTGGGCTAGAATCTGATACTACTCAAGGGAGTGCTACTGAATCAACTCCGCCGCTGCCAGCCACTTCTACTCTTGATCAATCAACTGCTCAAGATACAGAATCACCAGACTCTGCCTCTACCATTCCTCCAGCCGCTCCAGATCAACAAGGAGATATCACAGATCAAGGGCAAGCTGCCTAAAACATAGATAATTTCGAAATCTTAATATCTAAATCCGAAACAAATTCGAATTATCCAAATTCAAAATATTTTGAATTTGAGAGATCTAAATTCCGATATTGTTTAGAATTTCTGCTTTTTATTTCAAAAACACAATTTTCTCTTCAATCGGAGATTCAAAAATTATATCTGATTCTTTAAAAATCACCAAAGAGGTTTCAGTTAAAGCGCTTGATTTTTTTAAAGCTATAAAATAGTCTTTGTCAGCCAAATAGTTGAGCAAGCGATAAACTTCCACGCCAAAAGTATGTTCTTTTTTTGTTTTTGAGTTTAAATCCAAAGCAATAATCTCACCAGCAAAAGAAAGATATAAAGTATTTTCTTTTTTAGCCAATCCAAAATCCTCTAGTTTAAAATTAAAAGTTAATTGGAAATTACTTAGATTGGCAGCGGATTTTTCTTTTTCGTTTACTTGCCAAAGAGTGATAGAAGTTTTGTTGCCAGTGATGATAAAAATCAAGTTATTTGTTTTAACAACTCCCAAAATTTGGTTGCTAAAATCAGTAATTTTATCACTTTCTTTTTTAATAAGATTATAAACAAAAAGAGAATTGGCAAAACCAAAGTATAGATTATCTTTAGCGCCAAAAGAAAAGCCAGTAGCATCAAAACTATCTTCTAGGATCCTTCTTTCTTTTAGAGAATAAACATAAATTTTAGATTGTGCATCTTTAGTTACCGTAAAGGCTAAATATTGTTCGTCTGGTGAAAGACCAACTTGATTAATGCGGGAAATGTTAGTTGAGGAAAGAATAAAATCCGATTGTTTATCTTGAAATGAATATAATTTTAAGCCCTCGCTATCAATGTAAGCTAGATAATTTTTGCCTAAACTGGCTGTACCTTCATGAATGACTTCAGAAGTGTTAAAAGTATAGATTATTTTTTCTTCTTTGGATTCAAATGATTTAACCGAAACCTTTTCCTGCTTTTGTGTTAAATAATAAGTTAAGGGAGCGTTTTTAGTAGCTGGTGTAATTTCTATTTGAGCTGGCTGTTGAGTTAAGACTAATGGTTGAAAACGAATATTCTTGATTTTAATAAATTTAAGTTTATCCCGGAATAAATATCCCAAAACAATGATCAAAGCAACAACAAAGGCCAAAAGAATCATCCAAAAAGAAATTGATCTTGTTTTGGAGACCGTTTTTTTCCTAAAAAAGTGATCAGCAGCTGTTTTTCTAGGAGCTTGAGATGCTTCTTGAGCTTTAATTGGAGTAAATAACTTTTGCCAAATTGACCTTCTTTTTTTTGTTTTTCTTTGAGGCTTATGAAGTTTTGGCTTTATTGGTTTCTTCCCTCTTTTTTGGATCGGATATATATCCCACATATACAAAAATTTAAAACTTAAAATGAAAAATGCCTGCCTGCCGGCAGGCAGGCAAAATTAAGGAAACTTTATTTAATTTAATTTTTTGTTTTGCCATTAGTTATTAGTTATTTTGGTTTTCACATTCCTCCCTGCTCTTTGGCTGGAATGGCTCCAGGTTCAGGAGCATAGCTTTTAACAAAGGCTGTTGTTTCTTCTTCTACTACATTTTTAGGTTTCCCATAATTTTGAGCCACCCAATTTTTGATATTTGCTGCTTTTTTCCAATCTTCTGGAGTTCCTTCTTTGATGGTCTGCATAGAAAAAGGCCTGGCTGGCATGTTATCAATGATCATTCTGATATAAGCATTAAATTTGGCGACATTGATCAAATCAAATTCGTCAAAAACTGGTTCAAATTCTTTAGCAATATATTCTGCTTCTTGGGCGCCAATTCTGAAAGAAATTAACGTTCCTACATTGCCAAAGACGGCATCCCTAATTTGTTCGTCTAGTTGCGCCACGTATTGGTTAGCAATGGTTAGTCCTAAACCATATTTTCTTGCCTCGGATAAAATTTGAGCAAAAGATTCAGTAATAAAATTTTGAAACTCATCAACGTATAAATAAAATGTTTTTCTTTGATCTTCCAAAACATTAGCTCGACTCAAAGCTGCCATCTGGATTTTAGAAACTAAAATCATTCCTAGCATATTGGAGTTAATTTCTCCCATTTTTCCTTTAGACAAATTGACAATCAAAATTTTTCCTTCGTCCATTATCTTTCTGATATCAAAAGAAGATTTTTTCTGACCAATGACATTGCGCAGCATGTCATTAGTCATAAAACGGCCAAATTTAGAAATAAAATAATTGAGCATTTCTGATTTATGAAATTCAGCGGTTTGAGTCATCTGTTTTTGCCAAAAAGCTCTCACTATTTCATCTTTAACATTGGCTAAGCATTTATTTTTAAAATTTTCATCAGTAAAAAGCGCTGGGATTTCTACCAGTGATCCTCCACCAGGTTGCTCCATTAGAGTGAGAGCTGCATTTCTCATCCAGTGCTCAAATTGAGGACCAATAAAGCCTTGCCGTGTAGGATCAAAAATTCGATAAAACATAGCAATAGCCTCTTGAATTAAGAAGTCTCTTTCCTTGGGATCTGTCCATTCGAGTAAATTGAAACCCAAAGGACGATCTAGGTTCCCGCCAGGATCAAAATAAATTACATCTTTGACTCGATCATTAGGCATTTTAGCAATGATTCTCTCGGCTAAATCTCCATGCGGATCTAGGAGCCCTATGCCATATCCTTTTTTAATATCAGATAAAATCATTCCTTCCAGCATCGTCGTTTTCCCTGTGCCAGTTTTGCCGATAGCATAGATGTGGCGTAAACGATCCTCATCTTTAATATAGACTGGAATTTCTTGACCGCGAAAGACAGCTTTTCCTAAAATAGCTCCCTCATGAGGCAAATTAACTGGCGGTGGAGCTTGTTTATAGAGAAGCCACTTGATATGTGGAGTCTCGATAAATTGATTAGGATAATGATAAAAGGAAGAGATTTCTTCTGAATTTAAAAGCATTTTTTTCCGTTTGGGATCAAAAATTCTGAAGATTAAATCATAAAGCAATTGTTTCTGTTCCCTTAGGTTTTTTACTTCTTTAATTTTAAAGCCATTTCTTTCGGGTGAACTAAATTGAGAAAAGCCAGCCAAAATTAATCTTAAATTGGCTGAAGCCGCCATTTCGTTTTCACCAGTGGATAGAATTCTTGTTTGTACTTCGAAACCAGGTTTAGATGCTTTTTCTTGGATAGCTTTGATTTGTTCTTCTTTTAGAGGTGTTATTTGTTTTGGTTGTTCTTCGCTTTTTGGCTGTTCTTTGCCACTAGTTTTAAAAGTCTGCCAAACCTCAGAGGCGTAACCTGTGGCTTGGCTAGTTTGTTTGACCCATTTCGGTTTTCCTTCCTCAATTTTCTCTCCTTCCATTAATTTCTGAGCCGTTTTTTCACTTTCTCCTCTCCAAATCTCATCAGCTGGCCGCAAAACCACCTGGATGATGGCTTTATCGGTTTTCGCTACCTTAGTTAAAGGATTAGTTAGAGCATTTAAAGGATCTGCTTCAAAATTTAAATAAGAATGAATCGGCAAAACAAATTTTTTAAAAAGATCCACTTCTGCCATTGCCAATGCTTTAGGCGGAGCTTCAAACAGGCGATAATCCTTAACTTGGCTAATTTCTGCTGAAGGATAAAAAGCGTAAATTTGTTTTTGCACTTGTTCTGCATATTCTTTAGGAGTGGCTAAGAAAAAACCAATCTCATCATCTTTTGCTGTGATTTCTAGAGAAAAATGCGGCTGGCCAACAATTTTTCTTTTGATCTCTTGTTTGTAAACCGCATAAAGAGTAGCTAAAAATTGTTCGAAAACTGCGATTAACTCCCTTGCTTGTTTTGCCTGCTCTCCTTCGCGTGGCTTTTGCTCTTTAGGCACTTTGATCAAGAAAAAAATCCAATTTTGGCTAATTTTCTTCTGGTGAGATTGAGCCATACGTATAAGATAGTATTTGATTACGAGATAACCAAATACCGATAAAGCCGCCAAAATAAAAACTATCCCCAATATTTGTGACATCATATTGCCTTTCCATTATAACATAAAATGTTGCCCGCTTAAGTTTCATCTATTTTGAGAAGACCTGCCTGCCGGACTTCGGCGAGCTCAGTCGAGCCGCAGGCAGGGAATAAATTATCTATTTCTCAAAGAGATTTAATTTTAGTGGGTTATAGCACATTAAGAAAGAATAAGAATTAAGAATGTGAATGAGGAGTTTACCCTTCCGAAGCTTTAGCGAAGGGGGGTCATTGCGAGGCCAGCCGTGAGTCTTTACGGCTGGCCGTGGCAATCTCTTTTTTTACTTTCATTGGTTTTATAAGGAAGAGGAGCAGCATCCCGAAGCCCTTTAGGGTAGGCTTTTGCCTAGGATGCGTTGAGGGGAAACTAGTTTCCCCTCAAGAGAAAACAAGAACCCCGCAGGTAAGGATTAGAACCTTTTCCTGCGGGGCTAGGTTAGCGTTGGCGCCAGTGCTCCTGCCACAGCTCTAGCAACGTTGAGAGCATCGTTTCCTGCCTCCTTTTGGGGTGCGATTCTTTGATATTATAGCAAAAAGCTAGTTTTTTGTCAACCCGGTAGAATCTCTCCGCCAGCTGGCGGAAGAACTCTACCGGGTCAACCCAGTTAAATAATCCATTATTCTTTTAGTGGTCGCTAAATTATGTAAACTCAGCAGTCGATGACCGAGGATTTCATTCTCTTTAATGAGATGAGAAAGATAAGCAACACTTAATTTATTTTCACAAGCTAAACAAGAACAATTTTTGTCTATAACTTCCATTTTTTCTCTGGCCCATTTTTTCCTTAAATCTAATTTATTGATTTTTGGCCCATTTTTGAAAATTGAAAATTGAAAATTGAAAATTTTATATGCGATACCATGTCTTGCTAGCCTTGTAGGCAAAACACAATCGACCATATCCATGCCCAACTTAGCAGCTTTAATAAAATCTTCTAACTCGCCTACCCCCATTAAATATCTAGGTTTATTTTGAGGAAGAATTTTATTCATTAATTTGACCACAGACCACATTTTATTCTTCTCTTCTCCTACAGCTAAACCACCAATAGCATAGCCATCGGGATTTAATTTTATTGTTTCTCTAGTAAATTTTTCTCTTAAATCTAAAAAAGCAGAACCTTGGATAATGCCAAATAAAAGTGGTTTTTTATTTTGAGACCATTTTTTAGTTTTTTTATCAAAATATTTTTTTGATTTTTTTAACCATTCTAAAGTTTTTTCAGCTGCTTTTTCTGCCTCAATTTTGTTAGCCTTCCCGGGCAAACAAAGATCTAGAGGCATAATAATGTCGCTACCTAAATCTAATTGAATTTGGATTACTTTTTCAGGACTAAAGAAATGTTTCGAGCCATCAATATGAGAGGTAAAAATTACTCCATTCTTTTGGATTTTAACTAAAGATCCCTCTTTTTTATTTTTGCCCAAACTAAAAACTTGAAACCCGCCAGAGTCGGTTAAAATTAAACCATTCCAGCCCATCCATTGATGGAGACCGCCGCTAGATTTAATCAGTTTTTCTCCTGGCCTTAGGTATAAATGATAAGTGTTAGCTAAAATTCCTTTAAATCCTAAATCGATTAGCTCCCAAGGCGCTACAGATCTCACCGCCCCCACTGTAGCTACAGGAAAATAGTAGGGAGTGTGGATTGATTCCCCTCGTGCAATTATTTCCCCTTTCCTTATCCCGTTTTTTTGACTTATTAATTTAAACATATCAAAGAATAAGAATGAGAATAAAGAATGGGATTATCTTTTGGAAGCGTTTATGAGGGCTCTTAGTAGATATTCTGTTTCATTAGAAAGATCAACAATTTTTTTGTTGAGTTTTAGATAACCAATATCTTTTACAATTAATAATTGGTTTTTAAATTCGCCTAGAGATCCTAGAGCTTGATGATAAAATTGAACTTTTTCTTTTCTTCCTTTTCTACCGAACCCTTCAGCAATATTAGAGGTTATGGAAATGGCTGAACGTCTGATTTGACTAGTTAAACCATAAATTTCTTCTTTGGGAAACTTTTTGCTCAATTTATAAATTTCCAAAACTAAAGCATGACCTTTTTGCCACGTCTTTAGTTGGGTGAAGGAGGAAATTTTCCTACCCTTATTCTTCATTCTTATTCTTTATACTTTGCTATTTTAGCTCAACTTTGGCACCTGCTTCTTCAAGCTTCTTTTTCATCTGTTCTGCCTCTTCTCTTTTAACTTCTTTGGCCACTTCGGCCGGAGGATTGTCAACCATGTCCTTGGCATCTTTTAAGCCGATTTCCTGATTGATTTCTCTGATTGCTCTAATCACTTCAATTTTTTTATCGCCCGACTCTGTAATTACGACACTAACTAAAGCTGATTGTTCTTCTGCTGCTTCTTGACCGCTTTCGGGGGTAGCATTTGGAGCAACGGCAACTGGAGCAGCAGCTGAAACGTGGAATCTTTCTTCTAATTCTTTGACTAATTCAGCTAAATCAGCGACTGATAATTTTTCAATCTCGGAGATTAATTTTTCGAATTTTGGATTAACTTTCTTTGTTTTCTTTTTTTCCGCCATATTTTTTTTAGTTTATACCTAATTTTTAAATTCCAACATTCTTGAGAATATAGGAATGATTTATTTTAGCTTTGGGCTTCGGCCTTTTTACTCAATATAGTAGTTAAGCCCATAAGATTATAAGAAAGATTATAATGTAAGCTCTGCAAAGGTGATTTTAAAAGACAGACTAATTTACTTGACAACTCATCTTTTGAAGGTAGGATTGAAATTTCCTGAGCTTGATTTTCGTCAATAAATTTTTTTTCAAAAATCCCCCCTTGAAAATTACCTTTCTCTATTTTTTTTATAATTTGGGCGATAAAGCGGAATGGTGCCACTTCGTCTTCCACTGAGGTAGCTATGAGGAAAGAACCCTGAGGTAATTCTTTTTTGATTTTAACTTGATCTAGGGTTTTTTCAATTAGCCTTCTTTTTATGACACTCGTTTCTATTTTCTCTGCTCTAGCTTGTCGGCGTAAATCAACCATTTCTTGTGACGTGACTTTGTCAAAATTATAAAAGGCAAAACTTTGTCTCCCCAATTTTAAAGCCAAATCCTTGGCAAGTTCTTCTTTTTGCTCTTTTTTCAACATTTTTGCAATTAAATTTAAAAAATCCTCTTGCCTAAAGACAAAGAGGAAAATGCTTTCTATATTTTACCTCGGCGGGTCTTCTTCCCGATGGTCATCGGGATGCCCGCTGTCTTTGGCTTTTATAGATTAACAAGTCTTTATTTTTATGTCAATAGTTACTTTGTTTTTCTCAGATCGATTTTAATACTTGGACCCATAGTTGAGCTAAAATATGCTCTTTTAATAAATTCGCCTTTAATACCAGCTGGTTTGTTATGTTTGACTTGTTCTAAAATATAGCGCAGATTCTCCATCAGTTTTTCTTTGCCTAAAGATATTTTACCAATTGGTATGTGGACCAAATCTTGATCATCAGCTTTTATTTCACGTTGACCTTTTAGTATTTTTTCCACTATTTCTTTGGGTTTTTCGGTTAGAGTTTGATTTTTTTCCTGAGGCATTAATCCTTTTGGTCCCAAAATTTTTGAAAAAGGAGAAATTTTTTCTACAAGATCTTTTTCGCAAACTAAAATATCAAAATCAATTTTTCCGGATTTAATTTGTTTTAAAATTTTTTCTTGCCCTGTTTCTACATCATGTTCTTTGATATTGCTTTTTTTGGCTATGACTGCAATTTTCGGAGATTTAGCTAAAGGGTTTGGCGGAGAAATTAAAATTCTAAAATTAGCTTTATCCTTTCCCTTTTTAAGATTTAAATTTATATGCAATTCCACTGTAGCATCAAATTCGACAGGATTATTTTCCAAGATGAAATCTAAAGCTTCTTCTAGGGTATAGTTTTTGTTTTCTATTTTTTCTTTAATTGCCTGTAATTTTTTAGAAATTTTTTTCATTGTATTTAGTAATGTTTAAAATAATATGGTGGAAAATTGATACTGACATTAAAAGGTTAGCGCCCCCGGCTATAGCCGGGGGCGCGGTGGGTGGGAGGACCAGCCAGTTGCCGCCGGGCGGTGAACGGCGAGGAAGGTTGGTTTCCACCCGACAATGATGATGGCTGGTTTCCACCGGGCGCTAATCACATCTTAAATCAAAAAGATTTTTCTGTCAACCCTCTTCGCAGTTGTAGTGCAAAAAAATTATATAGCTAAAGTTATTGGTTCAAAATTATTCTGCTTGATTTTTTCTAGCAGTTTTTCTGAAGCTAAATTTATTGCCTTTTCCACTGAAATTAATTCTTCTTGGGAAAAATTTTGCAAAACAAATTTTTCTCCTGATAGATTTTTTGGCTGAGGCCCAATGCCTAATTTTACTCTAAAAAAATCATTGCCAATATGTTGGATAATATCTTCGACGCCTTTATGGCCTCCACTTTCCCCGTCGTCTCTCATTCTAATAGTTCCTAAAGGCAAATAGAGATCATCATAAATAACAATAATTTTTTCAGGTTTATAAAAATAATGGAAAATTTTTGCTGCTTGACCTGAGAGATTCATAAAAGTTTGCGGTTTAGCTAAAATTACTTTTTTATCTCCATAAATAAATTGACAAATTTCACTTTTAAATTTGGTAGAGCTAGAAAAAATTAATTTTTGATTGATTTCTTTTGAGAATAAATTAAGTAATTGAGCAACAGTCAAAAATCCAAAGTTATGCCGTGTTAATTCATATTTTTTTCCTGGATTTCCTAACCCAACCATTAGATACTTATTCATTTTGTGTTCGATAAAACCTAATTATTAAACTATTACTTTATTGCTAAAGTGATAACAAATAACCTTTTACTTCATAAGACTAGACAAATCTCCCATCATTGATTTTCCTTTTTGAGCTACAATTTTTTGAGCTGCTTTTGAGGCCTCTCGTAAGGTATCAATGAGAACTTTTTCTAGGTGTTTTTTATTTGACGGAGTGAGCAATGATTCGTCGATTTCGATTTTAAGCACTGTTTGCTCACCATTAACTTCTACTTTTACTTTCCCTGCTTCACCTTCTGCTTCGACAATGGTTTGACGAAGTTCTTTTTGCATTCTTTTAGCTTGACCTTGGAGCTTCAACAAGTCTCTCATTTGTTGGAACATGATAAAAATTTAGTTTAGATTCCAATTTTAGATTATTTTTTAGAAAAATCAAATGCTTGGCTTTTCAAGTAAGCTTCAATAAGGAGATCCAGATTGCCATCTAAAACTTTTTCGATATCTTTTTCCTCGTGATGTGTTCTATGATCTTTAACTAATTTATAAGGATCAAAAATGTAGGATCTAATTTGTCTCCCCCAGCTAGCTAAAGTATTACCCTTAAATTTTTTCTTTTTTTGTTCTCGTTCTTTTTCTTTTAAAAGCAAAAGTCTTGCTTTAAGAATTTTCAGAGCCTGCTCTTTATTTTGGAACTGGGATCTCTCATTTTGGCAAGAGACAGAAGTCTTGGTTGGTAAATGAGTAATTCTCACTGCTGAATCAGTGGTATTAACTGATTGACCGCCATGGCCAGATGAACGAAAAGTTTCAATTTTTAAATCTTTGTCTTCAATTTCCATCTCTGGATTTTCAATTTCGGGTAGAACTTCTACCAAGACAAAAGAAGTTTGACGCAAATTTTGAGAATTAAAAGGACTTTTGCGAACAATGCGGTGTGCCCCCTGTTCTGATTTAAGCCAGCCATAAGCATTTTCGCCTTCAAATTTATAGATAGCACTTTTAATGCCTGCTTCTTGATTTTCTAGTCGATAGAAAAGAGAGGTTTTAAATCTCCTTTTTTCGGCAAAACGCAGATACATTCGCTCTAAAATTTGAGCACAGTCACAAGCATCTACCCCACCAGTACCAGCAGAAATTGATAAAATTGCCGGCTCTTTATCATAAGGTTCAGAGAATAAAGCTTCTTTTTTTAACTCTTTTAGATCTTCTGGTTTGGCAGCGTCAAATTTATCAACTAATTTTTTAAGTTGAGCATAACGCAAAGATTTAATTTTGGCGTCTTTTTTTTGCCAAAAATCTGCTTGTTGGAGTTCTTTTTCTAATTGAGAGAGCTCTACTCTCTTTTTTTCAATTTTAAAGAGTTGAGCCAGTTTAGCTTTATTCATGCCTCAATTATATCAGAGAAACAAATTATTGCAGAATTTTTTTGGTCTTTTCAAACCAGACATAATTCGCTAAGGCAAACATTATCGAAGCAGGTAGTACAGACCAAGCACCAGTGGAAGGTAGGGCTTGTGGTTTTACGATCTCAGGTTGCTCTGGTTGTGTGGGTCGAGCTTTGATTCTAGTGATCACATAATCACTTAAACTTATAGAAGGAGCCACAAGATAAGTAGTATTTTTGAAGATTGATCCAGTACCTAGGCTAGAAGAAATTTTTACCCTGAAATTAATTGTTCCTTCTTGATCTGGAGCTAAAACAAATTTTAATCCGTCAGTAGTAAAGAATTTTCCAGAGAAGATATAAGTTTTTCCTGCAACTTTTACTTTGCCAGATCCATCAATATAGCTTACGACCTGAGGTAGATCATCACTTAATTTTACAGTTTCAGTTTTTTCTCCAATATTTTTGAAGTAAACTCTATATTCTAAGATATCTCCAGCATAAGCTTCGTTATTATCAAGCCATAAATTATCACCTTTAGAGACATTAAGCACTTTTTTATCAAGGTAGTATTTAGCAACCAATGGTGTAGGCGGGGTTACTTTTACGAGCACATAAGCTTGATCAATTAACTCGGATACAGCATTAGCTTTCACTTTAGCTGTGTTCACAAATCTATAATTACCTGGGCTAAGATCTTTTACTTTTGCCCTTAAGTAAACGATTTGATTTGTTCCCTTAGCTAAATTATCCCAATGCCAATCAATGGTTGAACCAGAGGCAATACCTTGTGGAGCGCTTTGGAAAATTAAGCCATCTGGCAAAAGATCAGTTAAATTGATATTTTCTAAAGTGGCATTGCCAGTGTTTTGAGTAACAATTTTGAATTCAACAATATCTCCAGGATCAGCCTCAGTAGATTCTAAAAATAAATCTTGATTATCTGTGACATTGCGAACGTTTTTTTCTAAATCTAAGTTAAGTATTTGTAATTCAATCACATTAATGCAAGCGCAGCCTTTAGCATAAAGCGAACCAGATTTAGCCTCCGCGCAATTAGTTAATTTTTGATTTCCTGAAGCAGTAACTTTGGCTTTAAAGACAATATAAAAACCGCAATTAATTCCGGGGTTTAAATTGTTGACAGTTATTCCACCTGAGACAATGCCGTCAGGCAAGTTTGTTTTTTCGCTACCGCGATAAAGCACAGTTGTGCCAGGGATATATTCCAAGCCATCTGGCAAAAGATCAGAGATTTTAACTTGGTCAAGTTTAGCATTGCCAGGATTGTAGACAAATAAACTAAAAGCAACAACATCTTGAGTTTTAGCAGAAGTTTGTTTTTGCCAATTATATGTTCCCGAATCTTTGGTTGAATTAGCTACTTTTTTCTCAATGGCTAAAGCGGGTTTTGCCGGACTTTTAAGCTTGGCTTGAAAAACAACATAACCAGCATATGGCCAGCATCCTTGGATATTACCAATACTAATGCCATCAGCACTGGTAATTCCGTCAGGTAAATCTAAAGCAGTCTGTGAACCATCTTTATACCATTTAGTAGTTCCAGGAATATAATTGATGTTTAGCGGTTGATCGGTTTGGATAGCAACAGCGTCGGTTACAATTTTGGCAGTATTGCTTGCCCAAAGAGAACCAGTGGCAGTAATGGATTGATTAGCACTAGTGGGTAAAGCAACACGCAAATGAGTATTTAGAGCCGAAGTTCCTTCAATTCCATTGTGATAATAAAAGAGGAAAGAAACAGTTTCTTCTGCACTGGCTTGAGTTTCTGTTTGCCAGTCAGTATGACGGCTGGAATTGGCTACTCTTAAAGTTTTGGGGTCATTAGGAAAAATGTTGAATTCAGGACCTACAGATTGAGCAGTTCTAGCTAAAACTAAATTTGACAAAAATAACCCAGCGATTAAAAGGGGTAAAAATTTGACTGCACGTTTAATGGTTTTTTTGGCAGTTTTCATATTAAATTTTACTTAGAGGTATTATAACTAATAATTATTTACTAGTCAAGTAAAAATGCAATTTTTGGCTAGGTTTGACATTCCAATGTTCTCAAGAATGTAAGAACGATTTTTGACCTGGGTGTTAATTTGTGTCTGACTGATTTACCAGAATGCCTTTTAATAACTAGGCCGGCAATAGCTAGTTTTTGGACATGCTCTGAAATAGTTTTCAAATTCACATTCAAGATTTCCGAGATTTCGACTACAGATAGTTCTGGTTGAAATTTAAGTAAATCTAGAATTTGCAATCTGTGATGATTGGCAAAACCCTTAATGATCCTTTCCAAAGAATTGTAATTTCTTTTTTTATGCATGTTCCTTTTATTATACCAAGATATTTTTTTCATTCCTACATTCTTGAGAATGTTGGAATGATATTTGTGATTTTTGGACAGAAGAAGCATGAAAAAGAAAGAGTGAAAGATAAGGATTTATGAGAAAGATTAATGGTTTGGTTTAGTCGCAGATTTTATTTAATAATTTTTTGTTTGCTTGAATTAAAATAATTTAATTTAAAACTTTTACAAAAAGAAACCCCCGCCAATCTGGTTTGGACAGATTTTGGCGGGGGTGTCAGGCTAAGGTACGGGTGGTGGTGGGGTGCCGTTTTGCGGGCACTCACCACCGCAGTTGCCGTCTGGGGGGACCGACGGCGGGGTCGGGGGTTCCACCGGTGGCGTTGTCGGCGGCTCCACCGCAGGTGGTGGAACCGGCGGCTCGGTCGGTGGTTCGCCAGGAGGACAAGGTTGTTCTCCTGGCGGCGCCGGCGACCGGCGCGGAGTTCGGCGCCAGATGAGGTAGCCCTCATAAGAGCGCCGATCCCAATAGCCGCCTAGGTGGCTGGTTCCCGGTAAGATTACCGGGGGCTCTAGCCACCTGACCTCTCCAGGGGGCCCTTGCGGGCCAGGA
>Ga0172364_10000306_pt1 | contig 33794 bp, 26 predicted proteins | sample LakKivSesite10cm_FD_114545 | JGI IMG/M metagenome (GOLD analysis project Ga0172364, IMG submission 114545) | Sediment microbial communities from Lake Kivu, Rwanda - Sediment site 10cm | ecosystem: Environmental > Aquatic > Freshwater > Lake > Sediment | place: Rwanda: Western Province, Lake...
CATCTCAAATCACTACTTGAAAAAGAACTCGGGGTTCCGGTTTTCCTGAACAATGATGTGAACGTCGGGACGCTTGGCGAACAACGTATCGGTGCGGGCGTCGGGATGAAAAACGTCTTCGGTATTTTTGTTGGCACGGGTATAGGGGGCGGACTAATCATCGATGGCAAACTCTATGAGGGCTCATCATTTATGGCGGGGGAAATCGGGCACATACCCATGGTTGTGGATGGACCAATGTGCGGATGCGGAAAAAGGGGATGCTTTGAGGCAGTTGCAGGAAGACTCGCCATTGTCCGCACAATTTCTGAGGCAGTGAAAAAGGGAGAAAAGACGTCGCTCACCATGGAAAAAAACGGCGATATTATGTCCATAAAGAGCAACGACATTGCACAGGCATGGATGAGTAAAGACCCGCTCACCATTCGCACATTGAAAAATGCGGCATTTTACATTGGACGCGCCGTGGCAATTGTGATATCCATCCTGAATCCTGAAGCTGTCATACTTGGCGGCGGACTTATTGAAGCCTTAGACAACGCCTTTTTCCAGCAGGTTATTAAATCAACTGAATTGCACACACTTCCAACTATGCTAAAGGAAACCAAGATCATTCGCGCCCTTCTTGGCGATGATGCCGGCATTATTGGAGCCGCATTTTATGCGCGCGACTGCCTGAGCAGAAATGAAACCTACTCAACAAAAAATACTTAAAATCCTTGAAACATGGATGACAACCTTCGGGTGGGACCCTGAGCATATGCGGCAGGTGGCTCGACTATCAGTTGCATTGTTCGATGCCCTTTTGCCGCTTCACAGGCTTGACGCAGAGGAACGTTTCCTGCTGGAAGCCGCCGCCATCGTTCATGACGTCGGCTTCCTGATAAACGAGAATAATCATCACAAGGAATCTTTTAGAGCCATTATGAACGCCGATTTTCCAGGGCTTGATGATGAGCAGAAAATCATAATCGCCCTTCTGGCGCGTTATCACCGCCGGACAAAACCAAAAATGAAGCACAAATATTTTGCCTCACTACCAGCCGTGAAACGCATACATGTTCAAAAACTTGCGGCAATCTTACGCATCGCCGATGGTCTTGACCGTTCCCATACAAATGCCATCAACAGTGTTTCGTGCAAAATCGAAGAAACTGATGTCGCATTCATACTCCACGTCCGGGTAAATCCCTCGGCAGAACTATATGCCGCACAGAAAAAGGCATCCCTGTTTGAGGAAATCTTTTCCCGTCATGTCATTTTCTTAATTGAATCTACATAACAAAACCTAAAAAAAGGAGAGACGCATGTATAAAATCGCAATCATCGGTTGTGGATGGGCTGGTCAACAACATGCCGCCGCCTGCAAGGCAATAAAGGGCTGCAAGCTCATCGCCGTGGTTGACCCGCAAAAAGAACTGTCCGGAAAGGTCGCCTCACAATCTGGCGGAAATGCCTATGGGAGTCTTGAGGAACTTCTGAAAAAGGATATCCCCGAAATTGTCGTTGTCTGCACACCGCCCTCATCGCATCGCAAGATAGTAGAGACGTCACTGAAGAAGGGTGTTCGTAACATTGTCAGCGAAAAGCCGCTTGCGCATAATCTGACTGATGCCCGCGCCATTCAGAAAGCCGCAAAGTCCGCATCCGCTGAATTCATGACCGCCTTCTGCCATCGCTTTGTTGAGCCGGTCATCCAGATGAGGAAAATAATTAAAGCGGGGAAACTGGGAGATATTGTCTTCTTCCGCAACCAGTTTTCGGCTAATTTTGAAGGCGTCCAGAATCGCTGGTTTTCCAATCCGGAGATTTCCGGCGGTGGTTGCCTGATAGACACCAGCGTTCACAGTATTGACCTCTTTCGTTTCCTGTGTGGTGAAGTAAAAAATGTAAGCGCCCGCACATTCTCCCGCATGCCCGGAATCAAAGTGGAGGACACCTCATGCCTGCTTGTGCAAAACGAAAAAGGTTGCATAGGCGTGATTGAGGCGAGCTGGAACGTGGGCGTGGGACAGGCATATCTTGAGGTGTGCGGAACTAAAGGACGCATCATCTATGAATACTGGGGACAGTTCCGCATGAAACTCGCCGGTGATAAGGACTGGAGTATCCTCCCTGTTCGGCGAGACATCAGCCACCGTTTTGAAGACGAACTCAGAAACTTCATCGGCGTCATCGAGGGTAAAAAATCAGAAGGCCCCGGCGTTGATGACGGCGTTCGTGCAAATGAAATCATCGACGCCACCTTCCGCTCTGTAAAAGATAAAAAATGGATTTCTCTCTGAGCAGGAAGCTGTAAAATTTATTCAAGAATTTTTCCATCGGGGATACCGAAAAATTCTGTGGCATAAATATGCATGTCCGGGGTGACTATAAGTGCCTCAACGCCGGGCATGCGCCGGATGAGTTTCATGCCCTCATCGGGACCGAGGATGAAGATGGATGCGGAAAGACCCCTGACCGTCTGAAGGTCTGGGGTAACCACGGTCACACTGATGCACTTTTCTGCAGGACGCCCCGTCCGCGGGTCAAGGATGTGGTGATACCGCTTGCCACCCACATCCACAAACCGCTCATAATCCCCTGATGTAAAAACTGCACGATTGGTGACGTCTATCTTCGTGATGAACTTTGTTTGCTCCCGCGGGTGAATGATGCCCACGCGCCACGGGCGGCGGTCTGCATTAAGCCCCATGGCATAAACATCGCCGCCGGCATTGACAAGGGCGTCATGAAAGCCGCGTTTTTCTATGGCGTTCACCGCCCACTCAATGGCAGTTGCCTTTGCAATTCCGCCGAGACCAATCTCCATCCCTTCATGCGCAAACCTGACGGTTTTATTTTCCTTATCAAGTATGACATTCTTGTAATTCACCAGAGGGAGTGCGGCGCGGATTTCCTCATCGGTGGGGATGTGAGGGGCTTCGGGATTCAGACTCCAGAGTTTTCCAACAGATGCGAATGAGATGTCAAATGCGTCCCCCGTCTTTTCCGAGACCGCCAGTGCCTGCTGAATAACCTCAAACGTCTCATCAGAAATTTTCACGGGCTCTCTTGCGGCATTTTTATTGACCCGTGAAATATCGCTATCTGGCAAATAAGCGCTCATAAGGGATTCGAGGCGTTTTATTTCATCATGGGCGTCCTGGATTGCAACGATAGCGTCTTTTTCACTTTCCGGTGGGCATGGAATCTTGATTTCAATAAATGTGCCTATCTGTGGAAATTCCCGACTGACTTCGACCCATGCTTTTTTCCTCAAAAGGGTGGCGACAATTGCAACCAATATCACAAGGAAAAGGGAAAGCAGAATGCGTCTGTCTTTTTTTGAAAAGGGCAACACGTTACTTCGCCAGACCGGCAAATCCGAGGAATGCCATGGACATTATCCCAGCAGTGATTAGAGAAATGGAAAATCCTTTGAATGACCTGGGAATATCGGATAACGCAATTCTTTCACGAATCCCCGCAAAAATAAAAAGCGCCAATGCAAACCCGCCGGAGGCTCCTAAGCTGTAAAAAAGCGCCTGAAGGGCATTGTGTCCTTTGCGGATATTAAGAATCGCCACCCCAAGAACGGCACAGTTAGTGGTAATCAGAGGGAGATAAATGCCCAGTGCGCGGTAAAGCGGCTGGCTATATTTTTTCAAAATCATTTCAACAAGCTGGACAAGCGCGGCAATTACGAGAATAAAAGACAACGTCTGCAGATATTCAAGATGAAGCGGGTCGAGCAACAATCTCTGGACCACAAAGGCTGCCATGGCGGACATGGTTAAAACAAAAATAACCGCCAGCCCCATCCCCACAGCCGTATCAATCTTCCGCGATACCCCCAGATATGGACATATTCCAAGAATCCAATAGAAAACCATGTTCTGAACAAGCATCGCATTGATAATCAGAATCACATAGGGAAGCATAGACTGAGTCCTTTCCAAAAGGTCTATGATTTCTTTTCAGTCTTGAGCGACTCGATTTTATTCATTACAGCCAACACCACACCAAGCGTGATAAACCCGCCCGCCGGCAATATCATCATAATAGCTGTTGGAGCATCCTTTGCAAATACCTGCATCCCGAACCATGTCCCGGAGCCAAGTATCTCACGAATCGTGCCGATTATAACCAGACCCCAAGTGAAACCGATGCCCATGCCAATGCCATCCAATGCCGAGGCAAGAACGGTATTTTTCTGGGCAAAGGCTTCCGCCCTTCCAATGATGATGCAATTCACAACAATCAGCGGAAGAAAAATCCCCAAAGCCGTATGAACCCCCGGCGCCACGGCGTGAACCGTGAGGTCGGTTACGGTAACGAATGTGGATATGACGACAATAAATATAGGGATGCGGATTTTATCCGGCGTAATAGTTCTGAGCATCGATATGACAATGTTTGAGCCCACAAGAACAAAAATAACACTGACGCCCATACCGAAAGAATTAATCGCCCTGTTTGTTATTGCCAGCGTCGGACACATCCCCAGAACAATTCTGAACGTGGGATGCTCCTTCCACAATCCCTTAAACAGTTCGTTGAGGAGTTTCATTTTACTCTTCCACCCATCGGGAGAATTGATTCATGACAATTCCAAAAACGAAATCCCATACGGTTCACTTATGGGACTTTTTAAACTCTTCAAACATTTCCAGTCCCTTTTGAAATGCATCGCAGGCGGCGCGGGATGATATTGTTGCCGCCGTTATCGCCTGAACATCCCCACCGTCCTTCATAACCTTGAACCTGAAATTATGGAGACCCTTACCTTTGAACTGACTGCCAAACTTTTCCGAGGTGATATTACTGCCCAGACCCGGGGTTTCTTTTTGGTCGGCGACAAATGCGTTGATTTCCCCAATGGCATTAACGCCAATCAGAAAAAGGATTGTCCCCCCGTATCCCTTGTCAGTCTCCGATTCAAAGGCATAACCCGTAATGGCGCCATTTTTATCAAATCCAACCTGAATCTCAACATCTTTTCCCTTATACTTGAACTGCCTGACCTCAATTTTTTCTGTTCCTGCGGGCAATACACTCCTCAGGGCGTCCTGTTTCTTTTTCGCCTCAACTTCAGCTATGGGATTTTTTGTAACATTATAAACCCAGGCGAGGACAGCAGATGACACAACACATATCCCAATAAGTATAATGAAAATCTGCACGCTTGTAAATTCTTTCTTCGCCATATATCCTTCCTCAAGTCTTCCCTGTCATCATTACCGGCTTAATACCATATCGATGACCACGAACATAACGGTCAATAAGAGGCGTCATTCCATTCATGATGAGAATAGAAAAAGACACGCCTTCCGGATAGCTCCCGAACGTCCGAATAATGACGGTTAAAAATCCGCAACCAAAACCAAAAACAAGCATCCCTCGTCCGGTGATGGGAGATGTGACCATGTCCGTTGCCATAAAGATGGCGCCCAGCATCAGACCACCGGTGAGGATATGAAAAACCGGGTCGGCGTATTTCTCCGGATTTACCAACCACAGGATACCAGTAAATATGAACACCGTGCCAATAAAAGAGACAGGTATCTGCCAGCGGATTATGCTCATTGCAAAAAGAATACACCCCCCGATGAGAAGCGCAAGAACACTGGTTTCTCCCAAGCAACCGCCACAGTTTCCAAGGAAAAGTCCCCATTTGGAAAGCGCCATCGCCTTTGCCGCCCCCTGCATTTTTAAGACATTCAGCGGAGTGGCATAACTCGTCGCATCCACCACATCACCGCGCGCCGGAATCCACTGCGTCATGTGCCGTGGAAATGATATCAAAAGGAACACACGCGCCACAAGCGCCGGATTGAATGGATTCTGCCCCAACCCACCGTAAACGTGTTTTCCGAGAAACATGGCTACAAGGGCGCCAACAACAATCAACCAGACTGGCACGACCGCCGATAAATTCATGGCAAGAAGCATCCCTGTCACAATTGCACTCCCATCCAGCATCACACGCCGCCAATCTGTCTTTGGTTTGAAAAATCGCGCAAAAATCGCCTCAAAAAACATGCATGAAATCACAGAAACGACAATGATTAAAATCACACGGGCGCCAAAGAAATAAATCCCCGCAAGACATGGAAGCAAAAGCGCCGCCACAACTGTATACATGATCTTTTCTATGGACTGTGTGGTTGCAATGTGGGGGGAATATGCAATTACAAGGGACGGTATTCGCTCTTTAGGTTCAGGTCTGGTTTTCTTAATATTTCCTGCATCAGTCACACCACCCTCGGAATCCACCGATTTTCCAGCCATGTCGTTTTTACCTTAAATTTTATGTTGGAAAATAATTCGATTTAAAAAAAGCCAGAGATATTAAAGACTTCTTTTTTCATATTGCAAGAAAATTAGACATTGCCTTTTCCCATTTAACAATCCACTGACAAAAAAACATGCTCCATCATATTACTGAATCAGAGCACCTGACGGACACAATCAATAATTGTGCCATCCACCCATTTGATGGCGGCGACCCGCTTCTCGCTGAGCCTCGGACGTGCCGGCGCTCCACCGCAGATGCGCTCCACTTCACTTTTGATATCCTCAATCCGCTTGAGTGGCAGGCGTGTGCCTGAAAGCGCCTTCAACAAATCATCCCGCAGTGGATTCACGGCAATGCCTCGCTCCGTTACAACGACATCTATCAACTCGCCAGGACCGCACAATGTTGTAACATCGTCCAAAATTATAGGAATCCGGTCACGAAAGGAAGGTATCGGCAGAATGACACACTTTGCAAAAAGGCAATTCTGCCAGCCGCCTATGCCGTGTAAAAGCCGACCATCCGTATGTGTGACCACATTGGCGTTGAAATGCACATCAACCTCTGTGGCGCCAAGAACCACAACATCCACAATGGAGGCAAAGTTTCCCTTGCCATGGTAATTATAAGAAGTGAAAGGGCTCGTTGCGACATGGCGCGGATTTTCCCGCATGGAACGAACGCCCTCAAGGTCAAAAGTCTGCCCGTCAAGAATATATTCCGTCTCGCCCTGTTCAAGCATCTCCACAAGCTGTTTGCATGAACCGCCACGCACAAACCGTGCCTTCACGCCCGCCTCCTTCATGTATTTCCTCAGGAACTGCAAAAATGCGAGCGATGTCCCTCCAGCACCAGCCTGAAAGGAAAACCCATCCTTCATTATGCCCGCCTCCACAACAAGGCGTGCCGTCATCTCCGCAATCAAAAGACGGTCAGGACTCTTTGTCACCTCAGTCGTTCCGGAAACTATTTTCTCAGGTTCGCCTATCTTATCCATCACAACCACATAATCCACATATTGTCCCTGAATCTGCCACGGGACACACGGAAATGGGGCAAGATTATCTGTGACCACAATTACCCTGTCGGCATACTGTGCATCGGCGAGTGCGAATCCAAGAAGTCCGCAGGCTGAGGGACCACGGTCGCCCGTTGCGTTCCCGAACGGGTCAGCAGTGGGCGCGGCAATCACGGCAATATCTATCTTGACCTCGCCATCCTGCACTGCCTGGTAACGCCCGCCGTGAGAGCGCAACACAGCCATCCCCCGCATCCTGCCATGGGAACAATAATCACCGAGCGGTCCGTTCATAGACCCTTCAATATGATGAATAACTCCGCTGTCAAGATGGCGTATAAGCGGGGCATGACATGGAAATGCGGCGCTCGGAAACCAGCGGATATCCCTGACTCCCATCTCCGCAATCACATCAAAGAGATAATTCACCACAAGGTCGCCGTCACGGAAGTGATGGTGAGTTGAAATGGTCATGCCGTTCTCCAGACCGCACAATTCCAACGCCGTTCGCAGATCCATGACAACCTTGTTTCCACTTGAGGGATAATCATCACATGAAAAAAGCGGCGGAGCGGCACGACGTCCTGACGGCTTATATTTCCCCACACCCTTAAACGGGATTGCCGGCTCGCCATTAATCTCCGTTAAAATTTCCCTGCCTGCGGCATTTATCACCACGTTCTGATTTCCCATTTCTCTGCCTCCCCGGAAAAATCAGTACCGGTTAAAATCGGGTCATTCTAAGATACTTTACTCCTTATGGAGGTGGCAGACCAAGACTAACCAGCAGATTTACCTCATGATTCCGTGGTGCACCCGCCTGCGGCGGCGGGTCCTGCGCTATCACAATATCCTTCCTCACCCGTGAATCATAAATTCGGCTGATAGCGCCAACATTAAAATCTGAAGCGCGAATCTTGATGCTCGCTGAAACCTCAGTATCACCGCGAACATCAGGCACACTGACCAGCGGTGAGCCCTTGCTGAGAATCACACTGACAGGCGAGCCGATCTTTGCCTTAACTCCACCAACAGGATACTGCGACGCCACGCGCCCCGCCTCAAGTATTGTGCTGTATTCATATTTTTCAAACGTCATAGTGAATTTGTTCTGCGTGATTTCCTTCAACGCCTGCTCAGGCGTCAGACCAACAACATTCGGGACAGAACGCTCCCCCACCACGACAAGCTGTCGAATGACAAAATAACTCACCGTTGTCAGCATGGCAAACGAAACGACGACGGTTACAAACATACGAAGTGCTAAAAAAATAAGCGATTTCAGCCCCTTATCCTTCCTATCACCCGAATCACGCGATGTTTTAAACCGGTCTCTCATCATTCCTCATTCGCCATTCGTAATTCGCTATTCGTAATTCATCCTTCGCCTTTGTATCTTGAAAGTATCAGCTGGATAATATCCTTGGTGGCATTTTCCTTTGGTGCGCCAGCGATATATGTCTCAATGCCGAGTTCAATGGCGGTCTGCCTCTCCGGAACCTTGTCACGCGTGTAATCCGTTCCTTTTGAGTGCACATCTGGCTTGAGTTCCCTGAGAAGGGCGTCAACTGATGGCTCATCAAAAACAACCAGGTAATCGATATATTCTATCGCCTCAAGGATTTTGAGCCGTTCCTCCTGTGAATAAATCGGGCGCCTGTCACCCTTTAACTTCCTGGTGGAGGAATCCGAGTTGACGGCAACCACAAGGATATCACCCACCGCTTTTGAATTCTCAAGATATGAGATGTGACCGCCGTGAAGCAAATCAAAACAGCCATTGGCAAGCACGACGCGTTTCCCTGCTGACCTGAGCGCCTTTATTATTTCAACAAGTTCCTCACGGCTTTTAACCTTGCCTGCGTTCGCCATTCTTCACTCCTTCATCCCACCTGTAATCTTTTCATAAACTAAAACTGTGCCTGCCGCCATCTTTTCCACAGTGAAATTCTCCATCACTCGCCTCCTGCCAGCCTCGGAAAACCGCCTCTGCATTTCCCCATCCTTTAGCATCCGGACAATCGCCTCTGCAAGGGCTTGAGGATTGCGTGGTTCCACAAGAAGTCCGCATTCGCCGCCCGAAACCACATCAGGCACGCCACCAGTCCTTGTTGCCACCACAGGCACGCCCATCAACATGGCATCAATCATCGATGTGCATAAACCCTCCAGATGGGAAGAAAGAACAAACATGTCCATTGCGGCGTAAGCATCGCCCACGTCGGATAAAAAACCAGTAAAGAAAACCCTTTCTTCAACACCCTTCTCTTCAGCATACTGCTTCAGAACGGGCAACAATTCCCCCTCACCAATGATGAAAAAACGCGCCTCAGGAAAATGCTTAATGACATAAGGAACGGCACTGATAAGATACCTTTGCCCCTTGTGGTCGGTAAGTGCGGCAACGTTGCCGATGACAATCTCATCCTCCCTGACACCATATTCCTTTTTAAACAACGAACCATCCCTCACGTGGGAAAATTTTGAACTGTCAACACCGCTGAAGACAACATCAATCCTCTCTTCCGGCACACCGGCATCAAGCAAGACCTTTTTCACTCCATTGGAAATGGCGATAAAATGAATGCGTCTGCTCCTGTATTTCAGATTGGAAAATAAATTTCCACCCACAGGAAAGTCGACGCGGCGTGTAACAAGGACAGGAATGGCGGGACGATGCATTGTGGCAAGCCAGGCAAGAGAGTGGGCATGTGCATCATGGGCATGGATGAGGCGGATATCTCTTTCCGCACAAAGACGTGAAATGCGAAAAACGGCGCGCAAATCAAACTCACCTCGCATGGGAAAATAGATGGTTTCAATCCCGCTCTCCGCAAGGCGCCGACCAAGTGGTGAATCCGGCTGTGTGAGAACAATCGGACGAAAGCGGCGAGAATCCGCCAGGGCGCGGCAAAGTGAGAAGACCTGCGCCTCGCCTCCTCTCCATTTGCGTTCAGTATCTATGTGAAGAACATTCATGTTCTCAATTCCTCATTATTGTGCCAGGGGTTCAACCTTCATTCTTATACCAGTTGATTGTGCGTTCTAACCCATCCCTGAAACGGACAATCGGCTCATAACCGAGCAATTCTTTCGCCTTGCGGATGTCCGCAAGCGAATGCATGACATCACCCGGCTGGCGTGGACAGAAAATCGGTTTCATATCCTTGCCAGAAATCTCATTAATCAAGCGGATGAGTTCCAAAAGATTGACGCTCTCGCCGCAGGCAATATTTATCATCTCACCCACCGCGCGCGGTGCCTTACATGCAAGAAAATTGGCAATGACATTGTTTTCCACATAGGTAAAATCGCGCGACTGCGTCCCGTCCCCATTCACCGGCGGCGGCTCATCACGCAGTATGCATGTAATGAACTTCGGAATCACAGCACTGTATTGCGATGTCGGGTCCTGATTTGGTCCAAAGACGTTAAAATAACGAAGCGAGATGGTTTCAAGTCCATAACATTCATAAAAGGCACGGCAATAATATTCCCCCGCCAGCTTGGAAACGGCATAGGGTGAAAGCGGTCTTGGCGGAAGGGTTTCCACCTTGGGCGAAACCTCCACATTCCCATACTCCGATGAAGACGCCGCATAAATGAGGCGTTTTATCTTTTTTTCCTTTGCGGCATAAAGGAGATTTATGGTGCCGGTGACGTTGGCATCATTGGTGCGAAGGGGATTTTCTACCGAGCGTGGAACAGACGGAATCGCCGCCTGATGCAGGATGTAGTCCATATCAAGAACGGCTCGGCGGCATATCTCCAAGTCGATGAGAGATGCCTCGATGAAATCAATCCGGGCAAGAAAGGGGGCAATATTTTTTTGTTTGCCGGTTGAAAAATCGTCAATGACCCGCACATTCTCCCCTTTTTCGAGGAGCATCCTGACGATATTGGAACCAATAAAACCAGCCCCGCCGGTAACAAGATAATTCGCCACCTTCTCCCCCCTGAACATAATTCAATGGCATGATACTATTATTATATTTCAGTTTTCTTCAAGAATATAATGAATATAAGGAAGTGATACCGGGCATTTATGTGAGACCCCGCAATTTATGCAAGGGCTGATTTTTTTAAAGGGATATATTCTGGCTTGCTTGTACCAAGGATAACATTTTCACTTATGCGGACCTCGGAGAGCGCAGTGGCGCGGGAGGGCAGGTCAAACGTGATGTCCAGCATCACCTCCTCAATAATGCGCCTGAGTCCCCGGGCTCCGGTCTTCATCTGAATCGCCTTGTGCGAAATGGCATCCAGTGCTCCTTCAGTAAAGTTAAGCGAAACGCCCTCCATCTCAAAAAATTTCTGGTATTGTCGGATTAGCGAATTCTTGGGTTCCACAAGAATCTTCACCAGCTCTGCCTCGCCAAGCTGGTCAAGCACCGCAATGACCGGCAGACGCCCGATAAATTCTGGAATGAAGCCAAACTTGAACAGGTCTTCAAACTGCACTTGCTCCAGCGTTTCCCCGACCTTCTTTTCATCCTTGCTCTTGATGTCTGCGCCAAAACCCATTGTGCGTTTCCCGACCCTTTGCTCTATTATGGTCGGAAGGGCATTGAAGGCACCACCACAGATAAAGAGGATGTTACTTGTGTCCACCCTGATGAATTCCTGATGAGGATGCTTGCGCCCTCCACCCGGTGGGACATTCGCCACCGTCCCCTCCAAAATCTTCAACAGCGCCTGCTGAACACCCTCGCCGGAGACGTCTCTCGTGATGGAGACATTCTGCGTTGTGCGCGCAATCTTGTCTATCTCGTCAATATACACAATCCCATGCTGGGCGCGTTCCACATCACCATCAGCATTCAAAATAAGGGTGAGAAGTATATTCTCAACATCCTCCCCAACGTAACCCGCCTGCGTAAGCGGAGTGGCATCCGCAATGGCAAATGGGACATCCAGAATCTTCGCAAGAGTCCGCGCTAAAAGTGTCTTTCCGGAACCTGTAGGACCGATAAGAAGGATGTTGGATTTTTCAAGCTCCACATCCCCCCTGTTTGCATTGCTCAGGACACGCTTGTAATGATTATACACCGCCACGGATAAAATCTTTTTCGCCTTTTCCTGCGAGATAACATACTGGTCGAGGGAGTCCTTTATCTCCTGTGGCGTGGGAAGTCTCTTTACACAGGTTGAGCCCTCTCTCTTAATCTGCTGGGCATCATCCACCTTCAGACGTTCATGACACTGCTCCACACACTCATCGCAGATATATATGCTTTCACCAACGCCGCGGTGAGAATATCCCTTGAAGAGTGTCCGCACTATATTCTGGTCTTTTCCGCAAAATGAACAGCGCAAACGCATCTCTCAATCCTTCAAACACAAAAAATATTTCTCAACAACCTCTCTTTTTATATATAACTTGATGAATTATTTCACTGCCAAATCCACGATTCAAGGGAAAAAGAATCTAAAAATTCATGTGGGGCTGACAGTTACATAATTAACTAACCTCATCATTTTTTCAGGATATCATTGCCAAACAAGGGACGTAGAACCTCCGGAATGCTGACATTTCCATCGGCTCTCTGGTATGTCTCAAGAAGGGCAATCATAAGTCTGGGTAGCGCCACGCCGGAACCGTTCAGCGTGTGCACCAGTTCCGCCTTTGCCCCCGCCTCACGCCGGAAACGAATGCCGGCGCGCCGCGCCTGATAATCCTCACAATTACTGCATGAGGATACTTCCAGATACCTCTGCATCCCGGGCGCCCAGACCTCAATATCATAACACTTCGCCGCCGCAAAGGAGAGGTCCCCTGAACAGAGCGACACAATGCGATAATGCAGTCCCAGTCTCTGCAATACCACCTCCGCATCATGGAGAAGCGTCTCCAATTCGTCATAGGATGTCTCAGGGAGAACTATCTTCACCAGCTCCACCTTATCAAACTGGTGAACACGCGCCAGACCGCGTGTCTCCTTGCCGTATGCCCCCGCCTCACGTCGGAAACAGGGCGTAGAGGATGCATAGTAAATTGGCAACTGGGCGGTGTTCAAAATCTCACCTGCGTGAATATTTGCTATCGGCACCTCTGACGTTGGTATCAAAAACAGGTCATCAATATCACAGCGATACATATCCTCTTCCATCTTGGGAAGTTGTCCCGTGCCAGTCATGGCTTTCCTATTGACAAGATAAGGCGGGGCGACCTCCACATAACCATGCTCATGCGTGTGCAAATCGAGCATCCATACAATCAGGACACGCTCAAGGCGCACCAGCGCCCCTTTCAAAAGGGGAAAGTTACTGCCAGAAATCTTTGCGGCACGCTGAAAATCAAGCATATCCAGACGTTCGCATATCTTCCAGTGCGGCTTTGGTGAAAAATCAAATGCGGGCTTTTCACCCCACTCCCGCACAAAGACATTATCCTCCTCACCTTTGCCAAAATGGACGCTGTCATGTGGCATATTGGGAATGGCAAGAAGGATTTTCTCCTGCTCGTCCTCAATGGGTTTCAACTCACCATCAAGCGATTTGATTTCCTCCCCCAAACGTCGCATCTCCATCTTGAGGGGCGTTGCATCCTCACCGCGTCTAACAAGGTCTCCAATCTTCCGAGAACGTTCATTGCGCCTTTTTTTCATCTCATCAGCCTTGCCCTGAATCTCACGGCGACGCCGGTCGAGTGAAAGAACCTCATCCACAGGGGAATCAAAATCCCCCTTCATCCGTAATCTTTGTTTCACCTTTTCAGGGTCACTTCTTATGAGTTGAATATCAAGCATCGGCATTCCTTTCAGCCATGAACAACCAATAGCGAATTATGAGATAAGGGATGATATCTGCTTTTTAACCGCCTCAAGTGTCGGTTCAATCTGCACTGGGGCATTGGCAAAATGCGAGACAATCCCTCTCTCCTGAAGCGCTGATTTGTGATAATTCACAGTGGCATCGGGGTCTTTCAAAAGATGTCCGGTCAGGATGCCTACCACCTTCTCCTCCGGATGGATGATGCCTTTTTCCACAAGCTTCTTCGCTCCTGCCACGGTGGCGCAGGATGCAGGCTCAGCACCAATGCCTGAGGCATCCACCCATGCCTTTGCATCCATAATCTCCTGGTCAGTCACCTCCTCAACGACACCGTTTGACCAATATATGCCGCGCAGGGATTTCTTCCATGATACGGGATTGCCGATTTTGATGGCGGTGGCAATCGTCTCTGCATTTGGCACGCGCTCGTAAGGCGTCTTATTTTTCCACATCTTATAGAGCGGATTTGCGCCAGTCGCCTGAATGACGGCGATGCGGGGCTTTTTGGTGATGATGCCGAGTTCATATAGTTCCATCAGACCCTTTGAAAGGGCGGTGTTGTTGCCAAGGTTTCCACCCGGAAGAATAAACCAGTCTGGCACCTCCCACTTCAACTGCTGAAGAATTTCAAACCCGATAGCCTTTTGCCCTTCAATGCGGTAAGGATTGATGGAGTTCATTAAATATATATTGAGTTTGTCGCAGACTTCCTGAACAAGGGTCATGGCGTCATCAAAATCGCCCTTAATCTGAAATGTTTTGCCTCCGTATGCAAGCGCCTGTGTGAGTTTGCCGTAGGCAATCTTGCCTTCGGGGATAAAAATGATTCCAATCATTCCGGCGCAGGCGGCATAGGCTGCCATTGAGGCGGAGGTATTTCCAGTAGAGGCGCAGGCAACGATTTTTGCATTCATCCTGCGGGCGGCAGTGATGCCGCAGGTCATGCCACGGTCCTTGAAAGAGCAGGTCGGATTTTCGCCCTCATGTTTCAGCAAGAAATGCTTCAGCCCCGCGTATTTTCCCGCCTTCCCCGCCTCATAAAGATTGGTATTCCCTTCGGGCTTGGAAATAATATATTGTTCCTCAACGGGGAAAATGAGTTCCTTATAGCGCCACACGCCTGAATTATATGGCTTCTGACGTGTGCCCCAGCGCTCATCAAAAAGCCGTTTCAGGTCTATTTTGCGGAGGGCGCTCAGGTCATGCACAACATCAAGAGTCCCCCCGCAATCACACATGTACCGGACAACGAAGGGCTCAAACTCCCTCCCGCAATCAACACATCTTAATTTAATCTCCATTCTTTTCGCCCCTGCAAAACGTGTTAAAAAGCTTTTCTGGGACAGGCGGTGGGTCAAATCAAGAAAAAAATCACCGGAAGCAAAACCTCAAGAGCCCCCTTTGCAGTTTTGCGATATACACACCAGTTATTTTCCCCGCAAATGCAGTGCGACGAAAAGCAACTCTTCAAATCCGTGCCAGGTTGTTGAAATTTACTTGACTTGAAAAATGTTGCGTAATATGTTTTAATTTGTTAATTTGAAAAGACGTCCCATGATTAAGTTATAAAAATAACGGCTGAAAGGGGAATGACGTGGAAAATAAAATATGTCTCAATAATAGACTGCCATGGTTTTTATTGATTCTGTTCATGCTTGCATCCTTCAAGGTTTATACAATGGCGCCGCCACGCCCTGGCGAAATCGAGAAGTATAGAAAAGACGGCTCTCTTGCAAGACGTCTGGAATTCGGTGAAAGACTTAAAAATTACAGGATTAATCCCGATTTGATAAAACGCTTCAATGCAAGAATGCAGGCGAAAAAGGAAGGCAGGGTATTTGACGAAAAATCCTTCCCTTATAAAACCGGACTCCCCTCTCATGGCTCGCCTAAAATATTTGTCCTGCCGATTGAATTCCCCGATAATCCCCACACACAGGACACCTCAAGATTCCAGAATATGCTCTTCGGCGATGGTGACCCGAACAACTATCCCTATGACAGTCTTAAAAATTATTATTATCGTGCATCCTATGGTCAGCTGACCATTCAGGGTGACGTCATGCCCTGGCATATGGCTTCGCAGAACAGGGACTATTACACCGACGATGTCAGACCTGCCATCAAGGAAGCCATAGACGCCCTCAGTGGTTCCGTTGATTTTACACAATATGACAATAATAACGACGGCGAAATTGATTATTTCATCTGCTACTGGACAGGACCTGATACTGGCTGGAATACGACTTTCTGGTCATGGTGTGACATCGGGGGAAATGGGTTCAGAAATGACAGTTATAGAATTCAAGGTAAATCGCTTGGTGTATATTCATGGGTATGGGAGAAAGATGATGGCCAGGGCGAACCTAACTTCATGCCTCGCGTATCCATGCATGAAACCGGTCATGGACTTGGCTTGCCAGACTATTACGATTACAAAGCCGATGTGGGACCCAACGGCGGTCTCGGTAACATGGACATGATGGACAACGGTTATTTCGACCATAACGCCTTCAGCAAATTCCTGCTCGATTGGATGGGCGCATATGTCGTTGGAGACAGCGACGTCTTACATAACCTGACTTTGCGAAATGCCGAGAACTTCGCCGAGGCGGTCGTCATCATGCCTAAACAACAGGGATTGTTGTTCGATGAGTATTTTGTTGTTGAAAACAGAGTCCGCACCGAAAACGACTCAACGCTGGTTGGCTCCAATCCCTTACCGAATGAGGGACTTGTTATCTATCATGTGGATGCAACTTTAAATAACAAAGGTGATGGTTTCGCTTATGACAATAGTTATACCTCTCACAAATTGATTCGCATGATGGAGGCGGATGGACAGGAAAACATTGAAAAAGGCAATGGCAACGCTGATGCCGGCGATTTTTATGTTGAAGGCACAAGTTTATCCTCTGTTACAAAACCAAAGAGTTGGAGCTATTATACCAATCCCAACAGAGACGGCGCTTATATAACCAATATTTCCCCCGGTTGGTCGGTGCGTTCGGCAACGTTCATCAATGCAACAAGTCCCGACTATCCCTACCTCAGCTATGTTCTTGACAATGAAAGCCAAACTTTCAGCACTGGCGGCGATTCCATCTGGTATGGATTTTATTATGGACTTCAACCGACCGATGCCATTGACATGAACGACGCCCAGAGCAATCAGATTGCTGATGGCCAGAGCACATGGATAAAAATGACCGTTCAGGGACAGGGAACTGTCACATTCAACTGGAAGGTCTCTTCTGAACTGAATGGTGATTATCTTCAATTCTGGGTTGGCAATGATTTAATCAAGAGCATAAGCGGCGAGGTGAACTGGACTCCTGAATCCTTCCGTGTGACAAAGACCACCATGGGCACACAAACTTTCATGTGGAAATATCAAAAGAATTCAAGCGGCTCCTTGGGACGGGACCGCGGCTGGCTCGATAACGTTCAATGGACGCCTCTCTCCCCCACTCTGAATGAAGCACTCGATAATACAGACCTTATCTGGACTGCCAATGGCGATAATGGCTGGTATGGACAAACATCGTCCTCTTATTTCGGCGGCAGCGCCGCAAAGAGCGACACAATATCCGATGGGCAGAGCGCATGGCTCAATACTCAGGTCACTGGTCCGGGCACACTGAATTTTGTCTGGAGAGCATCCTCAGAATTGAATGCGGATTATCTCAAGTTCATCCTCGATGGCTTTGAGGAGGATAAAATCAGCGGCGCAACTGCCTGGCTCCCCAAAACTTTATTCATACAAGGTGATGGCACGCATTATCTAACCTGGAAATATCAAAAAAACGCAAGCGGTTCCGCCGGCTTAGATTGCGGCTATTTAGACAAAGTTGAATTTCTCCCGACTGGCGAACTGGCGGAAGCCGTTGATAACACTATGCTGGACTGGACAACCGGCGATTCTCGTAAATGGGCATATCAGAATTATTTCGCTTACTACGGCGGAGATGCCGCCCAGAGCGGATACACTCCCGCCAGCGCTGATAGTTATCTCCAGACCACAGTGGATGCCCCCGGCAAACTAACATTCTTCTGGAAAGTCTCCTCAGAACTAAATCATGATTACCTGCAATTCTACATCAACGACGCCTTGCAACAAAGCATCAGCGGCGAGCAGGATTGGACAATGGTGAGTGACATTGCTATTCCCGGTCCCTGCACGCTCAAATGGCGTTATGTGAAAGATAGCAGTGGAACAAGTGGATATGACTGCGGCTGGGTTGACCATGTCATATATAATTTTGAACCATCACTGTCCGATGCGGTGGATAATCATTACCTGCCTTTGAAATCTTTTGGAGATAAAAAGTGGAGCGTTGACAATACGGTTCATTATTACGGCTCCAGTTCCGCCAGCGCGGGAAAGTTTGGAACATTCGGCATATATAAATCATACCTTCAAACAAATCTGACCGGTCCAGGCACACTAAAATTCTACTGGAAGGCATCAACAGAAGGAGAGGATTTCGCCCCGCTGTCATTCATCGTTGATAACGTGGAACAGGGCAAAATCGGCGGCATAGCCGATTGGCAGCAGGTCTCATTCACCCTCAGCACCGGCACGCACACAATCCTATGGACATATGAAAGCTACGGCGACACTTTCCAGAGTGATGACACAGTCTGGTTGGACAAGGTTGAATACACAAGAAACATTTCTCTCAATGAGGCGATTGATAACAAGAGTCTCGTTCTTGATACTTATGACCAGGTGGGCGGCTGGACTGGCGTTGAGGATGCCACTGCATATTGCGGCGCATCAGCGCGTTCTGGCGCCATATCCGACAACCAGACCTCATTTCTTGAAACAACGGTGAGCGGACCGCGCAATCTCAGCTTCAATTGGAAGGTCTCATCCCAGCTGAACAAGGATTACCTTGAATTCTATATTGACGATGTCTTCAAGGATAAAATCAGCGGAAGCACTGGATGGCAGCAAAAAAATTATATCCTCAATGTCGGACAGCACAAACTCTCGTGGCAATATTATAAGGATGCAAGCGGTTCCGCTGGTTCCGATTGCGGCTGGGTCGATAAAGTCATTCTGACCGCCACGCCCTCACTCGCCGAGGCGCTCGATTTCACTGGATTCGTCTGGAGCACCGATGGCAATACCCCGTGGATAGGGCAGACATTCACCAGTTATTACGACGGAGATGCGGCGCAATCAGGGCAAATTTCGAACGGTCAATATTCACGACTTTATACGAACATAGTAGGTCCCGGTCTATTGAGTTTTTACTGGAAGGTCTCTTCTCACCAGGGATACGCCCCGCTTGAATTTTTTGTCGATGGCGTGAAATGGGGCTCTATCAGCGGTGAAGTGGACTGGCAAAACAGGACTATCATTTTAGATTCCGGCTCCCATCTTGTTGAATGGAAATATTCAAGGAACACGGTATTTATTGACGGGGCGGATTGCGGCTGGGTGGACCGTATTCAGTGGTCGCCGGGAATCGTGCCAGCTTGCCAGCTCTATGTCCCCTATCAATATCCAACCATCCAGGAAGCCATAAATGCCGCCCGCGAGGGTTGTGTCATTTACATTTCTGCCGGCGTTTATTATGAAAACATAACCATCTCCGCTAAAAATATCGTCCTGTCCTCGTTCAACCCCACCGATATGGAAAGTGTCCGCGAGACCATCATCGATGGCGGGCAAAATGGCTCCGTCATTACCTTTGGCGGCGATGAGTATCCCACGTGCAAGGTGACGGGACTGACAATTACGAACGGCAGGGCGGACAAAGGCGGTGGCATCGAGGGCAATTATACGCAGGCAACCATTGAGAACTGCATAATCACCAGCAACACTGCAAACATGAGCGGTGGCGGCATCATGGAGTTCAACGGCACAATCCAGAGAAACATCATCTCGCACAACAATGCCGATTTCGCCGGCGGTGGGCTTTTCCATTGCTCTGGCACGGTGCAGAATAACTTCATATTCTGCAACACGAGCGACCAATACGGGGGTGGCATCGGCTGGTGCAACGGCACTGTGCAGAATAACACACTCTATGGCAACATTGCGGGCACACAGGGCGGCGGCTCCTTTGGCTCCAACACGCAACCGAAAAACTGTATCTTCTGGAACGATGTTGCTCCTCTTGACCCTGAACTGTACTATAACGATTCACAATATGACCCGCTCAATTGCCTTATTATGAACTGGACGGGTGCGGGAACAAATATCCAGACTGGCAATCCGCTTTTTATCAATGCATCTGACGAGAATTTCCACATCAGCAAGTATTCCCCGTGCGTGGATACCGGATGCAACATCACAAGTCTAACAGAAGACTACGACGGCGACACGAGACCAATAGTTGCTCACCCCAGAGCCACTTTCCATTATGATATCGGTGCTGATGAATATACAAACACGGCGCCGGAAATAAACATTCTTGCGCCCGAAGGGCAGGAGCATGCCTATCTAAAATCTTACAACATCATGTGGAGCGTTTCCGACGTGAATTACGAATCGTCCACTTCTCTCACTCTGGTCCAATTGAATACAGATAGCACCGGCTTCCCCATCGTCAGCGGCATCAAGTCTGTTTCCTCCCGCATGACCTACCTCTTCAATTACGACAAAGCGCCGGAAGGCATCTTCTACATTTACGGAAAAATGTCCGACGGATTCCATACCCCATCCGAATCCTGGTCGCCGGGAACGATAATGATTTCAAAAGTGGGAAGGGATGATTTGATTAACCATATTCTGCAGATAAAAGAACTGCCGCCGGAGCGTCTGCCCTATGCAGACATCAACAACGACGGCGTCATAGACATCGCCGACCTTATATACTTGTTGAAATTATAAAACTGGTTATTCGTCTTCAAATATTGGACTCGTGATGCGGATTATGTTAGAGCCCTCCTCAACCGCCACCATGTAATCCTGTGATGTCCCCATTGAGAGCCATTGCATCTCTACACCTTTAATCGCCGCCTTCCGGATTTTATCCCGCAACTCCCTCAGGGCGCGAAACCATGGACGCGTCATCTCCGGGTCATCAACCTGCGGCACATCAACCATGAGTCCCTTAATGTGCACGTGGGGAAATTTCACAAGTTCCCTGATAAGATTCATCGTCTCTGAAGGCAGAACTCCGAAATGTGTTTCAATACCAGATGTATTGACCTGCACAAGGATATTTGCCTCTCGTCCCAATTTTTCATACGCACTCTGGAGGTCAAAACCAATGCGAAGGCTATCAACAGTATGAATAAGAGCAAAGGACTGAATCGCCGCCTTCGCCTTGACTGACTGCAGATGCCCCACCAAATGCCATTCTATATCCGGCCCAAAAAATGATAATTTCTGAATGCCCTCCTGAACGCGGTTTTCACCAAAAAGACGGCAACCGGCATCTACAAGCTCCCGAATTTCCGGCACGGTACGACCCCTCGTCACAATCAGGATGCGCACCTCCTCGGATTTCCTCCCCCTCTTCACACATGCCTTAAGGATGTTTTTCCGCAATTCAGCCAACTTTGCCCTGACATCATCCGCCTGAATCAGTTTTTTAGCCACGGGTCGCATTACCTTATCCATTTACAAAAAAATTCTTACATATCTATTTAGACTCTAAATCAATTTTTGAGGGTCAGTCAAGATATTTTGTTGGAAAAATTTTTGCGCACGATTAAGGCTGCTTCACAGAAACCAGAGGGACGGTGCCTTGCCAGGGAAGAATATAACTCGCTTCCGTTTTGCGATGCGTAAATATGAAAAGACTATAAGTTTCAACAAAATATACCTGAAAATCTTCAGGCCAGATGACATTTGGGGACGTCTTGGCGGATTCTTGTCCCGCCTTTTCCCCCTCCGGTCCTCTCAGCATCGGGGCGTAATCAGTCTTGAGCTTTTCCTGCGACCAGTCCCTCAGCTCATAAATCAAGAAGGATAATCGTGGTATTTCCTTAATGACCTTCTCCGATATGTCGCGTCTGCTTGTATATAACACAAAAAAGCGAAAGCGTTCCTTTTTCTGGGCAAGTGTTGAGGTTGTCGCAACCTCTGCTTCTTTCAGTTTTGCCTCCGGCTGTTTTGCACCTGAGCTTGCCGGAGAGGCGGATTGTTCCTTCACCTCATCCCGAATACGATACAACCCGAAATCTGTGAGTTCAAATCCCGGAATGGAAAATCGTTGTCTCATCTCATCAAGCATACGGCTCTGAATTTTCCACGGCTCGCTCCTTACCTGCTGAAAGACCCCCCATATCTGTATCAGACTTATGACAACAAAAGCGATGCCAGCGGACTGATAGGCAGAAGCGGGTGTCCGCATCTTTCGTCCAATCATCTCAGATGATATGAATTTCTCCAGCGCTTCATAACGCACCGCACTCTGCCCACGGACAACAATGCTCTTTGCCACACGGTCATGAAACCCCTGCTTAAGTGGATGCAATCCAACAAGAAGCCCATTGCTGACAAGGAAGGAAAGGGATAGACTCAGAATGCCTCCGCTTAACATTGCCTGAGAAGGGTCTGTCATCTTCAAAAATGGCGTAAAAAAAACCATCGGGAAAAGGGGCGAGACCATCTGAATGAGCGTCCTCTTACAGGCGGCGCCAAGACTCAACACACCTCCCTCATAATCCCTGACGCAGATATTAAAGAGATACATGCCCATCGTCCGCCCCTTACCCACAGGACCGTTTAAAAGGGTGAAATATAAATAAACAACAATCATGCCGATGAAATCAGTGTATCGTGATACAAGAAAGAATTGTTCACGAAAGAGAAAGGAAAGTCCGTTGAATATGAAATTGAGCAGGATAATATCAAGTACGAGCGCCAGCGCCCTGACCCAGAATCCCCCCATTACCTCCCTCGGCGATACACCCTGAGCACCAGCAGAGACATTTGGCGCATCATTCATGTTTTCTCCCTCTTTTATATGCATTCAAATCTCCTGTAAAAGACACCGCAAATAGACAACGCCCCAGAGTCAAGTAAAAAATGACATTTATACAAGTATTCCTGATTATTGTATAAGAATATTTCACGCAGAGCTCGCAGAGCCCGCTGGTAGATTCTGTGTTTAACGCGTTCCCCGAGCTCTTTTCACCCTCAACGTCCTCTGCGCGAAATTATCTAAAAATTTGGAAACTTACACATCACTTGACACCCCGCCCCGCCATCTGGAATATCTTCCATTCATGTCTCTCAAAGAGTTAAAGGCTTGAAAGAAAACATTTCATTAATGAAGGTATGGCTCTGCATCTTTTTGTGCCTTTCCTTCTGGATGACCAACTCCTATCTCGAACCCCCGGATTTCACGGCTTATTATACCTATACCCACTCTCTCCTCCATGACCGTGACCTCGACTTCTCCAATGAATATGAGCACTTCGAATACCATAAATACATGCTCTACGTAACTAACCGTGGATATCTATCTAATGACTGGCCCATGGGGACGGGTCTCCTCTGGAGCGGGTTTTATGCGGCTGGCGGAGTGCTGGCTCGCCTGTTCGATGCAGAGACAGACGGTTTCAGTTCTCCTTACATCTTTACTACCCTTATCGGCATCCTTTTTTACGTGGGATGCGGGCTCATGTCAGCATTCTACTTCATTGAAAAGCGATACGGGGCAAAAACGGCATTTATCGCAACATTCACCGCCTTCTTTGGCACACCACTCCTCTTTTATACATTCTATGGGGGTCTCATGTCCCACGCAACGGGCTTTTTTATCCTGACAATCTTTTTCATTGTATGGGGCGGAACCATTCAGGAGAGGACGCCCGCACAATGGCTCCTTCTGGGTGCGCTGGGTGGACTCGTCACACTTGTGCGTCCTCAACACATTGCCTGTCTCATCGTCCTTCCTGTCGAGGCATTTGTGAAATATAAGGAAGGGAGATTGCTTCCCAATACTGAAAACCGGCGGCAGTTCCAGCGCGGATGCCTGCTCGCCCTCGGTTCCTTTTTTCTGGGGATACTGCCCCTTTTCATGTTCTGGGCAAAATTCTTCGGCAATCCCTTTCATCTCCCAAAGCTTGAGGAGATGCACTGGTTCCAACCGGCACTTTATGAGATGCTGTTTTCAGATTATCACGGCATCCTGCTATGGACACCCCTCGTCTTGCCGGGTGCACTGGGACTTTTGTTTTTGTGGAAAAGGGAGCGCATCCTGACGGCGGGGTTACTGGCTGTGCTTATTCTGCAAATCTATATCAACAGCGCAAACGAGATATGGTGGGCGGGTGGGTCATTTTCAAATCGCCGTTTCACAGAATACTCCTTCATCTTCATGGTGGGACTTGCGGCGCTTCTGGGCGAAAAACGAGGCGCTTTCTGGACGTTTGTTGCCATTCTTCTCGCAGGATGGTCATTTCTGCTCGTCCTTGCAGAGCGCACGGGCTTCAGCACCCTCGACCATTATATCCCCTGGAACTGGGCATTTTTCAGGGGATTGTTCTACACCCTTTTTGCGCCATGGAGATGGCTGAAGGCAATCTGGGGCAACTTTGGCAACGTATATTTTCTGGCGCGCATTGGCGCAATATTTATCCTCAGCGCTCTTCTTTTTATCGCATGGCATCTTTTTGTCCGCTTAAAAATGGCAATCCATAAACAACACATTATCACCGGCGCCGTCATTTGCGCCATAATATTCATAAACTGCCTTGTCCTGACGGGCATCCTTCGAACACAGCCATTGCCAACAGAAATCGCCCAGCGTCTTGACCGCACAAACCGCTTCCTCTGGTTTAATTATTATGAATACGGATACTACCTCTTTGTGCGTGGACGCTATCAAAAGGCGCTTGATGCCTTCCAGAAGTCGCACTCACTCATGCCAACACAGCCCCAGCCGCTCAGATATATTGGCACCATTTATGAAAACCTTGGGGATTATGACAGGGCTGAGGCATATTATCTCGAGGCGTTTAATCTTGACCCGAAATATCAGAATGTCAAAGTCTTACTCGAACGGCTTCGAGAAAAGAGAAAACTCTTGCCACCAAAGCAATTAAAACGCAAAATATAAATAATTACATTAAATGGAGAAAGGGTCATGCCTGTTGAAGAGTCTGAAATAGAAATGGTCTCCAGATTTCGCAAAACCTATGATGCCCTCCTGAAAGAGATTCACAGGGTGATAATCGGTCAGGACGCCGTCATTGAGGAACTCCTGATTGCCCTATTCTGCCGTGCGCACTGCCTGATAGTGGGCGTGCCGGGGCTTGCTAAAACACTCCTTGTGCGCACACTCTCCCAGATTCTTGACCTGCATTTCAACCGAATCCAGTTCACACCTGACCTCATGCCGTCCGACATTGTCGGCACCGATGTGCTGGAGGAGGACGCAGAGACGCGCGTCCGTTCTTTCAAGTTCATCAAGGGACCGGTCTTCACAAATCTACTCCTTGCCGATGAAATCAACCGCACACCGCCCAAAACACAATCCGCCCTCCTCGAAGCCATGCAGGAATATCGCGTCACGGCGGGCGGAGTGACATATGACCTCACACTCCCATTTTTCGTCCTTGCCACACAAAATCCCATAGAACAGGAGGGAACCTACCCCCTCCCCGAGGCGCAACTCGACCGCTTCATGTTCAACATCATGATTGATTATCCCAGTGAGGCAGACGAGATGAACATTGTAGGCAGGACAACCTATGAAGAACCTCCTGTACCTTCAAAAATCATGGATTCCGCCAAAATCCTTGAACTTCAGCGGCTTGTCCGGAAGATTCCTGTCTCGCCTCATGTCATCATGTATGCCACACGCCTTGCCCGCGCCACAAGACCCAGGGCATCAGAATCTCCCGACTTCATCAAAAACTGGGTCAGCTGGGGATGCGGTCCACGGGCGGCTCAATACCTCATCCTCGGCGCAAAGGCAAAGGCACTGCTTGACGGTCGGGTGAATGTATCCACGAGAGACGCGCGCTCAGTGGCGCCATCAGTCCTGCGCCACAGACTCATCACTAACTTCAACGCCGATGCGGAAGGCGTCTCCGTGGAATCCATCATCACAAGACTTCTGGAAGAAATTCCTGAGCCGGATGAGAAGGATTATCCGGCAAAAAAATGATTCGAATTTCTAAACCACTGGGAACACAGGGAAACACGGAGAAATAACAATTCGTTAACAAATAAACCCAGTGTCCCCCGTGGTTATTATAATTCTCTTTCAGATGATGTTTAATAAAGCGCTCATATTTCTCGGAATCATCTTCCTGCTTTGCTCATGGGCATGCGCCTTTGAATCAAGGGCGTTCAAAGCGGATATCCCGCCGGGGCAGGCGGCGCTCGCCCCATTCCTCCTTGAAACGGCGGAAAAGGCAAAGACTGTGGTTGAGCAATATGGCGGACCACCATTCACATCTTTCACCACAACTCTCATTTATTGCCAAACGGAAAAGGAGTTTCTCAAAAGGGCGGGCATGAGACCTGAACACATCGTTGCCGCGGCATCACCCTCGCACAGCGCAATCTTTATCAATGGTGAACGATTCCGCTCCCTCAATCCCGATGAGGCATTCCGCGTCATAATACATGAATATGCCCACGTCTTCATCGGACAACAGCTTCCAGAACCCCCGCCGCGCTGGCTGGATGAGGGGCTGGCAATGCACCTCGCTGATGAGTGGTCATTCAGTCAATCCATGCAGATTGCCCTAACACACCTCTTCGGAAACACAATTCCCTTCTCCCGGCTTGAGTCCTCCTTCCCTGAAGAACAATCAGCCATGAACCTCGCCTATCTGCAAAGCTATTCCATGACATCCTTTCTCATGAAACGTTTTTTCGATAACAATCTCCACACCTTTCTCAGACGGCTGTCAGACCCGTCAGAATCAAGAAAACTCTTAACCCAATTGCAGGACCCACTCATCCTGAAAAGTCTTGAGGAGCAATGGAAAAAATACCTTGGTGGGCGGTTCTGGAATATAATTTATGTTCTCACGTCAGGCACTGTCCTGTGGTTCGTCCTGACACTCATTTTTCTCCTCGCCTATTTGAAAAAACGCAGGCAGAAAAAGGAACAAGAAAAAGTCTGGGAAGAGGAAGGATTCTTCTGATGGAAACACTGAGAGCCGCTGTTTCACAATATGTCTTTAAAAACTCTAAAAAATGAAATATATTCACCACTGAGTCACGGAGGACACAGAGATTTATCTCTTTTCCATGTCTGACAACAGACATGGAAAGAGGAATTCTCCATGCTCTCTGTGCCTCTGTGGTGAAATTAATTATTTCAGGTTTTCTAATTCAGATATTGAGCGAGCAGTTCGGAAAGCGCCATCACACGAATTTTATCTTGCCCCTCCCTCGCAAGGTTTGTCTGCCACCACATCCGGCTGAAGGAATCCTCCGTGACTAAAACATCCACGGGATTTCTCTTCAGGAAATCCACCTTGTTCCGTTGAATCATTGCCGCCGCATTCTCTTTGCAGGTGTCAAATAATAAAGGCAGTCCGGCAGAACAATCATCCTGAGGAAATTTCACAAGGTTGATACCCTTCAGGCAGGAGAGGATGCGACGTGGGGAGGATGTGGCACACACGTCATGGCGCAAGGTGCATGGCTCATCGAAAGCCACGCTGAGTCCATTGAGCGAGCGGAACATGCCACTGTGCAGATGTGCCTTATCCAGCCAGTCGGCGAGGACAAATACCCTTTCAGCAAATTTTCGTGCAAGCCCTTCTTCTTTAGAACCTGACGGAAAAAGTGCAGGATAAAGGCGAAGTGTGGCGGCGCATGTTGCACAGTCGCAAATAACAGGGGCGTTCCGGCTGGCATTTAGTGCATTGATATTATTCATGGCGATATGCCGTGCCTCATCCAACATGCCGGTGAAAAGTTGCAATGCACCACAGCATATAACAACTGATGGCAGGCAAAATTCATATCCCAACTTTCTAACCAGCACCTCTGCCGCCCTGCCTGAATCTCTAAAGAAAACGGCATCCATGCAACTCTGAAAGTAAAACACATGTTGTGAATCGGAAGGGATGGTGCAAGTCTCCACACCCATTTGAGCCCTGGGAATTTTCTCAACCGGCACTTTCAGCCCCATCTTTTCAAAAAGTCGAGCGGGATATCGACCTTTCATTTCACTCAAGAGGCATTGGCGGTGCTCTTGAAAGTGTGGCTCAAAGAAAGAGGCATTCCTCACAAGCAATACTGCAAGACGCGGACGCACTCGCGATGGACAACTCTTTTCACATGCCCCGCAGAGAAAACAGTTCATAATCGATGAATAAAATTTCTCGCCAGGTTTAAGATTACCATTGAGAAATTTTTCAATCAGTGCCATCCTCCCGCGCGGGGAATAAATCTCATTCCCGAGCAGGCGAAACGAAGAGCACTCTGAGGCGCATTTCCCGCAAAGGACGCATCGCCCTGAACGCGCCTGCTCACGGATGAGTTTCACCCACAGTCCCTCCGGCATCATAACTTCTTTCCTCGCTCCGCTCATGCCTTCTTCGCCTCAAGAAGAATCTGAACGAATTCCTGCGCGGTATGTTCGCCTTCAAGGACAGTTTTCAGGCGGAAATAATAGACCGGCATGCGTGGCACACCAGCAGTTATAAGTTTCACTGCATCTTTCTCCGTTGTCAGAAGGATTTCCGCATTCGTACGACTGAATGCCTGACTCAGCTCACGAATGCGTTCCTTATCATAATGGACATGGTCAGGCATGGCAAGTTTTTCCTCAACTCGTGGCGCAACCTGAGCCGCAAGTTTGAAAAAAGTCTCCGGTCTCGCAATCCCGCAGAAAAGAAAAATCTTCTTTCCCATTAATTCCTCGGGTGAAAAAGGATGTGTCTCCTCAGACGAAATGGGCAGACACGCATCCAGCGCATAGCGTAAACGAAACAGAGGGATATGCGGATTGACGGCTTGCACAAATCGCTCCTGCTCATTCAAATTTGCGGCGCTCTCGGTCCGTGTAAAAATCACTGCCTCGGCGCGCCTGAGAGCAGATGGGAGTTCACGGAGCATCCCACGGGGAAATAAGCGGAGGTTCTTGAGTGGATGCGTGGCGTCAAGACAGACAATATCACAATCGCGCACCAGACCCCAGTGCTGAAATCCATCGTCAAGCAGAATCACATCCGGCTTAAAGCGCTCAATTGCCGCACATCCACCCGCAAATCTATCCGAGCTCACAACCACAGGCACACCGGGGAGCGAGCGGGCAAGGAGGAAAGGCTCATCTCCCGCTTCAGCAGGAGCCGCAAGCAATTTCACACCATCACTTACAATAACGACATCCGTTTTTTCCCCTTTGCGTTTATAACCCCGCGACAGGACGACCGGACGTCTCCCCGCTTCCCTTAATAAACGTGCCGACATGAGTGTCACAGGTGTTTTCCCGCTCCCGCCAAGCGTGAGATTCCCGATACAGACCACTCGGCATGGAAGTCTTCTAACCTTCTTCAATCCCTTTGAATAAAGCCCCTTGTGGAGGTGAAGGAGGGAATAATAAACAGGTTTTGCGGCGGAGAGAAGCGCACCGACAAGCACCTCCTCCACCCCTTCGGGTGGTTTCCCATTAATGACTTCCACCACACTCATACATGCCTCTCCTTCTCCGGTTTAATTCTGCCAGAGAAAATCAGCAAAAGAAAGATAGTCAGTGCACCCCAGAGCTTTAATGACATGAAGAGAATGCCAGTGCCATGACTGAGGGCATCTCCGGCGAAGTTGAAGCGAATTGCAAGAATAATTGCCGCCACTAACGCAAAAACTGAACACCTGAACGCACCTGTCCGCCACGTGATATAAGAGAGCAATATAATCGCCCACAATGCCTGCACAAGATAATGGTCCCAGCACAAACTGGGCAGGAAAAGGGAAAGCATGATAAAAAGCGCATAATCCCTTTTTTCCATCAATGGACCGCGCCGTCTTCCCTCCCTCGGATATGTGGCAAACATGACAACAGCTACAAGGATGAGGGAAACAAACATGGTGATGACATTTGCAGTTGCTGGCGTCGCTCTTACCCATGGCTTCGTGTAAGGATTATCCGTCATGACATGGTGAAAAAATGAATTAAACGACTGATTGAATGGGTCTCTGTAAAAATCATGACCCAATTCCTCCCATGTGGAATGCCCATAGGACATCTGTCCAACAATCGGTAAGAACGCCTTATGGACATCCCAGCCTGTAAAAAGCACCGCAATCATTAAAAACAACAGGTAAAAAATAACGCTCCATAATCCATTTCTCCACTGCCTTTTCCAGAAAAAATACAAAAGGAGGATTATCGGCGAGAGTTTGAAAAGCGCCGCAAAGGCGCTCACCACACCGACCGCCCACGCCCTTCCCTCTTCGTGAAAATGCCATACAAGCGCAAAACAAAAAAGAAGAACCACGTTCAACTGCCCCGCAGTGAAATTCCTCGTGAGCGGAAAAAAAATGGCAGAGTAAAAAATCCAGAGGGTTACATCGCGCGGTGATAGCTTCCCATAAATTGACCTCAACGTCAGAAGCAGAGCGCCAAGAAAGAACGCCTGATTAAACCAGAACCATGTGTGAACGGCAACCCGGAAAGACAGAAATGTTAACGGCTCAAGCACAAGTCCCGTAAAGGGAGGATAGACATAGGGAAGAACTGAGGGAAATCCAAGCCTGCCCGCCTCATAAAGCACTCGCTCAGCATCATAAGGATTATGCCCCTCTCTGAGCAGTTTCGCCCCGAGGTAAAGATGTTTGAAGTCGTTAGAATGTAACCCTTGAAGTGGAAGATAAACTTGCAGGTAATAATAAAAGATTAAGGAGATGAGCAAAAAAGCCCATCCAAAGACCCCTCGCCTGTCATTCCCCTTTTCTTCTGCACACATTCGATAGCTCGATTACTTGACGGTTCAATGCCCTCTCCGGTCAATCACACAGCGCGTCTTGCCACCCATGCGTTGAAATGTCTTTGGCTCAACGAGTTTGACTTCCACATGAATGCCAAACTCACTGAAAACCCTCTGCTTTATTTCATTCTGAATCCGCATCAGTGTTTTCACCTCATCAATGTTTATGGACGGTGAAATCTCAACCTGTATCTCAAGGGCATCCAGCCCGCCCTCCCGCTCAATAATCAGTTGATAATGAGGCTCAGTGTGTTCCACCTGTGCAAGGATTGCCTCAATCTGCGCGGGCAGAATCTTCACACCATGAATGACAAAGACATCGTCCGTTCGGCTGCTGATGCGGGAAATTCTTACAAAAGTGCGTCCACAGGGACACGGCTCATCGATTATGCTGGCTACATCGCCTGTGCGGTAACGAATCATGGGCGCCGCTTCTTTTGTGATGGTCGTGAGAACAAGTTCTCCCTCCTGCCCGTGAGGCAACGGCTCGCCCGTCTCCGGATTAATGATTTCCGGGATATAATGGTCCTCAAAGATGTGCAGACCATTTTTCTGGTCACACTCGCTCGCCACACCCGGTCCCATGACTTCCGAAAGACCATAAGTGTCATAGGCATCTATGTAGAACGCAGATTGAATCATCCCGCGCATCTTCTCAGACCAGGGCTCACTGCCGAAAACGCCGATGCGAAGGGTCAGCTCGTTGGCATTGATTTTCATCTCTTTGAGTTTCTCCGCAATGAAAAGGGCAAACGATGGAGAACAGGCAAGCACTGTTGTGCGGTAATCGCGCATAATGTGAATCTGCTTTTCCGGCGTGGCGAGAGAGGTAGGCACAACAGATGCGCCCAGCAATTCCGCCCCATAATGAAACCCGAATCCGCCCGTGAAAAGTCCATAATCAAAGGCAATCTGGATTGTATCATCCTTTGTCACGCCAACCATGGAGAGCACGCGCGCCATCAGTTCGCTCCAGTGTTTCAGGTCATTGCGCGTGTAACCAACCACGGTGGGCTTACCTGTTGTGCCGGATGACGAATGGATGCGCACCACTTCCCGAAGAGGCACGGCGAACATCCCATATGGGTAGTTCTCGCGAAGCGTTGCCTTTGTTGTGAAGGGAATCTTCCTGAGGTCATCAAAGGAATTAACCTCCTCAGAGATGATTCCATACTCATCGAAAATCCTTTTATAGTATGGAACGTTCTTATAGGCGCGGTTCAGAGTGGATTGAAGTCTTTCAATCTGCATTTGATAAATATCATCCCGCGCCATGGTCTCATTTTTTGCATCCCATATCATCTTCCCACCTCACCACACAATTACTCTTGGAATATAATATAGATTCACCACAGATCCACAGAGAGCACGGAGAATTTCTCTTTCCATGTCCGTTAACGGACATGGAAAAAAAAGATAAATCTCTGTGTCCTCCGTGACTCCGTGGTGAGAATAAATTCATTTTTAAATACCTTTTATTCATTCTTCAACCCAGATATGCCCTAACAATTTCTGCGTTTCCAAGCAGGTCTTCACGTATGCCCTGATAGACAATCTTTCCCGTCTCAAGGACGTAACCACGGTCGGAAAGCTCAAGCGCCATCTCGGCATTCTGTTCCACAAGGCAGATTGTTGTCTTCTCCTCCTCCCGGAGTTTTCGTATCGTCTCAAAAATCCCCTCAACAACCAGCGGTGCAAGTCCCATCGAGGGCTCATCAAGCAGGAGAAGTTTCGGGTGGGACATTAGCGCCCTGCCAATGGCAAGCATCTGCTGTTCCCCACCGGAAAGTGTCCCCGCCAACTGCTTCCGCCGCCCCTTCAGTCCGGGAAAGATGGCGTAAATGCGCTCAGTATCAAACTCAATCGTCCGGCGATTATACCGACTGTATGCCCCTAAGATAAGATTATCCTGAACGGTCAGCGGCGCAAAGATGTTGCGCCCTTCAGGCACGAGGGCAATCCCCAGGGCAACCGTTTTCTCCGTTGGAAGGTTATGAATCTCCCTCCCCTGAAAGATAATGGCGCCCTGCTGGAGGGGAAGAAGCCTGATAATCGCTTTCAGTAGCGTTGATTTCCCCGAACCGTTAGGTCCTATGAGGGACACAATCTCCCCCTCATTGATGTGGATGGAGACATTCTTAAGGACGAGGAGATTCCCATAGCCAGCGCGGACATTTTGCACCTTAAGCATTGGTGTCCCTCTTTCCTAAATACACTGCAATCACATCCTCGTTTCGCTTGATTTCCTCAGGTGTCCCCTCGGCTATCTTACGCCCGAAATCAAGAACTATAATCTCTTCTGAGATGTCCATCACAAGAGACATATCATGCTCAACTAATAGCACCGTGACACCGCTTTGATGAATCTTCCGGATTAAGGCGGCGATTTCCTTTGTCTCACGGGTATTGAGACCAGCGGCGGGTTCATCAGCAAGTATCAGTCTCGGTTCTGTGGCGAGGGCGCGGGCAAATTCAAGAAGACGTTGTTCGCGGAACGGCAAGGTGTCAGCAGGCTGGGATGCCTTCAACCCCAATCCCACAAAATCAAGGGCTTTCATCGACGCCTGTAAAATACCTCGCTCCTCTCGCCGCATGTAAGGGAAGCGAAGTGCCACACTGAAAAAACCGGCGCGGGAACGTGTATGACGCCCCATCATCACATTCTCAAGTATTGTCATCCCATGAAACACGCGGGTCATCTGAAACGTGCGTGCCAAACCCAGAGCCGCCATCCGATAATCAGGCAGAGTCGTCACATTTTTCCCATTCAGCCGTATGACGCCGGAAGTTGGACGCAAGTTTCCCGCAATAAGATTAAAAAGCGTTGTCTTGCCCGCACCATTCGGA
>Ga0172364_10000311_pt1 | contig 33672 bp, 30 predicted proteins | sample LakKivSesite10cm_FD_114545 | JGI IMG/M metagenome (GOLD analysis project Ga0172364, IMG submission 114545) | Sediment microbial communities from Lake Kivu, Rwanda - Sediment site 10cm | ecosystem: Environmental > Aquatic > Freshwater > Lake > Sediment | place: Rwanda: Western Province, Lake...
ATGATACCATTGGCGGTAACGATGGCGTCTCATTTTACAGCGCCCCCATCCCCGTCAAAAAAGGAAAAAGTTACACATTATGCATGGATGTCAAATCCGACCAGCCACACGCCACGCCAAAAGTATTCATCAAAGGATACACCCTGCACAAAGGCGAGATGCGCGTAATTTACAAGACCTATCTGAACTGCCGACTGAAAGGAACTGCATGGCAGCATTTTGAGCAGACCTTCAATCCCACCGCAAAAACTCCGACCGTAGCAGATATGCGCGTGATGCTCTTTTCCTACTGGCCCCCTAGCGAATATTTCTTCGATAACATAAAAATATACGAGAACAAACCAATTATTAAATAGACACAGATTCCAAGGATTACACGAATGGGAGGTGGAAAACAATGTCGCATCTTCTTCATGGGGAAATAACGGAGCGCATTATCGGTGCGACTTATGAGGTCTATGACATACTCGGCTTCGGATTTTTGGAAAAGGTTTATGAAAATGCCCTCGTCCTTGAATTGTGCAAAGAAAACATGAATAAATAATCTGCATAATCCGCGAAATCCGCGTCTATATTTATTATTAAAGTTTTACAATTCTGGTGCGGGATTGGATGCCGCGGGTGGCGTTTCGGGTGTCAAAGACAAGGCGCGCGCCATCGCAAATCTTTTTGAAATCGTAGCAGGTATGATTTGTGACGATGAGCACACAATCCGCCGAGGAGAGGACAGAAGGCGTCAGCCGGACGCTTTTCATTTTGTGTCCGGGCTCGTCTATCTTCGGAATGTATGGGTCATTGTATGAGACCTTAGCACCACGTTTCACAAGGAGATTCATTACATCCAGCGCGGGCGATTCCCGCAAATCACTCACATCTCTTTTATAAGCCACACCAAGGATAAGGATTTTCGCGCCCTTGATTGGTTTCCCTATCTCATTGAGGAGCAGGTCAAGCCGTTCAACCACAAACTCCGGCATCTTGGCATTGATTTCGCCCGCAACCTCAATGAACTTGGCATAATAATTGAGCGCCTTCAATTTCCATGAGAGATAATGCGGGTCAATCGGGATGCAGTGACCGCCGAGACCGGGACCGGGATAAAAGGGCATGAAACCGAATGGCTTTGTGGCGGCGGCGTCAATGACCTCCCACACGTCCAAGCCAAGCTTATCGCACATGAGCGCCATCTCATTCACCATCCCGATGTTCACACTGCGGAACGTATTTTCGAGGAGCTTTACCATCTCGGCGCATTTAGAAGATGAGACGGGGATGACCCTGTCAAAGACTCGTCCGTAGAAATCCAGCGCAACCTTTGTGCAGGCGGGCGTGATGCCGCCAATAATCTTGGGAGTGTTCTTTGTCTTGAAAACCTTGTTGCCCGGGTCAACGCGCTCCGGTGAAAAGACAAGGAAGAAATCCTTTCCGACCTTTAGCCCGCTCTGCTCAAAGCGGGGCAGAAGGCACTCATCCGTTGTCCCCGGATATGTTGTGCTCTCAAGAATAATGAGCTCACCCTTATGCAGATACTTTGCAACCTCCTCAACTGCAGATATGATATAAGAGATATCGGGGTCTTTTGTTTTTCTGAGCGGCGTGGGGACGCAGATAATAACGGCATCGGCACTCTTCAAGACGGAGAAATCCGTCGTTGCTGATAGTTTCCCATTGCGAACAAGTCGGGCAAGAACATCCGTCTCCACATCTCCAATATAAGAATGACCCGCATTAATCGCTTTCACCTTCTCCTCTACAAGGTCGATTCCAATCACATCGATGCCCGCCAGTGCAATTTCCACGGCGAGGGGAAGTCCCACATATCCCATCCCAATCACAGCCGCCTTCATGAAATCCTCCTTTAAAAACATTACAAAATTGGAGTGGAATATCATTCATCATAATCCCCAAACGCAAGCTTTTTCATGAAAAGTTCACAAATAGAAAAAAAATAGGCTTGAACTTGTAAAAGAAGCTGTGCTGTTAATTCTTCCCATCGCACAATCAGGCAAATTTTTCAATCTGGTTTGTGACAAAAGACCATACTGATATGAAGATGTCGCCACAAAAGAACTGGTCATTTTACATACCTTTTGGAATTTTCTTATTACTTTTTTTTCTCTCCGGCTGTCTTTTCACATTCAATGTCAACCCGAAACTTGACAGAGCCGCCTTTGAACACAATCCCCCGATAAAAATCGCCGTTCTCCCTTTTGTCAACAAGACGTCCAAGCGTGGAGCCGATGAGCTCGCCCGCACGTTATTCTATGCCGCTTTCGTCAGCCTGAATTACGAGGATATTAAACCGGGTGTTGTAGATGAGACGCTGGCGAAAATGGCTTTGGCAAACGGTAAAAATCCCCTCGAGACATCCCCCGATATCATTGCCGCCAAACTCGGGGCGGATGCACTTTTCTATGGCACTGTAGAAGATGTTACAAAATCATACCTCGTTCTCTATGCCCATCAAAAGGTGCGGGAGAGCGTGAAACTTTACGATGCGCGAAGGAAATATTTCATATTTTCCGATACGGTTACTGCTTACAACCGCACAATTGCCCCAGCAGATTCTATCCTCGGTATCTTTTCCTCCATTGTCCAGACCCTCTGGCATATGAACAAGTCGGAAAATTTTGCCACCTATGAACGGCTTGCCCACCGAATGGTTGAGGATTTCCCGAATATTATCCTACCAAAACCAAACTGTCCAATACTTATCCAGAAAATCAAGGTGGACACCCCAGCACGTGTTTTGAAAAAAGGAGACAGGATTATTGTCACAATGACCGCCACATCCGGGGAAACAGCAACATTTGACATCGGGAATCTCCGTCGCCGCATCACCATGAGTGAAGTCAAGCCGGGCACCTATCAGGGAATTTATGAGGTTCAGAGCGGCGACAGGCTGGATTATGCCATAGTCAATGCCTCTATCACGGATGGAAAATTCACAGACCAGAAGGTGGATATTAAGGATGTCTTCCGTATAGATACAATCCCGCCCGTAACGCCCTCCATTGTAAATATCCGCTCCTTAAAAAAGGATTTTCACATCTATCTTACACCGCCACAGGATGAGGATTTCGACCATTTTATACTTTACAAATCCACCAATCCCAGGAAGGGGTTTTGGGAATTCGGCAAGTCAGAAGAACCGGAATTTATCGATTCAGATGTCCAGCCGGGATTCACATATTATTTTTATGCCGTGAGCGTCGACAGGTTGGGCAATACAAGTCATGTGAGCAAGGAGTTTGTATTCTGTGCCCCATCCCCGCCTCCGGGCAGAATTGAACTCAGAACATCAGGCATCATTGTACTTTACGCATACTCAAGCCCGTATTATATCAGCAAACCACTCACTATTCAAAAGGATGCAGTTCTTTTCATTGAACCTGGAACGGAACTCCATTTTGCAAGGGGGGCGTCTCTTATGATAGAAGGTTTGCTCACGGCTATCGGCGACGAAGATGCCCGCATCATCTTCACAGGTGAGGAAGGATGGGGTGGAATCAGGCTTCAGCCGGGCGCACCGGATACCAGATTTCAAATCACCAATGCCACTATAGAAAACGCCTCAGCAGGCATCAGACTGGACGCAGGCAGTCTTGAAGGGCGCAATCTTGAAATCACTAACTGCTCCACAGGACTTTTTGCTGAGAAGGACTCATACCCGAACATCGCAGACTCCCTTTTCAAAAATAATAACATTGCAATTCATATCGAAGCCAAACAAGCTGTCATCAAAAATTGCGACTTCATAAAGAACAACATCATGACGGAATTGAACGGACTTCAGAAGCGACAGGAAGAATCTAAGGTCATGAATTTTTCGTATTTTAAGAGTCAGTAACAAGATGAAGACCATTTCACCACATTACGTTTCAGGCAAACGCAGAACATATAAAACTCTGTGTTCTCTGTGCCTCAGTGGTGATTATTTCTTTTTTAATCATTAAGGAGCACAAATATGAAATTTCCTCATCTGCCGAAAAAAGCACGCGAGATTCTGACACAAACCGGAGCCTTTCAGGAGGGGCACTTTCAGCTTACCTCCGGTCTGCACAGCCGCGGATATCTTCAGTGCGCCCTGATTTTACAATATCCTCAACATGCGGAGTTTATCTCAAGGGAACTTGCCAGGCACTTTGCCGACAAAAAGCCGGACGTGGTTTTGAGTCCGGCGCTGGGCGGTATTGTGCTGAGTTATGAGCTGGCTCGTGCCCTTTCCTGCCGTGGCATCTTTGCAGAACGCATCAGTGGTGAGATGAAACTTCGCAGGGGCTTTTCCATCCGTGAAAATGAACGAGTATTGATTGCTGAGGATGTCATCACAACGGGCGGCTCAGTGCAGGAACTCAAAGCTATTGTGGAATCCGCGGGTGCAAAGGTCGTGGGTTTCACGGCAATCTGTGACCGCAGTGATGGGCGTTTCAATCCGCCGGAGGGGCTTTATCCCTGGTTCACGCTTTCCATTGAGACCTTTGCCCCGGATGCATGTCCCTTGTGCCGCGAGGGTGTCCCTGTTTTCAAACCGGGCAGCCGGTTTCAATAAATATCCGAAAGGAGAAAACCCATGAAAAAGGTTATAGTTTATTCCACATCCACATGTCCATATTGCGCCATGGCAAAGAATTTTCTGACCGAGAACAAGATTCCCTTTGAAAACATCGACGTGGGAAAAGACCGTGAGGCGGCAAGGTCGATGATTCAAAAATCGGGGCAGATGGGCGTCCCTGTGATTGACATTGAAGGCAAAATCATTATTGGTTTCAATAAGTTTGCAATCATGGAGGAACTGGGGTTGAAATGATGTACGACCTTATAATCATGGGTGCCGGACCTGCCGGCATTACCGCAGGCGTCTATGGAGCCCGCAAACGCATGAATTTCCTTATCATCTCAAAGGATGTTGGCGGTCAAACCTCCTGGGTTGGCGATGTAGAAAATTATATCGGTTATCAATTTATCTCAGGACCCGACCTCGTTACCAAGTTCAGGGAGCATCTGGAAAAGTTCAATGTGGGATTAAAAGTGGAGGAGGAGGTAAAACTTGTCAGGCGAGAAAGCGACACCATACACATCACAAGTGATAAGGGCAAATATGAAGCCAGAACGGTTATTATCGCCTCGGGACGAAAACCACGTATGCTCGGTGCAGAGGGGGAGATGAAGTATATGAACCGCGGTGTAACTTATTGCGCCACGTGTGATGCCCCCCTTTTTGCGGACATGGACGTCGCCGTTGTGGGCGGCGGCAACGCCGGTCTGGACGCCACTCTACAACTCATAAATATTGCCAACAAAATTTTTGTTATTGAGTTTACCTCCACTTTCAAGGCTGACCCCATCATGATGGAAAGGGCAAGGGCGAGCGGTAAGGTCACATTTTACACACAATCAAAGGTGGAGACCATTTATGGTGACACCTTTGTGAAGGGAATCAAGGTTCGTCACGGGGACGAGCTATTTGACCTGCCGGTTCAGGGGGTCTTTGTGGAAATCGGCTCCACGCCCGTCTCGCATATCGCCCCTGATGTGAAAAAGAACAAATTCAATGAGATTATTGTTGACCCGAAATGCCGGACAAACATAGAAGGCATATTTGCCGCGGGTGATGTGACTGATGTGCCAGCCAAACAGATAATCGTGGCATGTGGCGAGGGCTGTAAGGCACTCCTTGCCGCTTTTGAATATCTTAACACACGATGATTACTTCTTAACATTATGAAACAGCACAGGATTTAGGACAATCAAACAGACATCCAAAGCGTTTGTCTATCTTCTTCTTATACTCGTCTGTGGCATCTGGGGAGGCGCCTTCCCTGCAATCAAATATCTGCTTAATTTTCTCACACCACTTCAGCTTGTTAAAATTCGTTTCACATCTGTTCTCCCTTTTTTCCTGCTCATCATTCTCATAAAAGACAGACGTCCTGCAGGTGAGATGTTAAGAAGGTGTTATGGCAGTCTGGCAATTGCCGCCTTTTTCGGCGTTATTGGATACAACGTAGCACTCGCCATGGGTGAGGTGCGCATCCCCGCTGGCATTGCAAGTCTCATCATAAATCTCTCCCCTATCTTTACGCTCTTACTATCCGTCTTATTTTTAAAGGAAAAGGCAACTTATGGGAAACTTGTCGGTATGTTGATTTCCATGGTTGGGCTGTCTATCCTTGTGCAATTAGGAGCAGGGCAAAATGGAGCGACGGGATATTATATCTATGCTATCATCACACTACTTGCCCCGATATCATGGGCAATTTATACGGTGGCATGCAAATCTCTCTCGGAAAAATTTGATGCCCTCACCGTGACAGCGATGCCGATTATACTCGGAACAATTCCCTTGCTTCCTTTATTTGGAAGGGGTGATTTTGTTGCAATAAGCCGCATGAATTTCAGGGCATGGCTGGCGCTCTTATTTCTCTCCTGCCTTTGCACATGTGCAGGGAACACGGTCTGGATATGGGCACTCAGAAGACTTTCCTCAAGCAGGGTTGCCTCGTTTATTTATATCATCCCAGTTTCATCCCTAATGACCAGTTATATTTTTCTAAGCGAACCAATCACACTTTACATCGTCCTTGGAGCTCTTCTTTTATTAAGCGGGGTCTATATCGTTAATAAAGAAAGAGCTGAGGGATAAGACTTGACCGTCAAATGTATCATCTGCAATAAGGTCAACATAAATGCATTGAATATCACGGAGAGGTAGATATGAGCCGGATACTGGCAAGGGTAACGGGTATGGTGCAGGGTGTTGGATTCCGATATTTTATCATGCACAAGGCAACAACCTATGGCTTGTATGGATATGTGCGGAATTGTCATGACGGCGATGTGGAGGTGGAAGCTGAGGGCAATCAGGAGAAACTCATCTCCCTCATCGAAGACCTGAGACAGGGTCCCCACCTCTCCGAAGTGAAGGATGTCAAGGTTGAATGGTTTGAAGAGGAAAAGGGTTACAGGACCTTTACACTGAGAGCCTGAGCGCACCCGCATCAGGAGAATAATCATTTGAAACCGTCCGCCTTTATCCAGATTGACCTGGACGGCATCTGGTCTGTTCGCAGGTGTTATGGACTGCCTGAGGATGATTTTTTTGAACATGACAATGTCTATGAGGAGGGAATCCCTTGCCTGCTCGACCTCTTAAGCAGAAGAGGGATACCTGCAACGATTTTTGTCGTTGGACGCGATGCCAGCATGGAGCATAAGGCGGCGCGGATTTTCAGTATTCTCGCCAAAGGACACGAAATAGGAAATCATTCCTATGACCACGCGCTCAGACTGGGTCTCCTCCAGGATGATGAAATTCGTGCTAATATTGAACAGGCACAGAAAACACTAATAGGCGTGATGGAAAAGCAAAACTGGGGGAAGGAGAATTATCCGGTGGGATTTCGCGCACCGGGTTATAATGCGCATCCACGCATCTTGAAGTTGGTTGCATCGCTCGGTTTCCGATATGATTCCTCATTATTTCCCACGTGGTGGGGATTCGTGATGCGCATCATTGACTTTTATATCTCAGGGCATTTTCACGAGGCAAAAAGGCAGTATGGTTCATTCACCGGAGGTCTGAAACCGCTCAGACCCCATCCTGTTAAGGGTGGGGCGGGTTTATACGAACTGCCGGTGAGTGTCTCGCCAAACCTGCGCCTGCCGTTTCATTTCGGCATTATCTTAGAGCGAGGTTTTGATTATTACCGTCGTTGTGTTGAGGGATATATCTCAAGCGGGATGCCGCTCCTCTATCTCTTTCACGGCATTGATTTTGTAGATACTCGAGGCATTCCCCTGACCCCAACAATGCGCGGAAGCGGATTCTTCGGGCATCCGATAAAGGAAAAACTCGAGCTGGCTGAACAAATACTTGACCATATAAGTTCCCATTTCACGATAATGCGGGCAAGGGATTTTATCAACACTCTCGGTGGATAATTACTTTATGAAATTCCTGGTGCAAATATAATGCAGAAACATTATATATATCTTGACCCGGTTCTGCTGGCAAAACTCTCCAACCTCAATCTTGTCGCAAGGCTCGTCGTAGAGGGATTTATAACAGGTCTGCACCGAAGCCCTTATCAGGGTTTCAGCGTTGAATTTTCCGAATACCGCAAATACTGTCCGGGCGACGACCTGCGCCACCTTGACTGGAAGGTTCTTGCCAAATCCGACCGCTACTATATTAAACGTTTCCAGGAGGAAACAAATCTCAAGGCGACAATACTGCTCGATGCGAGTGGTTCGATGGGATACAAATCAGGCATTCTCTCGAAATTTCAATATTCATGTTATGCCGCCGCATCCCTCGCATACCTGATGATTCGTCAGCAGGACTCAGTGGGGTTAGTGGTCTTTGATACAGAACTGCGCACCTTCATTGCGCCACATGCGAACCCACGCCACCTGAAAAACATCCTGCTCGCCCTTGAACGAGAAAAAACTGGTTCAGAGACAAGTCTGAGCAGTGTGTTCCACACCCTTGCCCAGAGACTGAAACGCCGGGGGCTCATCATTGTCCTCTCCGACCTTTTTGATGACCCGGAGGCGGTCATGCATGGTCTTGCTCACTTTCGCCACAAAAAACATGAGGTCATCCTCTTTCACGTCCTTGACCCTTATGAAAAAGAATTCCCCTTTGAAGACCTGTCTGAATTTCTGGACATCGAAACAGGGAAGACAATGCCTGTTTATCCACGTCTGATTCGTGACGCTTACATCAGGGAATGTGAGAAATTCTGTGAGGAATACAGGATACGCTGTGCCCAGCATGGGATAGATTATGTGCAACTGAACACATCCATCCCGCTTGATATATTACTGGTCAATTACCTTTCCAAACGCTCACGACTTGGATGAAATGATTATGACATATCTCTGCCCTTTGCGCTCCCTGTGTGAAATTATATTCTACACTTTTACGATTTCCCTTTGGGGGCAGGTGTGAGAGATGCAGGAGGCTCACTTAGATGGGGGTGACATGGATTGTTCCGCGGGCGCAGGAGGCGTTTTGAATTTCGGCTGGATTACTTTTGCTGAATCAGCTGACGCTTCAGTTTTCTTCTCTTCTGGCTTTTTTCCCTGCACTTCTGTTATTGTCTTAAGCGGTTCAACGGGAGGTTCTGTCGTATTTGTCATAGAATGAAATTCCACCTGTTCATGAGAAAGGGGCAGTGTGGATTTCTTCAGGGTCTCAAAATCCATGGGCAATTCCTTGAGTTCCTTTGTTGATGTTGTTTCCTCTTCCTCATATTCCGGAGCATATTTCCGCACCCTGGCAAGGTCATCATTCTGGGGGTCGAGAGTCAGAAGTCCAACTGCAAAATCGAGTATTTCCACTGGATAGATACCTATTTCAAAGCCGGGTAGAATTGAGGGCTGAATCTCTGCACTGACGGAAAAAAAATGCTTGCGTCCATCATCCCAGTAAACATCGTTCCTGATAAGTCCACGTTCCTGAAATCTCATCCATGGGGTATCCTGCTTCAGGAAATAATTTCCCCAGACAATCTCATTTTCCACGGAGGAAAATGAAAGGAGACTTATACCGCCCTGTTTGCGGCGTTCCTCCCAGACACCGATGCCACGGCGGTCAATGCCGAAATGCTCACCTTCAAAATAAACCGCGCCAACCTGTGCAAGTGCCGTGGCACGTGCACGAAAACCAATTCCCCTCGCTCCCCGCGGAGCACTGATGCGGAAAAGAAAGATATCCAGAAAATCCGCCCCACGGTCCCTGAAGTAACTTACGATACCGGCAGGAGCGCTGACAGATATCACACACAAGAGAAAAATCATGATTAAACGTCTGCGCATGATGGACTCCTTTTCATTTTGTTGGAAGAATGAAAAACAAAGTGAACTTGCATTCAACTTCAATGGCTTTATGTTTTTTCTGCCATCACATCACTTTGATTATTATGGCGGTGAAGTCATCAAACTGTTCCTCCTCTTTTCTGAACGCCTGGCATGCCTCATGAATGGAATCGCGAATCTCCTGAGCTGTGCAGTTTAGATGGGAACGCACCACCTTTTTCAGACGTTCAATTCCGAATAGCTCGCCCGATTGGTTCATCGTATCTGTTACCCCATCGCTGTATAACACAATAATTTGTCCTGGGTGAAGTGAAATGGACTGTGATTCATACTCCGCATTTTCCATGATTCCGAGAAAATATCCCCCCTTTCTCAGCTGTTGAACCTTGTTAGAGGAATCAAAAACAAGGGGATAGACATGTCCCGCATTGGTGTATTCAAAAACTCGCTTTTCGGGGTCAATAATACCATAAACCATGGTGATGAACATATTGTTGGAGGCATCCCTGCATGCCATCTTGTTCAGCTTTGACATGACGGAAACCACATCTGCATCCTTTTGCTGTGCAATGATGAGGAGTGAGGCACGGATGGTGCCGAGCATAATTGCCGCAGGAACTCCCTTGCCGGACACATCTGCAACCACAATTCCATACTTCCCGCCATGGTCAAGCGGTATAAAATCATAATAATCCCCGCCCACCTTTTTGGCGGGAAGGCTCATGGCGGAAATTTCAATATTTTCCATTGCAGGATAAACCTTGGGCAGGAGATTCATCTGTATGGTGCGGGCAATCTCCATCTCCTTTGCAATTTTATGCTGTTCCACAAGTCGGGCGTGCAATTTGGCATTGGCAATCGCCATGGCAGATTGATTGGCAATGCCATTCAAGAGTTCAAGTTCCTCCTGCCCGTAAGAAACTACTCCTTTTCGTGTGTCAACATAGATAACACCGAATATCTCGTCCTTGTAAATGAGAGGAGAACAGATGGCAGAAAGAATCTTATTTAAGATGATACTCTCCGACGAGGCGAAACGCTGGTCACTGGTGGCGTCTGAAACGAGGATGGAAAGGCGGTCGCTCAGACACTGATGGACAATGGTACTGCTGATGGTAATCTCCCCCGCCTCCTCTTCATTCAGCATCTTGACTGCCTTGGGAACTAATTCCCTGCCTGTTTCATCAAGGAGCATTATAAAACCCCTGTCGGGCTGAATCACCTCATATATTATATTCATGATTCGCCCAAGGAGTTCGTCCAGGTTTAGGATATTTCGGATGGCATCAGCAACCTGATATAAAATGGCAAGGCGTTTCTCCGAATCCATTTGAACCCCCGCCTCACCCTTTGGAACTTCAAGTTCAATGGGTGCCTGCTTTCCTGCGGCAACTGAACCAAGGCGCTCTCCCCAGCCCGTGTCTTCCACAATCCGGATGTTCCTGGAGGTCGTATCCGCCAGACTGGAAACATCCTCAGGTCCGGATTCATATATCATGGTTGTCTCACCTATTGTGATGCGAGCTCCGTTTACAAGTGGAATATCTTCGGTCACTGGCCTGCTATTGAGTAAGGTGCCATTCTTGCTTCCAAGGTCGCGGAGATAATATGCATTCTCCTTTAAAAAAATCTCCACATGATGCCGTGAAACCTTTCGGTCAATCACCTGAATGGCGTTGGATACACTGCGCCCGACGGTGACCGACATGGAGGTAATTGGAAAAACCATTCCAATATCAACACCGGATTCAATAACAAGACGTGCCATTTCTTCTCACCCGCAGGGTAATAGATTCAAAACATAATATGCTGGTTTGCATATATTAACTTTTACTCTATCTGCACTGTGTCGCTATATGTCAAGTATATTCAACCCCAGAATTTTGTTTCAAGATTAATTGAAAAGGATTGCATATCGAAAAGAACAAAGGTTATGAATTATTCCCAGAAAACTTTTGAAAGGTTTGAAGCATGAGCAGAGAGACAATTATGAGGGGACGTGTCTGGATGATAGCCGGTCCCGATGGTAAACTGATTCGTGACATTGACACTGACCAGATTTATCATAATGCTCATCTTGCCGTGACGGACATTAAGGAGATGGGGAAATATGCATTCGGGAATCTTGCGGGGTGGAAGGATTTCCCGCAGAAGTCAAAGGCAGGTGACATTCTTTGCGTAGGGCGCAACTTTGGCGCCGGTTCCTCACGCCATCAGGCGGTGGATTGTTTCCGCGCCCTCGGGATTGCCGCCATCATCGGTGAGTCATTCGGCGCAATCTATAAACGCAATGCCATTAATGCCGGATTTCCAATCATTACCTGTCCCGGCATCGGCGATGTCGGTATCAAGAATGGCGATACCATCGAAATGAATTATGCAAGTGGCACCATCCACTGTTTGTGCGGTTGTAACACCGCCGTGAAGGGCGAGCCCTTCAGCAAGGTGCAGATGGAGATTTTTCAGTCGGGCAACCTCTTTGCTTATGGCAAAAGTTTGGGAGATAAGTAAAAAGGGTTCATGATTGGTCTACGAAATCTCAATTAAGGGGAACTCCAATGAGCAAATATAAATTGCGAGAACTTGTGGAAAAACTTGAGGCGGAGATGTCGCCATCTGACGTGAATGATATTGAAGTCTCGGGATTAACCACACTTGAGTCTGCAAATTCTTCGGACATCTCCTTTGCGACATCTGAAAAATTCCGCCCGCGGGCGGAGGCAACAAGAGCCGCCGCAATCATCACACCAGCCGGATTTGAACTCCCGGGAAAAACCCTTCTCCGTGTAAAAAATGTCTGGCAGGCGGTTATGCAGTGCCTTGACCTTTTTTACCCCGAACCACTACCGACACATCTCATCCATCCCACTTCCCTCATTGCTCAATCTGCCTGGCTTGGAAAGGATATTACTGTGGGAGCGATGGCAGTAATTGAGGATGGGGCGCAAATCGGAGATGGTTCCATCATCGGAGCGCTTTGCTACATCGGGCAAAATGTCAAAATCGGGAACAAAACACTCATCCATCCGCGAGTCTCTGTCATGGCGGATTGTGTCGTTGGAAGCCACGTGATACTTCATCCGGGCGCAGTGATTGGTAGTGATGGATTCAAGTATGAGATGATTAACGGAATACCAACAAAAATCCGACAGGTCGGACGCGTCGTTATTGAGGATGACGTAGAGGTCGGGGCAAATACCTGCATTGACCGCGCCTCGTTCACAGAGACCCGCATAGGGCGCGGGACGAAACTCGATAATCTCATCCAGATTGCGCACAATGTGGAGGTCGGTCCTTATTGTATGATGGCAGGTCAGGTGGGAATTGCGGGTTCCACAAAGGTTGGCGCCGGCTGTATCTTCGGAGGACAGGTCGGTGTCCGAGATAATGTAACCATAGGTGATAAAGTCATGCTGGCGGCGCAATCCGGCGTGAACAAAAGCATACCGGACGGTGCGCAGATGTTCGGTGCACCTGCCATGCCCGCTCGCGAAGGCATGAAAATAATTATGGCAATGCAGCATCTCCCCGAAATGATGCAAACCATACGTGAACTCAAAAAACGAATCGAATCCCTTGAAAAGGAGTCCCAAAAATGAAAAATCCATTCATCGTCGGCGAAAAAGTTTATCTCCGCGCCATCGAAATGGAGGATGCTACCCTGCTCCTCCACTGCAACAATCAGCCGGAGGTGCGCGAGACTTTTTACATCGCATTCCCATCAAACTGTAACAGGCAGGAAACAGACATAAAAAATCTCTATGACCGACAGGACTACATCCCTTTTGCGATTTGTGAAAAGGCAACGGACAGGGCAGTGGGTGTGACTGCCTTTCACCGGGTTGACCTTGTGAGCCGCGCCGCAGTCTATTCCATACGCATCGCCGATGAGAAGGATTGGGGCAAAGGATTCGGTAGTGAGGTGACACGCCTTATGGTAGCTTACGGATTTGAGCAGTTAAACCTGAACCGCATCCAGCTTGTTGTTTCCACGGAAAACGAACGTGGTCATCGTGCTTATGTCAAGGCGGGATTTGTTCAGGAAGGTCTTTTGCGAAAGGCAATGTATCATCACGACAGATACAGCGATTTTTACATCATGAGCATCCTGCGGGAAGAATATTACAAGCAGAAAAAATCCTCATAAGTGACTTAATATTGTGGTTATTCCTTTGTGTCGTCGTGTCTTAGTGGTAGCTTTCCTATAACATGTCAAAATTTCCCTAATTTTAAGTAAGCATCCATCAGCGCTGTTATGTTCGTGAACGATGTGTCTGCCTGAATATTGTGAGAGGTGCAGAAGATATAGCCACCGTCTGGCTTGACAATATCCGCAATGTTTTTGACCTCGCGTCTTATATCTTCCGGCGACCCGAAAGGCATTGTCCTTTGAATGGATATCCCGCCGTGAAAACAGAGTATCTTCCCGAACCTCTCTTTAAGATTAGCAAGCGACATTCCCTTTGCCTCAGGCTGGATAGACTGCAGGATGTCTAATCCGCATTCAATCATGTCGGGAATAATTTCTATCACAGACCCGCACGTGTGATGCATGGATTTCGCATTGTGACTCTTGATAAGGTTTATGTATCTGCCAAAACCGGGCTTGATGAAATCCCGCCATGTGTTGGGACTGATTAGAAGTCCATTCTGCGCGCCGAAATCATCGCCCATCAGCACAATGTCAATCTTCCCTTTCGCCGCCTCTAAAATTCTTTTGATGTAAGCGAGATAAAAATCTCCAATCTTCCTGAAAATTACCTCTGCGATTTCCTGCCGGACCGCAAGGTCAAGGAAGATTTCTTCCGTGCCCCGCAAATACATGGCGGGCTTAAGCTGGGCAACACGGTTTAATCGGTCGCCCATGAATACCACAATTCGGTCCTTTTTCAAAATGGCGTCGCATTGTTTCTCCACAACGCTGTAATCGAACATGTCGGGATGGGGCAAATGGGCATAATGCAAAATATCATCGGGACATGATGCGCCACTTAATGGCGCAGTCATAACCTCGCTGTAAGATTCTTCGCTGGTTGCCATACCGACATTGACTTTGCTTCGCCTGACACCCCAGATATCCTCGCCCGGTTCAAGTGGAGGTCCTATATACACAGGACCATCAATATATCGAAGGTCAACATCATAATAGTCCAAGAAGTCATCATACGACCTGCCGAACTCCGTCTCAATGCGGGCAATCACCGCAGGCGTTGCCCAGAAATCTATTGGAATTCTGTCCCCCGCCTTATGTTCAAGCGCCAGAAACGTTCTTTCACGCGAATCCATCTTCCCCATCATGCTTTTCTTCCTCTGCCTAACACTATGACAATAATTTGCTGAATTGGTAACCCTGTCCATCCATGCCTTTCAAGCATTTCCCCCAACTCGGAACAAATACTTTGACAGTGGTAAACTGGAAAATATAGTTGTAATTCGTTTTCTGGATATTCATCACACAAAGTTAAAAAAAATAATGGATTCACAGATGAATGAGAAGCATGAAAAAACTGAAATAACTGCATCAGGCATGACTGAGACCCTATCGGGAAATAACGCCAGTGGCATGTTGCGTTGGAATAACCGGCGAATATTGTTTCGATTACTCGCAGTTGTGCTCGTCATTGTCGTATTAGGGGTGGGCATTCCTATCTATATTTACTTGCGCACACACGTGTCCACAGATGACGCCTTCATTGAAGGTCATATTATTCCAATCAGCCCCAGAGTTGCCGGTCATGTGGCTGTGGTTCATGTAAACGACAATCAGAGGGTCAAGGCAGGGGATCTGCTGATTGAGTTGGCACCACAAGACTTTGAGGCGCAGTTGAAAGCGGCGGAGACAAATCTTACAGCCGCTCGGGCGAGCTACCAAACGAGCCAAATCAACGTGGACCTGACTACGGTTACGGCAACATCATCCCTTGATGAAGCGCAGGCAAACATGGTGGCGGCAAATGCACAGGTAGAGACCGCACAGGCGACGGCATCTGCGGTCGCCAGCCAACGCGAACAGGCACGGGCGCAACTTGATTCAGCCAGGGCGGCTCTGGCGCAGGCAAAAGCCGAGGTTGCTTCTGCCGAGGCGGCGCATCAGCGCGACGTCCTGGATTTACAGCGCGCTCAAGAATTGGTCAAGAGTAACGTCATAAGCAAACAAGAATTAGACCATGCCTTAGCTGTTGAAAAGATGTCGTCAGCAGAGTTGACAGCGGCTGAGAAGAAGGTTCAAACCCAACTTGCCGTCATTCAACAAGCCGAGGCTGGTCTGAAAGCCGCTGAAGATAACTTGCGTCAGGCACAGGCGCAGGTTTCAGCGCGACAGGCGCAGATGGAAGAATCACGAGCACGCCTGAAATCTGCGCGTTCCGCACCCAAGCAGGTGGAACAGAGCCGTTCCCGTGCGGAGGCGGCAAAGGCAGATATTGAAAGAGCACAGGCACTGGTTGAGCAGGCAAGGTTGAACCTCTCCTATACGCGAATTACCGCTCCAGCAGATGGATTCGTGACCGAGAAGGCAGTCGAGCCGGGAGCATACGTGCTGGTGGGTCAGTCATTGATGACAATCGTCCCTTCGGACGTCTGGGTGCTGGCAAATTTCAAAGAGACACAGCTTACCCGCATGCATCCCGGTCAACCCGTTAAGGTTGTGGTGGACACCTATCCCGGCGTGGTGTTTCAAGGTCATGTGGACAGCATTCAGCATGGCACGGGGGCGCGCTTCAGTCTTCTGCCGCCGGAGAACGCAACCGGGAATTTCGTCAAGGTGGTCCAGCGCCTCCCAGTCAAGATTGTCTTTGACCGGCGGGAACAACTCGAGCGCTATCTTCTGGCACCGGGTATGTCAGTGGTTCCGAAAGTGAACGTTGGCGTTCCCGGACGTGTTGAAATTTCCAATAAAATCCCATCAGGTGTGTCTTCCTTCAAGACTTCAGCCAATGCACAATCGAACACAAGGTCATCTCAGAAACATTAAGAGGACACACTCATGCCGCATATTGAATCATCAGGTGAAAAAACCTTGCAACCGCTACCGGCGCTCGTTTCCACTCACAAATGGCTCGTCACACTTACGGTGATGACTGGCACCACGATGAGCACGCTTGACACAAGTATCGTAAACGTGGCGATGCCCCATATACAGGGCAACTTAGGCGCCTCGGTGGAAGAAATCACATGGGTTGCCACTGCATATATTCTCAGTAGCGTAATCATGATGCCGCTCATCGCATTAATGAGCTCCCGCTTTGGACGCAAGAAATTCTACATGTTCAGTGTCGTGATTTTTGTGGTCAGCTCGATGCTATGCGGGATGGCGCGCAGTCTTCCTACTCTTGTGGCTTTCAGAGTCATTCAGGGTATCGGCGGCGGCACGCTTATACCAGTCTCGCAAGCGATTCTCCGTGAGACATTTCCCATCGAGGAACAGGGAATGGCGATGGGCATCTACGGTCTGGGCGTCATTCTGGGTCCGACCTGCGGTCCGTTGCTCGGAGGCTGGCTTACCGACAATTATTCCTGGCCCTGGATATTTTACATCAATGTCCCGGTCTGCATTGTCAATATTCTGATGGTCATGCGTTTCATCCACGACCCATCTTATCTGGTGCGCGAAAAAGGGAAAATGGATTGGTCCGGGCTGGCTTTCATGATTATCGGACTCGGTTCTCTGCAAGTTATGCTCGAAGAAGGACAGCGAAAGGAGTGGTTTGAGTCAAGTCTGATTGTCTGGATGGCTGTGATTGCCACCGTCGGTCTCATCCTGTTCATCTGGCGTGAGTTGACAACGGACAAACCAGCAGTTGACCTGCGCATACTGCGTAATGTGACTTTTGCCTCTGGCACGGCAATCGGTGCCATACTGGGCATGGGGCTTTACAGCAGTATATTTATTCTGCCCCTTTTCCTTCAGCAACTCATGGGCTATCCAGCCTTGAATGCGGGCATGACTCTTATCCCCAGAAGCCTCGCAATGAGCTTGATTTTCCCGCTGGCGGGCAGAATGTATAATCGTGTCGGACCACGCCGGATGATTTTCGCTGGGTTACTGATTGGCATATACTCATTCTGGGAGCTCTCGCGCCTGTCCTTAGACGTGAGTTACTGGAACATCTTTTTCCCTCAGTTTTTGCAGGGCATCGGTTTCGGGTTTATCTTCGTGTCTTTAAGCACAGCGGCGCTTTCAACAATCGAGCGTCCCCAGATGACGGCGGCTACCGGTCTTTACAACGTAATCCGCCAGGTTTTCGGAAGCATCGGACTTGCCATCGCCGCCACGGAAATCTCCTCCGGTCTGACACGCAACCGCGCATTCCTGGTCAACCATATTTCCAATCTCAACCAAACCGCCACATCCCAGATTGCCTTTATTCGTAGCGCAATTGCAACTCGCATAGCAGACCCGGTAGCCGCCCAGCAAATGACCTTGAACATCATGGACCACCGCATCATGCAACAGGCTGGCATGCTTTCATATAATCATGTCTTCTATCTTGTCACTATTCTGTTTATATTCGCGCTTCCGTTTGTAGTTTTGTTGCGCGGCGCGCGCCCCATGGTTGGCGTTCCTAAAGCCCTGGGCAGTTAATTACCCGCTTAAAAATTCGTCAAAGTAAAAAAATGTGTCAATTATAATGGAGGAGCAATCTTATCTTTCATTCTCCCGATTCTGTAAGCGTCGACAATCCCAAAAATCCAGCAGAAGAGGAGCAATAACAAAGCGAGAGTGAAAATAAAACCACCAGAAATCGTGGATGCCTGTCTGGCGGCATTCACAATCATATTCATATCTATTGTGCCATTATCCAATTCCATTTTCTCCATGATGATAATGGCTTGCTGAACTGCCTTCGTAATAATTATCACCAGACTGACAAATGTTGCCAGCATTAAAGTAATACCGCTCTTGTAATGTTTAAAAATAACCTGCCCGAGTCCTGGAAATACCAGACCAGAAAAAAGTGCGCCTTTTAATGCATTTTTCATATTAATTATATAAAAGATGAAGTCTTATAAAGTCAATCTTTTCATAGCCCATTGTTTGCGGAGCTCTTCGAGGATAAAGATGATGACCATGAAGAACAGGAGCAATCCCCATGAGCGCCAACCGACGGCAGTGGTGTTGAAGATTTTCTGGAAGAAGGGCACGTATATTAAGGCGGCTATGAAGAGGAGTTCAAATGCGATACCCCAGAGTATCAGTTTGTTTGTGAAAAATCCTATCGTGAAGGCAGAATGACTGTCGCTCCGGCAGGCAAATACATTGGCAATCTGCATTATGACAATGCCCAGAAATATCATGGTCATCGCCTTGAGATGAAGAGGATTGGCAAAGGTCGTATCATTGGGCTCCAACTGCACACCAAACTTCCAACCGTCCCTGTATAGAATCAGGAAGTACGCCGACAGAACCGCCAACGTGTTAAGGAGTCCCAAAAAGACGTAACCGCGGAAGAGAACCGTTTTATCAATGATTCCCTTTTCGCGCGGACGTGGCGGCAACTTCATGATGCCCGGCTCCGGCTTTTCTTTACCGAGCGCTAAGGCGGGAAGCGTCTCGGTGCCGAGGTCAATTGCAAGTATTTGCATGGTTGTGATTGGAACTGGAATTTTTAAAAGAGCATAAAATACGTATGGAACCGCCTCGGGGACAAGGTGTGCAAAGATGTAAGTGAGAAACTTTTTAATGTTGTTGAAAACGCTCCTTCCCTCTTCAATTGCCGCAACGATGCTGGCAAAATTGTCGTCAAGGAGAATCATCTCTGCGGATTCCTTTGCCACATCCGTCCCGCGCAACCCCATCGCCACGCCGATGTCAGAGCGCTTGAGGGCTGGCGCATCATTCACCCCATCGCCCGTCACAGCCACAATGTATCCCATCTCCTTAAATGCGTTGACCACGCGGAGTTTGTGTTCGGGATTAATGCGCGCAAAGACAACCTCTTTTTTCTGGAGCCGTTCCTTGAGTTCTTCATCCGTAATTTCGGGAAGTTCCATACCAGTAATGACCTCGGCGTCGTCCATGCTGATGATTCCGACCTTGCGCGCAATAGAGAGGGCGGTGATTGGATAATCCCCCGTAACCATAACCACACGGATGCCCGCCTCCTTGCATGTGGCAATCGCCTCATTGACCCCAGCCCGTGGGGGGTCAAACATAGCCGTAACGCCGACGAAAGTCAGACCACGTTCCACACCTTGCGCCGATGCCGTCTCCGCGTCCTTTGATTCGAAATTCCGGAAGGCAAAGCCCAGAATGCGAAGACCGTCATGGGCGAATTCATCAATGCAGGACATGATTTGCGACTTCAAGGCATCGTTTAAATTCTGCACCTGCCCATTCAGGAGAATCCTGCTTGAAATCTCAAGCAATTCTTTGGGAGCGCCTTTCACAAAAGCAAACGCCTTGCCATCAGGCATGGCCTGAATTGAACTCATACGCTTCCGTACGGATTCAAAGGGGAAGCGTTTCAGGACGGGACATTTGTTTCGCTCACTCTCATGTTCGAATCCTGCCTTCTGCGCCAGAACGAGCAGGGCGCCTTCGGTGGGGTCGCCGATGATGTCCCAGAATTTTCGCGACTCGGACGGCGATGTCAGTTTTGCCGTATTGCACAGAACACCGATTTTCATAAGTTGCAAAAGGTCGGGGTCGCTCAAGGGCTTTATTTCCGTTCCCGTCTCCGGCAATGTGAATTTGCCCTGCGGGTCATATCCGATTCCCGTAACGTTAACGATTCTATTATTTACCCAGATTCTCTGGACACTCATCTGATTCGTCGTGATTGTGCCAGTCTTGTCCGTGCAGATGACATTTGTGCATCCCAGTGTCTCAATGGATGATAGTTTTTTCACGAGGGCTTTTCGTTTTGCCATCCTCTGCACAGCCATGGCAAGTGCGAGCGTTACAGTTGGCATCAAGCCCTCCGGGACGTTGGCGATGATGATGCCGATGGCGAACCCGGCGGAGGCAACATAGGTCATGCCGGTAAAAACGGCACCGACTAAGAAAAATACAATGCCCATAAGAACAGCGAGAACTGCTATCATCTTGGTCAGACGATTGATTTCCTTCTGAAGCGGGCTTAACTCAAACTTCAAGGTTTGAGTTAGATATGCCACCTTACCAATCTCAGTTGCCATGCCCGTTGCAATAACAACAGCCCTGCCGATTCCCGTTGCAACAGTCGTTCCAGCGAAAATCAGGTTCGGCATTTCCAGCCATAAGAATTCCTTGCCGTCATGAAATCCCTCAGCCATTTTGTGCGAGAGCTTGGACTCGCCGGAGAAGGCACTGTTATTAACCCGGAATTCCTGCGCTTCAATCAACCTCGCATCAGCCGGAACGTGGTCACCTTCCTCCACAACGATGATGTCGCCGGGGACAATCTCCTCGGATAACACCTTCTTCTCCTCACCATTTCTGACAACGCGGGAGAAAGAAGGAAGGAGTCTTTTCAGGGCATCTATTGCTTTTTCTGCTTTAAATTCCTGCCAGAAGCTGAAAACGGCATTCAGAAAAATAACGACAATGATAGCCCAACCGATTTCCGGCATACCGGAAATAAAGGCAAGCCCACCGCCCACCCACATTAGAATGGCAAGCAGGTTTGTGAGGTTAGAGACAAAACTTATGAAGAGTGAGCGTTTTTTTATGGCTTTTAACTTGTTGACGCCATAATCCTCAATGCGCTTTTTTGCCTCTTCTTCAGAGAGCCCGCTTTCCGACGTGCCCAGTTCAAGATAAATTTCATTCCTGTTCAAGGCGGCAAAGCCCTCCTGGTCAAGCCGGCTTTGCGTCAAGGTCAGATACATCTCTTCATTGGTAGATGCATTCCTCAACTGCCAGACAAACGATTTGCTATGCAATAAAGTGCCCAGTTTGGAGAGAATTTTAAGGTGAGTGGCGCTTTCCGCAAGAGGGGTAAGAAAAAGGAAAATGATGTGCACTGGCTTCCTGTCTGTGGATGAGAAATCAATGCCTCGCTTTGAAAGCCCAACAAAAAACACGACATCCTTGAGGTCCTCGATTCGCGCATGAGGAATGGCTACTCCATTTCCAATGCCTGTTGACCCTTTCTGCTCCCGCTGTAAGAGAGATTCTAAGATTAAATTTTTTTCTTTGATTATCTTTTGAGTTAAAAGAGAATCAACGATTTCATTTATTACACCTTCTTTTGTGCTGGATTTAAGATTTGCCTGAACGGCGTTTTTATTCACAAGTTCTGAAATTCTCATAAAGACCAAACTCTTTCCGACAGGAGGTCAAATACAAAAAAAACCAGAGAATGGTTCTCTGATGGCATCACCTATGTCAATGATATAAGTGTTCAATATCAAAACGCACGCTAAAAACCTTTGACATCGTCAGTATGAACCACATAAACATATTCTGTTTTGTTTCCGATGGAAAATTCATTCAGAGTCGGCCGTGCTAAGCGGGGAGCTAGCGGTGCCCTGTACCTGCAATCCGCTACAGCAGGGCGAATGTCCGCCCCCGGGAGCGGCTGGTCAGGCAGAATCGGGCAAGCGGTGTTGAAGGTCGGGTCCTGCGCAACAGGGTTCTACGAACCGGGTCAGACCCTGACAGGAGCAGCCCTAAGTTGAAACACCTGTGTGCCGCAGGGGCGCCTGACTGGAGCTGGCTACCCGGCGCTCACCTGGTTGGTCGTTCACAAAGGTGGACTGCACGGCCTTTTTATATTTCTATGAAAAAAATTATCATGCTTATTGCCACAGGGCTGGGAACGGGTTACTGCCCAATTTCCGGCACTGTCGCCTCGGCATTGGCTGTCGCGCTGTATCTGACAGTCGCATACCTGAACACAGTGCGTTCCGTCTTATTTCTTTTTTACATTGTAATCGTGATTTGTCTGACATATCTGTCAATTCTGACTGGTGGATGTGCGGCAGAATGGCTCGGCGAGAAAGACCCGCACAAGGTGGTCATTGATGAAATCGCAGGATATTTTTACGCCATGTTTCTTTTACCGACGACGCCCCTTTATATCGGCGCATCCTTTTTTCTATTCCGCATCTTTGACGTCTGGAAACCCTTCCCCATTCGCCGGTCTCAAAGCCTCCACGGCGGACTCGGCATCACCATTGACGACATCCTCGCCGGAATCTACACCTGCCTGTTGCTCCATGTAATCAAGTGGATCTTATAAAGAAAAATAGTTTATTTGTTTTATTTCGTAATTCGCAATTCGTAATTCTTAAAGCAGTGCGGCGAGTTTTTCGCGGAATATGGGACGTCGTAGTTTGGCAAGTGCCTTTCGCTCAATCCTCCTGACGCCTTCCTGGCTCAAGCCCACCAGACGGCTCGTCTTCCTGAGACTTAGCATCTTTCCATGCTCAAATCCATAACGCAGTTTCACGATTCGCCTTTCTTTCTCCGTCAGGCATTTGAGCATGGCGGCAATTTTCACCCGTGCCTGGGTCTCCATGCAATATTCAAGAGGCGACCTCACTTCCCTGTCGGGTATCTTTTCAAAGAGAGACGTAGTTTCATCATCATTATTATCATCAAGGGATAGAACCGATTCGCCGAGTTTCAAAAGCTTACCCACCAATTCTTCTTTTATGTTCATCAGTCTTGCCAATTCCTCCTCGGTAGGTGCGCGTCCGTTTTCCTTGATGAACGTGGAAATAGTTTCACCAATACGTCCCACAAGCCGCGCCTTGCGGATGGGAAGTGTGATGAGGAAACCATTGCGTCGCAGGGCAAGCTGAATCGCCTGTCTTATCCAGAAGGCGGCATAGGTGGAAAATCTGTATCCCTTACGGTAATTATATTTATTTATAACCTCAAGAAGACCTACATTGCCTTCCTGAATCAGGTCAGAAAGTGGAACACCACGATTTTTATAATGAATGGCAATCTTTATTACAAATCTCAAATTGTGTTTCACAACCTCATCAAAGGCGGAAGAATCACCACCCTCAAGACGCTTGAATAGCCCTATCTCCTCTTCTCTCGTTAAAACAGGATAGGAAGCCGCTTCACGAATGTAAAATTGAACATTATCATCAAATTGGTTCATATCCGGACTTCCCAAGGAGTTATAGACCGAAAATGAGCAATATACATACCCTTCTTTAACGAAACCTCGAGCGAAATGTATAATATTGATAATATTGAGCATATTGGCAATTACTTGAAGGGTCATGTAAAGAAAAGACTTGAAATGTGGAAGAAAGTAAACAAATTCTGTGCTAAATATCGCACAAGTGCTGGTTTTCGCACCTTGTTAGTCCAGTGATTCATAGTTGTAGCACATTATCAAGAAACCGACGATTAACGCAGATGAATGCAGATGAACGCAGTTGAGAAAAATCAAACTAAATAAAATTTTTTTCGGTGTCCATGGGCGGTTACTACAGTATCTTAAAAAATATTCGCCCATGAAATTTTTTACTTGCATAGTTCAATCTCTGTTTTTATGTTCCTTTTATAACTTAATAACACCGATTTTGACATTGGAGGAATAAGGGATTTAAAGAGTAGAAATTATTATCTTAGATTCCCAGTGGAATATAAAGAAAGACCGGAGGGGGCTTTATGAGGAATTTGAAAATGTCCGGTAGCAGGTCGCTGAGAGCTGGTTCAGGGATGTGGATTTTTATCCTTATTGTCCTTTTCCTGATAACCGTTATCTCAGCAAATGCCGCGGGTCCTCTTTACAAAACAACCCGTGCAAGTCAAATAACCAATAAACTCCTCCGCGGCATAATTAATATTCCCCTTTGTTTTATGGAAATCCCGCGCTCCATCAATCAAAACGTTCAGAATACGGATATCTTTACCGGAACCTTTGTGGGGCTTGGCGAGGGAGTGTTCAAGAGCTCCAAAAGACTCTGCTATGGAATTTTTGAGACAGTGACCTTTCCGAGTCCTGAACTGAAAACACTGAATTCCTGGGTGGATAATCCAATACCTTATAAGGAACTTACGGAATAAATTTTATCAGGATAAAAAACAGTTCTTGGTGGAGGTAAAATTCTATGCGTACTGGGAAAAGGGCTCTTGTGATGTGGACGGGGGTACTGCTTCTCACATTACTTGTTGCCTCAGCCGGTGCAGATGACCTGACGAGGTCAAAGAGTGAATCAGCCAGCATGATGCACAAACTTGGACGAGGGATTGTGAATGTTTTTACGGGCTGGATAGAAATCCCCAAAAATATTGCCGTTGAGTGGAAAAAAACCGACCCCTTCACGGGCTTTGTCATAGGCTCTGTGAAAGGGGTTGGATGGGGCGTGGGACGCACCGCCACAGGTTTCTATGACGCCATCACTTTCCCCCTGCCCATTCCCGAAGGATATAAACCCCTGATGGAGCCGGAATTTATTCTTCCTGACCTCTGGGGAAAGGACCTGCCATACTTTGATGAACCAATTGAACAGCCCCTCTATAAATAATTCCATCATAATATCCATTTACAATGAGCCCCGTTTCAAGACGGGGTTTTTTTCTTTATCTCGTTTCACAAACGAGTAAACATTTTCCCCAGTTTATACTCCTATCATGAAAATTGTCTCTCTTGCCGTATGTAATGATTACACCCATGACCGTGTTCTTGCGGCTATGCGTGAGGTCCTTGCACCTCTTGGAGGCATGGGCTCTTTCGTAAAATCCGGACAGAGGGTGGCATTAAAGCCCAACATCCTAATGGGCGCATCTCCTGAGAGTTGCATCACCACACATCCCGCAGTCATGAGCGCCACGGCAGAACTCGTACGAGAGACGGGCGCACATCCCTTCATTGTGGACAGCCCCGGCTCCGGCATCCCCAACAGTATCTCATCAGTCCGCCAGGCATACAGAAAATGCGGTTTTGCAGACCTTGGAATTCCACTCAATGAGAACCTTGAATATGTATTCATCTCCGCTCCACAGGCACGCATCACAAAACGCATAGAAATCTTAAAAGCCCTTCTTGATGCGGATGTGATTATAAATATGCCAAAGGTCAAGACTCATGGATTCATGGTGCTGACATGTGCCGTGAAGAATATGTTTGGAGCAATCCCCGGTCTTCTCAAAGTTGGATATCACTCTAAACTGAGCACCCCTGAACGTTTTGGTGGGATGCTGTTGGACATCCTTGAGGTTGTTCGTCCCATCCTTAACATCATCGATGGTGTGCAGGGTATGGAAGGGGATGGACCCTCAGGCGGGCAGATAAAATCTCTGGGCGTTCTCGCCGCCGCACCGGATGCCATTATTGCGGACTTTGTAATATGTCACCTGATAGGTTTTGATACGGGGATGATTCCATACATGGCAATGGCGCAAAAGGAAGGGCTATGTCCACGTGACATCTCAGAGGTGCAGATTCATTCAACCGACCCGATTGAGAAACTGATGCAATCATTTGCGCCCCCTTCCACACTCGCAACGAAGGCGGGACTCGTTCAGCACAAATTCCTGTTACGCCTTGTCAAGCCCGTTCTGAATTATGCCCTGACGCTTCGTCCAGAGGTGGATAAGGAAAAATGTGTAGGATGCGGGGCATGTGTCAGCGCATGTCCGGAGGGTATTATAAAATTAATCAAGGGTGGGAAAAACGGTCAGGTCGCTCATATAGGCAGACGTGGCTGTATCCGATGTTTCTGCTGTCATGAGATGTGTCCCCACAAAGCCATCCGCTTGCGCAAGTCTTTCCTTTATGGATTAATCAACAGGCACTAAATTTGAAAACGTGCGGATTACTGTTTGTTCATGGGTAATTCTCATCAAAATCCGCCTCTAAGAATACGGCGGGCAAAGACGAAACACTCATCGGTATGTGCATCGTAATTGGGTGAGGATTTATCAAAACTCGAGAGATGAACGCCATCTTCATGCGAGGATTGCAGATAATCCATTCCGCCCAGACTGATTGCCACGTGACCGATACGCCCCGTGTTTGCTGCGAAAAAGAGGAGGTCGCCAACGCAGAGATTATCCATGTAGCCCCTGAATGCCACAATATCCCCCAAATTGGACTGCTGGTCGGCATCACGCGGGATATTGATACCGCGCTGTCTGTATATGTATTGACTGAAGCCTGAGCAATCCATGCCTTGATTGGTTGTTCCACCCCAGACATAGGGTATGCCCATAATTGGCGCCGCAATCGCCTTCAGCCGTTTCCTTGAGGCAGTTTCATCTCTCCTGATTTTTCTATACTGTGACCATATCTTGAGCGTCATGCGGGACAGGTCTTTCACATCTGCCCAGCCGATGTAACCATCCACGGACTGGATAAGAAAATATCTGCCCGTCTTGTCCATCTTCATCAGCCGCACCGGAGCGCCCTTGACAAGGAGATTCAGTTGCTCTGACCTTTCTCGCGGGCTTCGCTTCATACTGAGGGTATCCGAGGTGACCACAGCATATGCAAAATCACCGAGGGCAGGGTCGGGCAGAATTTGTATGGTATTCTCAATCCTTGAAAATCCAATGGTGCGAAGGACGTTTTCCAGACCGGTTTTGTATTCAGGGATGGAAACTTCTCCCGAAAGAGATACCGTGCCTCCCTTGTCCTCCGCCTTGACATCAAAGACCGCACATTTGGGGTCATATATATTCTGTCCACGAAAAACCAGCGTGTAATAGTCCAATTTTTCAATTGAAGGAACACCACTGGGTTCGTATGTATATAGTATGTGTCTCCTAAAGAATTGCCTGTGTTCCTCTCTTGTCATTTTTTCCCACGGCTTGCCTGTCATGGCAACGGGGTCCTGGGCATGTGTGAGAATAGATTGTGCAAAGAGGATGACTAAAAGAATGGTCAACCTTCTCATGGTTTAAACCTCCGAAAAAAGTATTGTGCGGAGAGAATATTGAACGCGCACAAACATAAAATATCATATAGTTAATGTAATGGCTCTTGAGCAACAAAATTCCGCTATATTTGATATGGACAAACTGGACCTATTTCCGGCTCAGCCCGGCGTTTATCTCATGAAAGATGTGGGGGGCAAAATTTTATATATCGGCAAGGCAAAAAATATCCGCATCCGTCTTCGCACATATTTTTCCAGAACTGGCGATGGACGTCCCAGCGCTAAGGTCTTTCTCCCGCGTGTTGCACAGATTGAAACCCTCATCACAAATAATGAAAAAGAGGCATTTCTACTTGAGAACGTCCTCATCAAGAAAAACAAACCGCCTTACAATATCCGCCTTAGGGATGACAAGACTTACATCAGTCTGAGAATAAACCTGAAAAATACTTACCCGCGATTGGAATGGGTGCGTCGCAGGAAAAATGACGGGTCGCTCTATTTCGGTCCCTATTCCTCCGCCAGCGCCGCCAGAAACACCGTCCATCTGCTGGAAAAAATCTTCCCACTGCGCACCTGCACGGATACGGTCATGAGAAACCGCACCCGTCCCTGTATCCGCTATCAGATAAAACGATGTCTGGCGCCCTGCAAACTTCATGTGCCTGCGGATGAATACAACCAGATCGTCAATGGCGCAATTCTCTATCTGCGCGGCGATGTGAAGGAACTCAAGGAACGCCTGCGCGGAGAAATGGCTGAACATGCCGCCGGTATGCGTTATGAGCGGGCGGCGGAAGCAAGAAACAGACTATCTGCGATTGAAGCCACAATGGAAAAACAGGCAATCGCCGGTGAACGCATCCGCGACATGGATATCATCGCCCATCACATTGCCGGAGGAATGTGCTGTATTGCGGTCTTCCAGTATCGCCTTGGCGTCCTTACAGGCACACGCACCTTCACATTCAACCTTCAGGAGCGCACCCCAGCCGAGATTTATTATTCCTTCATCGGGCAGTATTACGGCGAAGATTCCTTTATCCCATCACGAATTCTCGTTGGGGAAGAACCGGAGGACAATGATTTGCTTGAGGAAAGCCTTACCGATATAAAAAAAAGCAATGTGAGCATCATCCTGCCACAACGCGGTCATCCAGCGGCGCTCCTGCGTCTTGCCGCAGGAAATGCAAGGGAAAATCTCACAAGGAAACTCGAGGGCGAGCGCGACACGACTCTTATCCTGCAATCCCTTCAGGAAAAACTTGGATTGACAGAACCGCCAACACACATCGAAGGCTTTGACATATCAAACATTCATGGGCGATTGTCAGTTGGCTCGATGATTGTTTTTCAGGATGGCAAGCCCGACCAATCACACTATCGCCATTTCAAAATCAGGTGGGTGGCGGGGAGTGATGATGTGGCGATGATGCATGAGGTGGTTTTGCGACGCTACAAGCGCGTCATGGATGAAAAACTTCCCCTGCCGAATCTGATTCTCATTGATGGCGGGAAGGGACAACTTGCCGCCGCCTGCCATGCCCTTGCAGAGGTTGGACTGGAAGGTGTCAGCATTATTGGCATTGCCAAGAGCCACATGAAGGAAACTGTAAAAGGCACCGGTGAAAAACATCCCACCGGAGAACGCATATTTTTGCCTAACAGAAAAAATCCCATAATTTTGAAACACGGCTCACCCGCGCTTTTCCTGATTGAGCGTGTGCGAGACGAGGCACACAGATTTGCCATCACATACCATAAAAAGTTGCGCTCGAAGGGACAGCGGCATTCAATCCTTGATGACATACCGGGCATTGGTCCATCGCGAAAAAAGGCGCTACTTCGCCACTTTGGAAGCATTGACGAAATCCGCAACGCAACCATCGAGTCTCTCGCCGCCACGCCCGGCATTACCGCTCCTCTTGCAGAAAAAATTCGTGCTTTCTTTCAAAATAACCCGTAATTTTTGAGAAGACTTCAATTATGATTCCACCATAAGGTTCGGGAGACCCGCACTGACTGGATTTCGATTAATGACTTGTTTTACAATCTATTTTAAGCCTAATTGTTTTCTTATCAATTCACATAGACTATTTTTTATCTCTATGTGCCGTGGAATAGGCGCTTTCTTACCAGTTTTAGAATTGATATATATATCATGATTGGTTCCATGTCATTTTAAGTAACAACCCGCTTTAATCAACTCACGAATAAAATCCTTCCTTTTCACACCTGTATTTCTAACTCCTTTTTATGAATCTTATGAGATGGTAAAATATTTTCCTCAACCATCATAAGATGATATGCTTCCCTTATGTTATTTTCTAATTCATCAAGTGCTTCTCCCTGGCTGAACACTCCAGGGACTTCCTTCAACTTGCCAACATACCATCCTTCATCCAGCCAATACTCAAGTGTAAACCGCCTTTCCATTATATCCACCTCCAGCTATATATTGTTTTTTTGTCTAAATATAGTATACATTAATTTAACATATTTATAAATATGTTCCATTTGCATCGCAAGCATTTTCTTGAATCTGCGTAAATCTGTGTCCATCCGTATTTAATATTTATGGACTGTCTGAATTCCGTTGAGATTGTTCCGGCACTTGTTGTATAAGAATTATATTTGAGTTTGTTGGAGACGATGAGCAGAAAACGTTTAAAAATTTGCGTTGAAGGGCGTGTGCAGGGCGTTGGTTTTCGCCCGACGGTCTTTCGCTACGCAACAGAGCGGGGACTTTCTGGCTGGGTAACTAACACATCTTCGGGTGTGTTAATTGAAGTGGAAGGCGATTCGGAAAAGGCTGAGGAGTTTCTTCATGCGTTGGAAAGCACTGCCCCGCCGCAGGCACATATTGCAAATATTACCTTTGAGTGGATTGTTCCAAAGGGTGATGGTGCATTCAGAATTATTCCCAGCATTGCGCAGGAACGCCCGAAAACGCAGGTCTCGCCTGACATCGCCCTTTGCCACGACTGCCTGAACGAACTTCTCAATCCCGCGGACAGGCGTCATCGCTACCCATTCATCAATTGCACAAATTGCGGTCCGCGCTTCACCATCATAAGCGGCATCCCCTATGACCACGATAAAACCACGATGCGCAATTTTATCATGTGCACTGAGTGCCAGCGTGAATATGAGGACCCGCTTGACCGCCGCTTTCATGCCCAGCCCAACGCATGTCCTGTCTGCGGTCCTCATGTAACACTCCTTCGCGCCAGTGAGAACACGCCCATTGTGGAATCGGACGATGCCGTCATGGAGACATGCCGCCTCCTCTCCGAAGGCGCAATCATCGCCGTCAAGGGTCTGGGTGGATTTCATCTTGCCTGCGATGCCACAAATGACACAGCCGTAACGAAATTGCGCAATCGAAAAGTGCGCTATGACAAACCCTTCGCCCTTATGGCAAAAAATATGGAGACCATACGGCAATATTGCGAGGTCAACCCTGACGATGAACGCCTTCTGCACACCCCTCGCTCACCGATAGTTCTTTTGAAACGCCGCTTCTCCGATTTCCCCCCTCACCCATTCCCATGTATTTCCGACTCTGTCGCCCCCAATAATCGTTACCTCGGCTTCATGCTCCCATACACGCCACTTCATCATCTCATATTTCAGAACGCCCCGCAAGTCCTTGTTATGACATCGGGCAATCTCTCAAAGGAGCCCATCGCATGGGATAACAAGGAGGCGCTGGAAAGACTGAAGGGTGTTGCTGATTACTTCCTGATTCATAATCGCGACATCCAGACACGTTGCGATGATTCCGTGACAAGGGTTTTTCCTCCAACAGGGCGCGAGATGATTCTGAGACGCTCCCGCGGCTATGTTCCATTCCCCATCAAGTCGCAACTGCGTGCCGCCAGACCAATCCTCGCCTGCGGAGCACAATTTAACAACACCTTTGCACTTATGAGGGATGATGAGATTCAGGTCAGTCACCACATTGGCGACCTTGAAAACCTCGAAGCCCTGCGCGCCTTTGAAGAGGGGATTATGCATTACCAGAATCTATTTGAAACAACTCCCTCGACAATTGCATGTGACCTTCATCCAGAATACCTCTCCACAAAATATGCACATGAACGCGCCGCCTCATCTCAACCCGCCTTGCGCCTTTTTCCTGTCCAGCACCATCATGCACACATCGCCTCCTGCATGGCGGATAATTCTTTAACAGACCAGAAAGTTATCGGTGTTGCCTTTGACGGTTCAGGTTATGGTCCCGATGGCACAATATGGGGCGGGGAATTCCTCATAGCTGACTACCACAGATTTGAGCGCATTGCTCATCTCGCCTGTCTTCCGCTTGCAGGCGGTGAGGCGGCAATCAATGAGCCCTGGCGCATGTCGGCAGTATATCTTTATGACATTTATGGCGATGACTTTATTAATCTGGGTATTGAATTTGTGAAGCGCATAGACCTGCGAAAATGGGCTGTGATTAAATCCATGCTCCAGAAGGGAATCAATTCACCCCTCACCTCAAGCATGGGACGCCTCTTCGATGCCGTTGCATCTCTTCTGGGTGTCCGCGACTATATAAACTATGAAGGGCAGGCAGCCATTGAGCTGGAAATGCTTGCAGCGGAAGAAAATGAGAAAGACTCATATGGTGATGTGCAATGGCTGGTAAATCATGGAAATGTCCAGACCGCCATCATTGACCAGAGGTGGATAATCAAGGGAATTGTTGATGACCTGCGAAGCGGAATGGATGTGCAGAGAATCGCCGCAAAGTTCCATAACACCATTGCTGAATTTATAAAAGACGTCTGCCTCTGGATTCGCAAGACGCGGCGGCTCAGTGATGTCACCCTGAGCGGGGGTGTATTTCAGAACATGATTCTCCTGAACCGTGTCTATAAACTCCTGATGCACGAGGGATTCCGCATCTATCTTCATCAGAACGTCCCGCCGAACGATGGCGGCATCTCACTCGGGCAGGCAGTCATCGCCGCCGCAAAAATGCAGGAGGTCTGATTATGTGTCTTGCAGTGCCGATGAAGATTGTTAAACTAACCGGGACGGATGCCGTTGTGGAATTGAGCGGCGTCCAACGTTCCATAAATCTCGCACTTATGTCTGATAGTGAGCTAAAAATCGGAGATTATATCATTGTCCATGCAGGATTTGCCATCCAGAAACTGGACAGCGTGGATGCCGAGGAAAGACTGAAACTTCTGCAGGAGATGCTGGAAATTTCATGAGATACATGGATGAATACCGCAATCCAGAGCTGGGACAGAAACTCCTCGGAAAGATTGAGGAGACGCTCAGGGGATTTCCCGTAAAAATCTCCATAATGGAGGTCTGCGGCACACATACAATGAGCATCGCCCGCGCCGGCATTGGTCGGCTACTTGCGGAACGTGTCAGACTCCTCTCAGGTCCGGGTTGTCCCGTTTGTGTCACGCCCAATGACTATATGGACAGGGCAGTTGCCTGGGCACGGTGCAAAGACATCATCATTACGACATTTGGCGACATGATGAAGGTTCCCGGTTCTACTTCAAGTCTTTACCGCGAAAAGGTCAGTGGGGCTCAGATTGCCATCGTATATTCACCCCTTGAGGCAATCGGGATTGCTGAGGCTTATCCATCAAAAAAGATAATTTTTCTTGCCATAGGATTTGAGACAACCGCACCGACAATTGCCGCAACCATAAAATGCGCGCGTGAAAAAAATTTGAAGAATTTTTTCATTCATTGCGGACATAAACTTGTCCCACCGGCAATGAGGACGCTTGTGAATGACCCTGAACTCCAAATAGATGGTTTCATCTGCCCCGGTCATGTCAGCACCATCATTGGCTCACGTCCTTATGAATTCATTGCGCGCGAGTATCATATCCCTTGCGTTGTTGCGGGCTTCGAACCACTGGACATTCTTGAGTCTGTCTGGATGATTGTGAATCAGATTTCCAGAGGAAACCATGCAATCGTTGAAATTCAATACACGCGCGCCGTCAAGCCCGAAGGCAATCCGAATGCTCTCTCGCTTATGAATGAAGTCTTTGCGCCTGTGGATTCCATCTGGAGGGGTCTTGGCACAAT
>Ga0172364_10000312_pt1 | contig 33639 bp, 40 predicted proteins | sample LakKivSesite10cm_FD_114545 | JGI IMG/M metagenome (GOLD analysis project Ga0172364, IMG submission 114545) | Sediment microbial communities from Lake Kivu, Rwanda - Sediment site 10cm | ecosystem: Environmental > Aquatic > Freshwater > Lake > Sediment | place: Rwanda: Western Province, Lake...
AGATTTAATAAAAGTAATAAAACATTTTTTAAACAATCCTAATATTGTATATAAAGATATTAATATGTCATATATGAAAAAATATAAATTAAGCGACGTAGCGAACATAATAAATGAATTATCTTCATATAAAACAGATATAATTGTAGAAAATAAAAGTTTAGGATTTAATTATACAGGAAACGGATCTAAATTAAACTCTCTTAATTTAAATCTAAAAGGAATTGAATTAGGAATAAAAGAATGTTATAGTAAAATAGTATGAATATTAAAATAATTTTTCATTTAATGCCTTGGGAATTAGATTTTGCGGAATTAACTTTTGAAAAATTGTCTTTTGTAAAAAAGTACATTAATCCAGAAGATACAATTTATATACAATCTACATTAAATTTATCGGAATACATTTTTGATTGGAATCAATCATCTATTCCAAAATCTTTTTTCATCGGAAAGTATAATAATTTATTGAATTATTTAGACGGATATAAAGTAATAAGTAATATCTATGATAAAGATGAATTGTACGGACATCTTGATTTACAAAGAGAATCACTACAACAAAATATAGACTATTACATTTCTATATGTCCTGACATGTATTTTCACAATCATTTATTGTTTTATATGATAGAGTCTGCAAAAAAGATAAATGATAAATATTTCATCATTACATCTGAAACGACTCAATTGTGGGATTATACATGGGATGAAATGGTAAATAAAAATTTCAAAAATATAAACTACAAAGATTGGAACAAACAATCTCCACCAGAAATTGTACACTTCATAGAAAATAATAATGATGATCCTTTTTTAGAAAAAATGAACCAATTTAAATATGCCGGTTGGTTTGACTTATATAATAAAAATTTCTATGAAAAATTTATTCCTATCATGGATGATTGGCACGGATATGGTCCATGGGATTTTTTTGGAATGAATATATCATCATTTGCAAAAACAAAATATAATACGAACATTGAACAATATATTCTAAGAAATCAAATAATCTTTGAAAGAAATATGGGAGTATTTGAAAATAAATTAAATTCTAATCTATATAAAAAATATTTAAAACTAAATAACATACCAGATCAAAGAAAAAGTTTTGAATCAAAGTTTCAAGAATATTTTATAAAATGGCATAATTATGCAATAAAAAATAACATATTATGAATAAATTTATAGTTACAACCACAATCAATCCGCCAACAGAAGCCTTATTAAAATATGCTAAATTAGAAGGTTGGACATTAATAGTAGCAGGAGACTTAAAAACAAATCATGATTTGTTCCGTAATTTAGAGAATATTATTTATTTATCTACAGAAGAACAGGAGCAAAAATATCCTAAATTAAGCAAACTAATTGGGTGGAGATGTATTCAACGTAGAAATTTAGCTATATTAGAAGCATATAATTTAGGAGCAGATGTAATTGGTATTATCGATGATGATAATATTCCTTATGAAGATTGGGGATCGGATATAATGATTAATAAAGAAATAGAAGTTAATTATTATACTGTAGATGATATTGTTTTTGACTCTATGGGTGCTTTGGATGGTTATAATCATTTATGGCATAGAGGATTTCCACTTGAAAAAATCCCCTTTAGAGATTATTCTAATAAAACTAAAAAAAAAATTAATCCCAAAATACAAGCAATATATTGGAATGGAGAACCAGATGTAGATGCTGTTTGTAGAATGATTTACAATCCAAATTGTAAATTTAATAATAATAATTTTCCTTTATCAAGTAATAAACCATCTCCTTTTAATTCCCAAAATATTATTATTAGTAGAGATATAGTTAACGATTATTTCTTATTTCCTTTTATTGGGAGAATGGATGATATTTGGGCCGCATATTACGTTCAATCTAAAGGCAACCAAGTAGTATTCTCAAAACCAGGAGTATTAAGCGATAGAACATTAGGTACTGTTGGTAGATATTCGATAATTGAAGATATGAAACGTGAATATATAGGAATGGAAAATAATACTAAATTGCTCAACGATTTAGCAATAGACCCAGACAATATCAAAAATTATCTGCCGGATCAATCGTGGCAAGCATTTCAAGAATGGAAAAACTTAACCAAATAAAATATGAAAATACTAATTACAGGACATAAAGGATTTGTAGGACAAGCATATGTAAAATATTTTACAAATCAGGGACATGAAATTATAGGTGTTGATATTAAAGACGGAAACGATTGTAGAGATTTCTTTAAAACGTGTAACGATTATTTTGATTTAATAATACATTTAGCCGCTATTGTTGGGGGGAGAGATACAATAGAAAATAATCCCTTAGCTGTAGGAACCGATTTATCAATTGATGCGGAGTTCTTTAATTGGGCAGTTAGAACAAAACAATCAAAAATAATATATTTTAGTTCATCCGCTGCCTATCCAATCCAACTTCAAGTTAAAGGAAGTACGCATAAATTAATAGAGTCTGATATAAATTTAATGGACATTAAATCTCCTGATTTTACTTATGGGTGGGCTAAACTATCAGGGGAATACTTAGCACATTTTGCTCGCCAATATGGCTTAAAAGTTTATGTATTTAGACCATTTAGTGGATATGGAGAAACGCAAGACCTAGATTATCCGTTTCCTTCATTTATTAAAAGAGTTTTAGATCGAGTAGAGGAATTTGAAATCTGGGGAGATGGCAATCAGGTACGAGATTTTATTCATATTGAAGATATAGTTGAAGCTACTATAAAAGCAGTTGAACTTGATATTGAAAGTCCTATTAATTTAGGGAGTGGAATACCAACTTCTTTTATTGATTTAGCGGAACAAATATTTGAAATTTCAAAATGGAAACCAAAAAATGGCATTAAACTTAGAATAGACAAACCTATAGGAGTAATATATAGATGTTCAGATAATTCTAAAATGTTAAGTTTTTATACTCCTAAAATTAGTTTAGAAGAAGGAATTAAAAGATCATTAAATAAAAAACAAACAAATTATAGGTTATAGAAATACTTATAAACTTTTGAATGACCTATCAAACTATCAATCATATTTACTAGAACAAACAATTAAATTCTGGAAAACTTATAGAAACCAATTTTACTCCAATGAAAAGTAATTTTAACACTATAGTTAAGACTCATCATATATACGAATTTGAACAATTTTTTAATTATTTCAATGAAATAAATTACGGAAATTTAAATTACGATGCATTATGGAAATGGTCAGGTATATTACATTCATTTTATGAATTATTCGGATTTAATCCAAAATTTAATACATGTATTGATATAGGTGGAGGACTGTCTCCAATTCATTTGATTTTATCAAACTTCGGAAAAGTAATAAATGTTGATGATTGTTCACAATCCGGAGGAAAATTTGGTGCTTGGTATCCAACAAAAAAAGACTGTGTTTTTTATGAAGAATCGGAAGGATTTGATTATTGTAAAGAAAATATAAAATATGTAAATTCTGAGATTTTATCATTTTTAAAAACTGTTCCTGATAATTCAATTGATTTATTTGTAGACGGTTGTTCTTTAATACATGGAAATGTTAATGCAATTCATAGTTTTCATGATGGATTTCTGTATACATCCAATGAAATATATAGAACGTTAAAACAAGGAGGGTATTTTATTTCATGTTCGGATATATATAATCCAATTTTAAAAAAATCATATCCAAGTTTACTTAGACATGATGGAGTAACATACCCAGATAATTTATATAATATATTAGTTCAATCAAAATTAAATCCATTAGATGATTTAGATTACGATGTAGAAGATTTTTATAAAAATTTTCAAAATTCTTTAATATCAGTACCAAATGCCCCTTTTTACAAAAGATTAAATCCAGAATATTCAATTCAAAAACATTTACCAAAATATCATGCATTTAGTCAAATTCAAGATAAACCAATGTTAATAGGAAGATTTGTATTTAAAAAATAATATGAAATTATCAGCTGTTATAGTATCAAGAAACGACAATTACGGTGGAAACTTAATTGAACGATCATCATATTGTTTCAATTCAATGATAGATACTTTTGATGAAGTATTTTATATAGATTGGAACAGTGAAACAAAGAGCCTTTTAAATGAAGTAAAACAAAATATTTATTTTAAAGGAAACTTTCATCACATTGTAATTGAACCTAAAATTGCAAAAATATTAACCAATTTCGATCCAGAAGCACAAAAATGTTGTGAAGTATTAGGAAGAAATATAGGTTTAAGAAGATCAACAGGAGATTGGATTGTATCTACAAATATTGATATTATTGCTCCAAGAAGAAAAGATTTGGAAGATACAATCAACACTCTAGATAAAAATACATTTTATACTATTAGTAGAAGAGACGCAGAACTTCCAAATATTCAAAAATTCAATAAAGAAAATAACTTCGAAGAATATAAAAATTGGAAAGATGTAAGAGAATATTTAATAGTTAATAGTGAAGAACGTCATTACGAAGAAAAAACTATTCAAGGAGATGATTATAGTTTGGTAAATTGTTGCGGAGATTTTCAATTATCAACAAATCAAATATGGAATGATCTTCGTGGTATGGAGGAAGATTTAATATACGCATTGTATGCAGATACAAATGTACAGAAAAAAGCTGTAATGCATGGTTATAAATTAAAAGCAATTTATAATCCAGCTTTTTTTCATATTAATCACGGAAGAGGTGGCGGTGGGTTCTTAACTGGAATAAACAGAAAAGCAAATGATATGTATAGAGCAATTGTAAATCAATATAAAACACAAAATAAAGATACATGGGGATTTTCAGATATTGAAATTGAATATGAAAAATTATGATTGCAACTATATTATTATATACATTCATCCTTATAATATGGTTCAACACTGAAGCATTTGTTGAATATATCCACTTATTTAAACTTAAATGGTTTAAGGTAAATGAATATTTAATTTCTAAAGAAACGGATTTTACTCTCACATATCATTCATTTTTGTTACAAAAATATAATAATTTTTTTACAAAATTAATAACATGTCCATTTTGTCTTAACTTTTGGTTAATTTTTATAGGAAAATTTATTTTTAATTATTCATTGATTGAAATTCCTACTATTTATGTAACATCGTTGATTATATACTTTATATTCAATAAGTTATCGCCATGAAAATAAATAATATAAGTGAATTTTACAATTACATTAAATCAAAAGAAACATTGTCATCAAACTCAAATTTGATACAAATATGTGCTTGTGTAGACCAATTCAAAAACATTTGCAGTTGTAAAGCAAAAGAAAAAGGTCAAAAATTGTTTGAATGTAATAACAAATATGCTGATATTATTAGAAATTTAGACCAAGAATCTATCAACAAATTAATAGATTCTACCCAAGACAGAATTATAGAGTTTTATGACAACTCTTTATTCATAAGAACTATTTCAATAGAGTAGTCAAACACTCTTCTACAATAGCATTTAATTTAGGATTATTAATCAATTGGTCTTTATTACCATCCGACATAATCTGTTCCCATTCTAATTTATAGTCAGCAATAAATCTAATCTTAGGGTCATTTAACGCTTCAGGTTGATTAGGAGCCTCATTATATATTTTCTTACTATTATCATTTACTCTATAATGTCTACCATCAGTAGGAAATCCATAAGTATACTTACTTATATGCACTAATTTACCATTCAATTCTTTCTTCAACCAAAATACTTCATCTCCAGAGTATTCTACATATCGAATATCACTGATAAAGTTTATATCATTAGTGTCTTTCTTCAACTCTTCATGCAAGAGTCCTGTCCAATATCTACCTTCAGTTTGTTTTCTTTTAACACAACCATACCATACTAACATCTCTCTAAATAGATTTTTGTCTTCCGTTTTTTCACTAAAAACACTTAATCCTAACTTTTCTTGAATAAATGGGTCACAATCCTTTTTTAGGAAATACGCAAGAGCATATGTTTTTGATGTCAAATTAAACTTTTCCTTAAGAACCTTTTCTGCAATATCACAAAACAAGTTTTTACCACTTCTAGCAAATCCAGATACGCCTATATAAATTTTATTCATTTTCGATTAACCCTTCTATTTCTTTGTCTGATTTACCATATTGTTTACATATATCAATCAGATTGTTAATTCCTTCTTCCGTCTTGAAAAAAGTTACACAATAACTATAAGCTTCATCTTTACTAACCTCAAATTTATTTACAACCAGTTCAATTAACTCTTTATTAAACTTTACTTTATTAGGTTTAATCCATTTACAAAATCTACGTTCATGAGGTACCAAATCACACAATACTGTATAAAGATGTTTTTCTGGAAGAATATCAAAATACTTAGATACAAATGCAATCTCTTCAATAATTGATTTATCCATACTCAATCCCATTAATAGTGTATACTTATTAAAAGACTTAATATCAGCAGAACTAAGTGTATCAAAATACTTAGGATTCTTAATTTCTCGTATTTGAGTTATATGGTCAAATAAAGATTTAGTCTTTGTTAAGGTTTGACTCTCGTCGTTCAATAGAACTGAGTCTTTCTTGGAAGGAGGGGATTTTTGCTTTTTGGGTCTTCCCATAAATATTATTAATTCTGGTTCTTAATGTATTGATTACTGTAAGAATAGTCTGTTGATTATGATACACAGTATTTAAATCTTTTACAACCTTTTCTTTGTCTTCAATAGACTTTTTCTTATTGTTCTCTATCAAAGTAAGAATTGTATTTTTATACTCTTCTACTTTAGTTGTCAAATAAAAAGAATATAACGCCAACCACAATACAGCGAATGGCGTTATATTCTGAAACTTAATAGATAATGAAAATAATACTACACTAGTTATTAATGCAATTATTGATTTAATCTTCATTATCTATCTCATCCAAGTAATTTCTTACTTTTCCTCCTTTATTTAAATATGGATTATTTAATTTAGACAATTTTTTATTTTTAACCTTAGAACTTTTTTTCCTAAAGTCATTTTCTCTTCTAAATGTTTTTCCCATATCTAATTATGTAATTACTTTACACGGGAGGCAGTAGCAAGAACCTTGCGTAGTGCCTTAACTTGACGACCATTTAGGTCAATACGAGTCTTACCAGCACGAAGAGTCAAACGAGTACCAGCTCGCTTGGTCCCAGCAAATGGGTAAGAGATGAATGTTTCTAGACTAGCAGCATTTTCATAAACGAAATTGGTCTGCTTTTTGTTGTTTTTACGAATAATCATAACTTTATTTTTATTTATTTCTTTCTTTTATATTTCGTTAGCTTCATTACTAACTTGAAGTAACTTTACACTATGTCAGTAGAAGTGTCAAAAACTTTATTAATTATATTTTGAATATTTAATCCAGTTTATGATAATTATTATTATATGAAAAATAAAAAAATTGGAATTTACTATATTAAATCTAAAACAAAAAACAAGTATTACATTGGAAAAAGTGTAGACTTGAATCGTAGAAAAATAAGACACTATTCGGAACTTAGGACAAATTCACACTTCAACCTCAAATTACAACGACATTATATAAAATATGGAGAATCGGATTTAGAATGGGGAATTTTAAAAGAAATACATATAAATTCAAATAATAGAGAAAATGTAAAAATAGAATTAGGTGAATTAGAAAAAGAATATATAACCAAATACGATTCTTATCATAATGGGTTTAATTTTACAAAAGGAGGAGATGGATTAAAAGGATGTGGTAGAAAATTTTCATTACAAAACAAACATACTAATGTAATCAAAAAATTTAATAGTTTTGCCGAAGCAGCTGATTTTATAGGATGTTCAAGTGTAAGTTCAGTTCATGCACTTATTAGTAAAAAATGTAATTCCTGTAAAGGATGGTATAGAGTAAATGATATAAGAGAATCACATACCGGAAAATATAGTGTAAAGTTCACTCTATACCACGATTTACACGGGACTTATACAGGCAATAATATATCAGAATTCAGAAGAAAATTTAATGTTAATTCGGATATTTCCTCGTTAATAAAAGGTAAATTAAAAACTTGCGGTGGATGGAGAACTACACCTTAAATTCAGTTTGAAATTTTTCAATGGCATAGTCTTTTGCTTTAAATTCAAATTCTACATCAACATCATTTTCAAATAATTCTTTGTGTAAAGTATAAACATAATCTGAATGTGCTCTGTCTGTAACACTAGATTTTCCATTACTATAATGAAATAACGGTTTATATTTACCCCAAGTTTCCATACACATTAAAATAGCTTTTTCAGGAGAAATATTTTCGGGATTATTCAATCTAAAATGATGTGAATCATAAGTAATAGGTATTCCTGTTTTCTGATAAATTAAGTCATAAAGTTTAATTAAACCCCAACTGTTGGGTTTATCTTCTAATTCAAGTACCAGTCGGTTCTTCACATTGTGAGGAAGTGACTTATATACATCAATAAACCTAGATGCAATATCTTTAGTATTACCTTTATAACAGTTCATATGAATATTCATAGGAGCATCATATGATTGTGGCAAACCGAATAAATCCATGATAGTAGCATGATTTTGTAATTCAACGATTGATTTTTCTACTACAGATTGTGTTGCACTCGCAGGTACAACAAATTGGTCAGGATGTGTACTACACCGTAAATTGTTTTTCTTGATGATTTCCGCACCTCGTTTGAACTCTGCATAGATTCGGTCTTTGTCAGGAAGAACATCAAATGATAAATTTGCTTCGGGTAATGTAGCCAAAGGAAACAAATCACTACTAATACGATAGTTCCAACCTCGTTTGGAACAAAAATCAAAGGTATTTACTGTAACATGGACATTATTCAATGTTCGTTGAGAAACATTAGATAAAGCATTTTTTCGTTCCAATGCCAAGAATCTAGTCTTGGTCATAGTATTTGCTTTGTAACCTTGTTCTTGAAGTTGAAGCGAGATGCAACACAATGATTTTTTCATTGTCTATATAATACACTTAAATATAAAAAAGTCAAGAACTTAATAGTAAACATATGGAATTGGACAAGGAGCGCATGTACTGTCAAACGGACAAGTATATCCTAAAAATTTCCAAGTTTTTTCTGTAGAACTACTGTTCTTAATCCAAGTAGCTTTTTTATTTATCCCACTGGTTAATAATCCACTTTTAGAATCTACAACCGATTTAAAATAACTAGACAGATTTGTAAATTCAGTATCGGTGTTTGTTTTATATAAAATATCTTTACCATCTTTAACTAAGATAGTACCAATGTCACCATCAAAAATTCCAGTAGGACTGTCATCGACATAAGTAGTATCAATTTGATTCAATGAATTTGAAGCTAATTTATTGATAAACTTGGGAAATCTATTATCTTTTATAAAATTGACAGTCATTTGTTATATAAATATATAATTATCGTCCAACTTCGTTAAAAAACTTTGATTTAGCTTCTTCATAAGTCATACCTATCATTTTGTTATAATACAGTATATCTGACTTTATATTACCCTCACCGTGAAGTTTTTTATATCTTTCTATAGCTTTTGGTTTCCACCAGTCCATAACACCACCAACATCTTTTTTAAACAATTCTTTTAACTTTAAATTCTTCTCAGTAATTTTGTTTTGTAAGAATTCTTTGGTATTTTCATAAAAACAACTATAATATACCCCACGTTCATATCCATGAGTATAATCACTAGCTTTAATTCCTAATGTCTGAAATATCATATTAATGACTCTGGTCTTGGCTCCTGTTACAGGTCCACTAACACCTTCCTTTTGAGTCATTGCTTTATTGTACTGGTCACTCTTATTATCTTTAATCCATTGATGCCATACATCATATACACTATCATCCGGTTTAATCATCATCTTACCAGTACTTGAACCACACTTATGCCACCACTTAAGACTATTATACATACTATAACTACCATACAATGATGTAGTAGTCATACCAACCAATTCTTCGCCATATAAAGATTTCCATATTTCTCTGGTTTTGGCAGTAGTAATCAACGCAGCTACTAACTTACCACCCAAGAAATTATATCCAAATGGTTGTGTACTCATAATACAACTACCAATAGCACTATGTACCAGTCTCTTATCCTTTAATTTATTATCAGCAGTCCACCCAATATAATTGTCTCTATCAGTAATAACAATTACATCACTAGATATACTTACTGCACCCAAATATCTAGGATTGTCTAAATTACCATCTGTTATTAATAACTTAATGAATCTACCTGGCGTTTGAGCATACTCCATAGTATGACAAAATACTCTCAACATTAACCAATCTTGTTCATACAGACTTCCTGGTTGTACATGTACAATTGTAGGATTCAATTGTTCTATTTCTTTAATAGTTAAATCCAAATTAGTTATATCCGTTGGTGTCCAAATCTTAGCTTTTACTACACTTGATTTATTTAGATAATTGGTATATGTCTGTACTTCAACCCATTTCTTATAAAAGGTTTGTTCTTCCGCAGACATACTTTTTAGATAATCTATATTCTTTATAAACTTAGATTTCTCTAAATCATATTCAAACTCACCAGCATCAAAAAATTCATTTCCCATATTTATATTTAGTATGACATTTAAAAAACCAGATCCAACCCAAAAAATATACCACTACATTGAAATAGATTCAACAACAATCGCTTTATATGATAGTTTAATGGATCAACCAATTTCATACGGAAGCAAAATTAAAATCCAAGTAGATATAAATAAATTACTTCCTAAAGACATAACTATCTATTATTATACCTTAAAACAATTAATAAAACTAAAACCAGTAAAACCATATATAGGTAAAAAATAATGCCGTATGAATACATAAGTACCCATACAGCATTTAATGTATTATACTTACTTAAGCAAGTACTTTGGTTGTAGTTGGTTCAACCTCAACATTTTCGTCAGTCTCAGTCTGAGCTTTTACATCAAGAACATTAACTGATTCATACTTGTCGTCAAGTACAACTCCAGCAGAACGAGCTGCGTAAATAGCTGCATCAGTTACAGGACTCATTGCAAAAGCAAGCTTTGGACGTCCTTTACCACCATGTACAGTTCCGATTTGAGTTATGATACCCTCATCAAGGGCATTCTTCAATCGAACCCGTAGAGTAATTGCAATAAAGTCTTTATTGAGATTAGTCAATTCACTTACACCAAAGTAAGTGTCATTTGATGGCCATGTTACGGTTAGGTTTGTCTTATTCTTACGGTCTGTCTTTTTGTTACTCATATATTTAGTTTTATGTTTTGTTTATGTTTACTGGTTGAACATCAACCTTGTAAATACTTTATATTATACCCTTTTAAATGTCAATGACTTTTTTCAAGAAACATTTTGTTCATTGTTTTAGCAACAGACAAAACATTATTAGTATTTATAAATGATGCATCTTTTCCATACATTGTTTTAAAGAAATTTAAAGCTTTTGCATTATTAATGCCGTCACTCTTAATAAAATAACTCAATACAGAATATCCTTCATTTCGAATCTTATTGACCTGTTTCTTGGTGTGTAATGTTGCACATTCATCATTATAACATACAGAAACACCAGTTGCGGTTGTATAATTCATTGCAGGTTCACCATCACTGAAATTCAAGAAATAATAATCAGTATCTTGTGAAGTCTTAGGCAAATGTTTCATAATTGCTTCAAATGTAAGTCCTTCTGGAGTACATCCATTGGCATACAAATACGGAAACAATGTCTTTACCTTATTAATCTTATCAACCGCAGAATCATAAGCAATTACTACATAAGGATTATTTTCACTATGACCCTTATTAGAACTAAATGTAGTCCTAAATGATACAGATACTCTAAGATTATCAATCATAGAAGCCGCTTTACAAATAGCAACAACACTGGTCATTGTCTTTTGCCACTTATCACCTCGCATACTAGAACTAGCATCAACACTAATATGAATATAAGAGTTTTTATACTTAGATACATCCATAATATGGAATACATTCTCATTATCAAAAGATAGTTCTGATAAAATCCTACGGTCAATTTTTCCAATAGGCTTACGCATATACTTGGTAGTATTTACTTCACTACGAATCTGTAGTTTACGGCCAAGAGCTGCACCCATAATCAATCCTGCATTTACTGCTTTTTGCACATCTGGATGAATTTGTACTTTGCTCGTGACGGAATAATAACTACTTCCATCATAATTAAGAGGAAATAAATCAGTTTCAATTAACTCTCTTGTCAACTTAGTTACAAAAATAGTATCAATACTATAAAATCCATCAGATTTGATATAATCTGTACCAGTCTTTACAAGTGTCATTCCACTTTGGTCAATAGCATCAAGAATCTTCTTGTCCTTTTTAGTAACTTTCTTTTTCTTAATGTTACCGTTTAAAAAATCTTTCTGCTTTTGAACAGCCTTTTTAATCTGTTTAGACTTATTATAAGATACATTATTATCTGTTCCAATGTCATTCTTCGGGTCAGGCGAACCGTTTGAAGTGATTTCCTTTCCACCTACAGAATTTTCATCAGATTTATTAGATTCTTCAGTCTCGCCTTGTGGATTGCTAGAATCACTTTTTCCACATTGTGGATCATCTGGTTTCTTAATATGTTCAATGACATTCTTAAGAATAATTTTAGCTACTTCTATGGCAACATTCAAACGATCTTTTGGTGTAGATAATCTTTTAATATCTGAAAGATTAATTACTGTAGCAATTTCACGAAGTCCAGGCAATGCTTCTAGGTCAGTATTTTCATTTGTAAAATTAATAATACGAACTTCATAACTTTCAATAGAAGGTACACGATACAACTTACTTTTCAACATCGCATTAATTTTAGGACTGTTAAAGTACTTATTATACAATGATAGATAATATCCACGGTAACCTGGAGCATTGTTATATACATAATAATCAATATAACGATCTTCTACATAATTAAGACAGTTCTTGACTAAAGTAGCAACTTCATCTTTTGATATTTGAAGAGGAAATGATAAGTCATACAATTCCCGTGGAACTGTTTGCCATATGGTCTTAACCAAATTAAAATCAGACAATACTACATGACTACCTTCATGTAGGGCCAATCCTACTGCGGGATCAAAGTCTTGTTTATCTAGAATATCTGCGGATAAATAAACAGATTTACCATCCGTACAATTAATATCACCGTCGTCAGTAAAATAAACAGGAACATTTTTGCCTGTCAAAATATTGACGAAATTGCTGACCGCACGTCGTGCTACAGCTAGCTTAATAAGATTGAAATTTACAGAAGATGATTCGTCAATATCGTCAAAATCATCTTGATATGCATCATCCAACCAATAATCACTATAGTTAGTCATATATTTTGACAGTCAATTTTTGTTTTATTTATTAGAATGGTGGCTGTTCAGACTTAGCTAGAGGATCTGAAAACAGTGTTTGTTTAGCTTCAACTTTGATGTACTTCTGTACCAACTGTTTTACATAGGTCCGTTCACTGTCCATGCCACCTTCGACGGTGAAATTAGGATAAATGGCAGTCTCAGCAATTTCAAGTAAATTAAATCCATCCAAAATCAATTCTGAAATTTCAACAGTTGAACGAGTAGGAATAAAATTACTCAACTTACTGTCTTCACTCTTGACTTGTTCACGGGTATGACTGGCAATTTCTACCACAGCATTTAAAATTTCTAAATGTCCTGCATCAGTGATATTGAACCGTTCTTTTAGATAGTTTATTTCAACTTCTTTGCTCAACGGACTCATTTCTAACTTGACAGGAAAACGACTCATCAAAGCACGGTCCATTACACGGGTAGAAGTATACTCATTACCAATATTAGCAGTACCAATGAAACATACACCTTCTGCTACTTGTACAACTTCACTATCCTTTTTTTCATCCAAACGAAGATATCGTTGTAGATCATCCAATACAGTCATTAGTACATTCCATGCATCATGATGAGCACGGCTAACTTCATCCATAAGAATTACTGCATTTGGAGTCTTAATAGCTTTAACGAAAGCAGATTCATTAAAGTATGTACCAGTGTTCTTATCATAATGGGTATTACCAATAAGAGCACTACGAGCATCTTGAGTAGCACCAAGATTGAAATAGAAATAAGGACGTTCTAGAGCCTTAGCTACAGTTTGTGCAGCAAGAGTCTTACCACATCCAGTTGGTCCTACAATGAGAATATTCTTGCCACGCATTACACTGCGTACAAGATACTTCCACTTGATTGAATCCATCACCAATGATGATGGTTTGAGTTTATCACAGTCCTTGATGAAGGACTTAATATTGTCTGCGTCTACAGTTACAAGTTTCAATGATGATTTGTTCTTCATATTACAGACACCACCTTACCACAGGTTTTTGAAACCGTCAACACAAAAATAAAAAAACTGTTGGTTGACCCAACAGTTTCTCGTTTAAACTCTAATTTTTAATGTCTGTGCCAGTGACCGTGATAATGTCCATGAAGAACTACCACTGGTGCTGGTTGGTAATAAACAGGTTGTGAATAATATACAACTTGTGGTGGAGGAGTTGGTATATATTGTACAACTGGAGTAGATTGAACTACTACTGGTTGTGTTACATATACTACTTGTGGTTGTGGAGGACATACAATGCGTTCCACAACATGTAGAGCAGCAACTCCAGTTAATACTTTACCTACAGTTGCCCATTCTCTATCACCTGCTTTTACATTGGTAAGTGCTACAAATGCAGCCAAACCCAATGCTATATTGTTTTTCATATGTTTATTTCTTTTTTGATTTACCGCCTTTGAATGTCTTTTGTTTGACAGTCAATTTCTTATCAGTTTGTTTAGGATACTTATAAGAAGCTTTTTCACCTTTTACAGGAAAATCTGACAATTTCTTAAATTTTTCAACAGTCTTTAATGGTTGATCAGGTTGATCTTCTTTAGCCTTTACTTGATATTCAGTTTTTACCTTTTCACCCAATTTATGAGTTGGAGCTTCTTCTTTTTTGCCTTCTTTATCTGTATTATGTACAGCAGTTTTATTAAAGGATTTTTGGACGTAATTTCCAACTGTTGATTTTAGTGTATCTACAATGAAATCTTTAAGATTTTTAAATGTAAGATTAAATTTTTTGATTCTATCTGTATTATCTTTCATATATGTTACTGTGAAGTTATTATCAGTCATAGGGTAGATTTTGAAGTGATGAGGGTCACAAGAACAAACATTATAGTATCCTGCGTCATCCAAAGTTACTTCAGCATCTTTATATGCTTTTTTAACTTCTTCAGACAATTGTTCCATTTTGTAATGAAGAGATTCACCCTTTTCAATTTTAACCTCTTCAATTGATTCTTTTACCAAATTCTTAAGGTTTCTCTTAATCTTTGTTTCAAGAATACATTCTTTTATTAGTTTCTTAAATTCTGTTATATTCATATCTGTTAATAAATATCATTAAAAAAAAGATTGTTCATTGGTATTTTCAACTTTTATCTCTTGTATATCTTCCTTATAACCACCAATAATAGGGTAGGGACGGGAGGGGTGCTTAAGAGACTTAAGCAATTTCTTGTTTTCAATTTTATTAGAAATAAACTTAATGTATCTGTGTTTACCGCTTTCACGTTTTCTCCAAAAAGTTTTACCAATTCTTTCTTTTAATTTATCAACATTATGAGTCTTCCATTTAGAGTATACCGTTCTACTATGTATCCAATTATAAGACGGAGGTCCATCTAAACTGACACTATAATTAGGCATCAACGCAATATCTACGTAATTATCACCTTGATAAATAAACCCAGTAGCTTGATAGATTTTACCAGTATGTCCCACTTCACTATCAGCATAACTCAAAATACACTTGATTTGAGGTAAATCATTACTTAACTGTCTAAATGATTCGGCAATACAGTAACTCTCTATATTCTTACCATATCCATCTTCAATCCATAACCGTGTTAATTCTAATACATTACTATTATTAAGTAATTGTGATATACTTGTACTAGCATTTCTACCTACGGCATTTCCATATACTAATACACCAATTAATTTGCTATTGAAACCACCAAAGAATGTACTTTCTATATATTGTTTATAATAAACACCATAAGCAATAGTACAAAGAGTCCATTTATGAGTATAATGGTTCTTAACAATTAAATTTTTTGCAATATTCTTATTTAACGGTTTTAAATAAACCAAAGAAGTGTCACAGTAATTTTCGTCTATCATATAACCAAATAAAAAATAATATAAAACAATTTAATATTATTGAACCTACACTGTTAATATACACCCATAACCCAGAATGTGTCAAGTACGCATAACATAAAACACATATTTGTCCCATATTATTTAACCAAAAAGCAGTAGCACTTACTCCCCTACTATCTTTCGTAGATATCAACTTTCCTAATTGAAAACATGGCCCTAAGAGAAATAGGACCGTGAATGCAATACCCAAAACTATTTTTAATGCCATTATTTAATTTTTACAGTCTTTTTAGAGACTAACGTTTTTATAACTACATTTGCTGATTCTAATTTTGTTTCAAGTATATCAAGTTCTTTCTTTAAACTTTCATTTTCTTTCTTGTATGAATCTAATTGTTTCTTATAATCATCCAATTCTTTTCTTAGATTTTCTCTGTCTTTTCTGCATTCATCCAATTCTTGTTTTAATTCACTTCTAAGCTGTTCACTTAATTTATTAAATTGCGTTCTTACTTTACCTTCGTTATCAACTTGTAATTTTTTTGTTGCTAATGTGTAAGATACAACCGCTGATATTACAGCAGGTACAATACCGATGAGTGCTAAAAGAATTGGTTCGTTCATAATACTGTTATAAATATATAATAATTAAACAAAACTACAATTTAAAATCATCAAATGCATTATCACTAATAGTATTATCTATACCCTTAACATAACTACTCAATTCAGTTTCTTGAGGAGCTACTTGTAGTTTCTTACTATCATAGTAACTATCCAACCAACCAGCTAACGGATTGGTTTTAGTATTAGGATACAATTTCTTATAACCAAGACTAGTTAATCTATTATTAGCTAACCATTCAACATAATTCTTAAGACTTTCAGAAGTTAACCCAATCAAATTACCTTTACTAAATAGATAATCAGCCCAATCTTTTTCTGCATTAACTGCCATTTCATAAGCAACATATATCTTGTCTTCATTCTTCTTTACAATTTCTTGAAACCCTTCATCTGGATTATTAATCCAGTTTTTCATGATATTCTGAGTAATAGCTACGTGTAGATTTTCATCTCTACTAATAAACTTAATAATCTTGCTGTTACCTTCCATCTTTCCACGATATCCAAAGTAGAAACTACAAGCAAAACTTACATAGAAGATTAATCCCTCAGTAATTTGAGTTGCTAATACTGCATCAAATAGTTGTTGTTTTACATCATCGCATGGTTTTAATAATTCATCATATTTCTTACTAATTTCAGTAGCTCTTCTTACAATTTCTTTATCATTCAAAATGCTATCAAAGAACTTGGTAGCATCTGGATAAACATTGTTCAAAATGTATGTATAACTATTACTGTGAATAGTTTCAAAGAAACTCCATGTATTCATACAAATCTCAAGTTCACTATTTGTGACATGTTTCATCAGTTCATGAATACTACGACTCAACATACTATCAGTCATAGTTTGAAATTTTAAATTACTATCAAAAACAAATCGTTCTTCATCAGATAAATTCTTATAATCGCTGATATCTTTAACTAGTGAAACCTCTTGAGGCCTCCAGAAGAAATTTAATTGTTGGTCATACAAATCATAAAACTTAGGATATTTGATCAAATCATATCTTTGGAGAGATAAATCTTCTCCTAAAAACATTGGATTTCTTAATTGGTCTATATTTCTCTTATTTAATACTGTTTTCATTTATTTATCCTATTATAGAGCACAAGCACCGCTTTCACAACCGGATTCTTGTACTACTTGTTGTTTTATTTCCTTCTTTTCATCCATAACGGTCTGTTTGTCACCGTCATCAGTATTAGCATAATACAAATTCTTTAGACCATATTTATAAGCCAATAACATATCCTTGATTACTTCTTGAACAGGAACTTTATTTTTTTCGTAACGAGATGGAATATAATAAGTATTTGTACTAATACTCATATCCGTAAATTTTTGAATAGCCGCAGCTACTTTTAGATATCCTTCATTACTTGGCATATCAAAAGCAAAAGTATAATCATCTTTATACTTGTCAATATTTGGAACTACTACAGGCAAAATATTACTCTTGCTACCCTTAAAACTAATAGCACTACGTGGTGGTTCAATACCATTGGTAGAACTTTGAATTACACTACTAGATTCAACAGGCATACAAGCAGTCAATGTACTATGACGCATTCCATATTTCTTGATTTCTTCACGAAGCGTTTCCCAATCACAATGTAGAGGTTCTGTGATAAATTCATCTACATCTCTCTTGTATGTATCAATTGGTAGAACTCCTTGACTAAATTTAGTACGGTCAAATTTTTCACACTTACCAACTTCTTTCGCCATTTCTACACTTGCCTTAATCAAGTAATAACTGGTTTTCTCCATCCATTTAGCAACAAAGTTTGGAGCTTTAGTATCCCAATACTTCAAACCTTCTTTAGCCAATAGAGCAGCCAAATTACTTACACCTACGCCAAGACTACGACGTTTCTTTGCAAAGTTTTCTGCAGCTGGTACGAAATAATCTTGATGTTCAATCAAAGCATCCAACATTCTAACAATAATGTCACAAACACTTTCCATTTCTTCATCATCCTTAATTTCTAACCAATTCAAAGCAGCCAAGATGCAAACTCCAATTTCTCCATTTTTATCATTAACATCAGTAATTGGAATTAATGGATGATTGACTTCAAGACAATTGTGAACTAATATGTTATTTGCATAAAAATTATTATTATCTTTTACGGTGATGTCATATACATCTGATTTTTCTTTTATTTTTTTAATTTTTAACATATTTCAAAAGTCCTTTTTTTAAGTTTAACATTGTTATTTTATTGTCATCTGAATACAACATATAATTATTTTTTCCATCATTATACCAATTTCTACCAATTATTGATTTAGATAAATTTTCACACCGTTGCTTATCTTTTTTATCATATACAAAATCAGAATCATTAAAAGTTATATTTTTATTTTTTAATTCATTTTTTAATTGTTTTAAAAATCCAATTCTACCTTCACCATTAAATCTAAATTTTGTATAATTAACAGGCATTTTTTTTGTTTTACAAAAATTAAACCAATGCCTAAATATTAATTTTTTATTAATTTTAAAATATTCTACTGCTTCTTCAATTATTTGTTCATCCGTATACCCAGAATAATTTGGATTTTTATTTCCCGATGAAAGTTTTTTTCTAATATTAATAAATTTATTATATTTTTCTTGATTTAATAAATTTATTATATCACCACCATCCCCACCTTCTGTTGAATTTAATCCATTTTTAAATGTATTATACTGTTGAATATAATTTTTTTCTAATTGTTTAGCTTCAGATTCCTCATTACATTCAATTAATATTTTAGATATTATATTCTTAGGTCCATATTTTCTAATATCTCTATAAAATTTTGTATCAATTCCACTAATTGCATTTAAAATATGTTTATGCAATCGTTCTTCTAGAGATTTAGAAGTATATCCAATATAAGATTTTTCAAAAATTGTATGCATATAGATTATATATTTTTCCATAGTATTGAGTGGTTTACTTCATATAAATATATCCCAATGAAGTAAACCACTCAATTATTTTTATATAATATCTAAGATATCAGATTCATTTAAATCTTTAGCTTTTACATATCCTCTGTTTTTAGTAAAAATTAAATGGTCTTCTGTGCATTTAATAGTATACCCAGTTTCTTCATCCGTAATTTCTAACAATTCTACATCAACTCCGGTGATATTTGAATTTAAAACTTCTTTGTAAGAAATTTCTTGATTATCTATATTTTTTGATAATACACTTATGTTTTTATTTTGTTTAAATAAATCATCCAATTCTTTGATTGATAATTTCATCGGAACATTGTCAATGATACTAGAAACTTTTGTATCCGGATGTAAACATAAATTACTTGTATCCACTTGATCTAACCAACTACCATGTTCATTTGCATGATCTACAAACATTGTATAAATACGGCCAGTTTCAAGACGTTCCTTAGCAAGTAGTCCCATCAATTCACGAGCAGTAACCTTCTTCTTGAACTTAATATTCTTGTTAGCTTCAGCCTTTTCATACGCTTCTCTAAATCCTTCCATACCAAACTTATTCCACAATGAAGCACATTCATGGTAACTAAACAATGTTACGTCTTGATTCTTCAAGAAACGTTCAAAGATTAGTTTATCTAAACCAATACAATAGTCTAGTTTACGAACACGGTTATCATCAGTTCCTTGATTGTTCTTCAATACAAGGATATCAAGTATATCATAATGAAACCAAGCAAAGTTGACAGTGGCACTACCCCCTCTAATACCATTTTGATGACAACTCTTTACAGTAGACTCAAATGCTTTAGCAAATGGTATAGGGCCTGTGTGCATTACTTCGCCATTTCTAATAGGTGCATTAGTGGCACGTAGTCTTGATAGATTCAATCCAATGCCATAACGACTAGCTGTAGCAAATCCAACTGCACTATTGTTACTGAAAATACTACGTAAATCATCGTCTACTGTAAAGAGAGAACACGAAGCATAACTTTTCATAGGAGTTCTTACTCCAGCCATAATTGGTGTGGGTAAATTGATTTTATGCTTACTAAAATAGTTATAAGCTTTCTTTACATATTCAATACGGTTTTCTTTATAATCTTTAAAAAAAGTCATTGCAATCAACATATATGCAAATTGTGGAGTTTCATAAATAGTTTTAGTAACTCTATTTTGAACTAAATATTTATCACACAATTGTTTAATACCAGCATAAGTGAAGTTAAAATCACGGTCGTGTTTTAGATATTCATCCAATTTATCAAACTCTTGTTTACTATACCAGTCTAGAATTTCTTCATCATAAACCAAAACATCAATATTAGCTCTAACTAAATCATGCAGTTTAGGAGGATTCTTCCCACCCCAAACATTTTTTCTTAATCTATAATTCAATAGTCTTGACGCAACATATTGATAGTTCGGTTTATTTTCACTTATCAAATTAGATGCAGCTTCAATTAACATTGTATGAATGTCACCAGAAGACATCTTATCAAAGAATGATAGATGAGCATTCATAGCAACTTCTTCAAAACTTACATTTTTAATATCTTCAGTAGCCCATTGTAAAACCTTATTGATTTTATCAACACTAAATTTCTCCAAACTTCCGTTACGTTTCTTTATAAAAATTTCTTTATTCATATGGGTAAAAAATAATTATCCAAACAAAAAGAAAAAGTCCAAAATATAATTTTAAAAAATCTTGTTTTATAGAAACTTTTTCTCCTCATTTTGATATATAGGTTTATTCAGCATCCTCTGAGTTATGAGCATTCCACTTGCTGCTCATCATTTTCTTGACTACATTTTCTTCTTGACTCATTTCGTTCAAGATACCAATACCTTCACGACTATTTTCAGCAAAGATTCTGATATCTCCACATCCAGCATTCATTCTAGCTGGGAATGTAATACCATCGGGACCGAATCTATTCTTAATTACATGGAAACGTGCAGTGTTAGCCTGTTTGTCTGACATCTTACGACTTAGTGACATAACAAAGTCAGCCGTCATAATCTTACGATAACTGTCTGAAATATTATTTGCTTGAATAATATCTTCATCCATAGCTGCACGATTGCTTTGTGAAGCACTCCAAATTGGAACCTGAAGTTCACCGGCAACACCACGAAGTTCTTCATAAATACCACCAGCTTCACTATAACTGTTACTATTACGTTCACTTTGTGATGGACGTAGAATATCAGCATAGTCAACGATAATCATATCTACTTTAGTACCAAGAGTTTGAATTCTATCCGCATGAAGTTTCAAACTATGGGCAGATACAGTTTTTATTGGAAAATATTTGATGATTAATTTACCAGGTACTTCTGCAATCTTCTTTTTTACAATATCAATATTGTTTCTAATGTTTTGAAAATCAACACCAGTAAAACAACTGTCATACCTCAAACCAACATAATTTTCATTCAATTCTAAAGTATAATGTAATACATTCTTACCTTGTTTCATTGCTTCTGCACCCATTTTAGCCAAGACCCAACTCTTACCACTGCCTGCACAAGCAGTAATAATACCAAGTTCACCACCTGCTAAACCACCATCCATAATACTATCTACTTCTGTCCAATTAGTCTTGACGGTTTTACGAGCCATTTGACTCATACGTTTTTCAATATCAACCATGTATTCATGTCCAATATTGCGTTCCATACCAGCTTTCATCGCAACATCAACTACATGTTTGATTTTATCGTATTGTCCACTTTTCAAGTGTTCAACGCTTTCAATGATTGCATTCTTAATCTTTTGATTCTTACAGAACTCCAGAAACTGTTCTTTAATGAACTTTAAATCTGTATCTGTAATTTTTTGGTACACCAATCGTAGTTGATCAATTACCGACTGTTTTAATATCTCATTAGAGATACCGTCTACTTTAACCTTGAAAACTGCTAATGTAGGTAAGTCTTTGTATGTTAAAAAGTAACTGACAGTTTCTTTAACGATAAACTGATGAGCATCAGTTTCAAAACTTTCTGGTTCAAGAATATCGCTAATTCTTTCAATAAATGTTTTGTCTGAAACCAATGCGCTAATGCATTTGATTTGGAATTCAGCCCCGAATTTTTTTAGGTTATCTACAATATGTTTTTCTGACATAAATTTATAATTTACTTAACACCACTATATCACACTTCTTCTGTAATCCAAGATTATTTAAAGAACCATTGAATTTATTTTTCCAAATACTTCATTTAACCAAACCATACTATTTGGAAAATTGTTTTGCATACTATCTTCTACCAATAACTTACTAAAACCAAATCTATCTAATTTACCGATTGGTTTTTCCATAATTTCATTGATTCTCAATTGCGAGAATGTTTGAATTTGTGTATCATGCAATTGCATTAGATCATAATTTCTTTGCATAATATCTTTATTTTGCAATACACTGTCATATAACTTAAGTTTACCTTTATGACTATCACTGTAGTTATACAACTCTTGTAATGTGTAATGTTTATCTTCTTTCAGAATAGGATAACATTTCAAAATTGTTTTAAGTCCGGCACCTTTAATACCGTCAATGTTATCACTTTCATCACCTTCCATAATTCTGTAGTTAATGAAGTTACCGCAACTAATATTATACTCTAATAAGATTTCAGCACAACCATACAATTTCTTTTTGGTAGGACTCCAAATCTTAATTTTATCACTAGCCAACTGTAAGAAATCTTTGTCAGCACTCATTATAGTTACATTACTATTCTTAAAATGTTCTTTAGATAAATATGCAATAGTATCATCTGCTTCAATATGGTCAATTGCTAATGTGGTAACAGGCAATTTATCCAAATATTGAACGGTTCTTAATAATTGTCTTTTTAGATTTTTATCTTCAGAATCCGGAGTGCTTAAATCGTCATAAACTCTATTAAGCCTAATTTTAGTCTTTCTACCACTCTTATATTCTGGATATATTTTTCTTCTCTTAAGAGAACCACCTTGACCATCAGACACAATAATTACCTTTGTAGGATTGATTAACTTAACTGCATAACCAATACTCTTTAAACATCCTGCAATACCACCTGTATGCTCACCGTTTGAATTAAGAGAAGGAGAGGCCATGAATGCTCTAATAAAAGTATTCATGAAATCAACAATTAACACTTCAGAATTAGGGGATCTATTCAATCCCCCAACTCTGTCTTCTTGTTTTACATTATCAAATAAAGAAAACAACCTCTTCTTTTCGTTGTCAGATAGATTATTCATTCTCAGAAGATATACCAGCTTCATCATCAGTGTCAACAACTGCGTCTTCAACAATGATACTATTTGGATCCTTGTATTTCATAATTATTTCATCACAAATTTTCAAATAAATTTCTTCATTCAAAATTTTATCATTTTTCATTGTTTCTACAAAGTCTTTTGACTGGAACTTCCATTCAGAACCATCATCTTTCTTATAAGTGTAATAAGCACCACCTTGTTTGATAATGTTATTTTCTTTTAGTACTTTGATCCAACTACTATAGTCCGCAATACCACTGTCAAAGTAAATGTCAAAATTAGCTTGACGCTGAGGCGGTCCCATTCGATTTTTAATAACTACGGCTTTACACTCGTTACCAATAACTTCTTCACCTTTCTTAAGTTTACCAGTGTTGTTCAATCGGACTCTTACACTACAATGATAAGCAAGTGCCTTACCACCACTAACAGTATTATGATTTAATCGTCCATTGGCATAATAATTATGCGTATTTTCGATATCAAAATCTACAACTTTTATTGGTTCGTTAACTTTTTTGAAATCGTTATGATCTTTTAAATGAATTTCAACTCCATTTTCAATAATTCGATGTAAATCCGTACCTTTTAATATACCGTCACTGTAATGGTATTCCGATGGAGTTTTTATTATAAATTTATTAATTTTATTATAACAATCCTGACCCGATTTAAAATCCCGACCATATACTTCTATATCCATATCCGATATATCTATTTCTTCAACGTTTTCGGAGGAATAATTATTTATTCCTAAAAATCTTTCCGCAAACTCGGCAATCGTTAGTTCTTCTTCTATGTATTTATCTTGTGTATTCATATATTGTTTTTTTTATACTGTCTATGTTATTTATAATATCATGTTCCCAGAAAAATAAATAAATAAATCCATTGTTTTCAAAAATTTCTTTTTTTCTAGAATCATAGGCCCATACATCTTTTACAGATCTATTTTTATGTGTAAAATCGTTTTCGTTTAAATATTTCGGATTAGCGTGCCAATAATCACCATAACATTCTACGATTAGATTTTTAGATCTTACATAAAAGTCAGGCAAATAACAAGTTTTTTTAAATTCAAAAATTTTTTCGTGTTCCCAATCTATGGAAAAATTATTTAATATACTACCCACTAAATATTCAATATTATTAAGTTTATATCCATTTAATTCAAAATTTTTATTTTTATGTGAATTTATCATTCTACAAAACATCTTTTTATTAGATGATTTTGCATATTCCCACATTTTTTTAGAAGATAATGATATTTTTTTAATTCTCTCTGGAGAATTCATCACACACTTTATGTAATCTTTATTTTCTTGATTTTTGTAGAAATCAGAAACTTTTTTTCCATGATTTTCATAAGAATAATCTTGGTTTGCTTTAATTTTGTTGACATACTCATCTTGTTTCCACAACTTTTTATTTCTAGATGAAATTTCTTTTGAATGTTTAAATCCCCAATCAGATTGTATTTTTCTAACTCTATCACCATCTTTGGATAAATAAAAGTTTTTAATACCATTCACATTATTATTTTTTAACATTTTAAGATATTCATTCAATCTCTCAACATCTTTATTATACGTTTTAATATAAAACGGTATAAGACTGTACATGCTATATAACTTTTTTCTCTCGTTATATACCTCTTCTCCTATTTCCCCCAAATAATGTATATAATATTCTTTGCCTGTTTTAGATATTTTTTTGTTATTTACAATACATTTGAGTGGAAATTCTTGAGTTTTTCTTTTTTCTTTTTTAATTATAAATTTAAAAATTGGTTTATTTTTCTTCCATTTTAAATTTATATCTAAATATTCTAGTAAAATCATATTACCTCCTACTAAGGACTTATTTAAGTATAAGTATATAGTAGGAGGAGGAAAAATTAAATTTTATATCTAATTTTTATTTTTGTTGTATACGGATCAACACAATATTTATCACCAAATGCCATAGCATTTATATTTTGACGCAGTTGATTGGTAAATACGGTAAGAACTTTTTGTTTACCAATCATATTAGTGATTTTGCGCATTGCCTTACTGATAATAATACTCTTACCCGTAGCAAATCCATCTTTACCATGATCACTCTCTAGTTCTGCCTTTGTAGAAGCAGCAGCTACAGAGTCAACGATTAATGTTAAAATACGATTTTTGTTGCTCTTACGAACAATTCCAATCATTCTTTCCATGTTTTCAAAAATATCTTCTACAGTATCTACTTGAACATATAGAAGATTTTTTAGATCTACACCAAGACTTTTCCAGAATGCTGGAGCAGCAGCATTTTCTGTATCTAATACTACAGCAATACCACCTTTTCTTTGCGTTTCTGCACAAATATGTGCGGATACTAGACTCTTACCAGTTCCTTCCAAACCGTTGAACTCAATCATTTTACCAATTGGTAATCCACCATGTGGACGATTACTAATGGCTAAGTCCAACATAGAAGATCCAGTACTAATCCAGTCACTAATATCTGCCGGATTTTCCTCTTCATCTAAAAAATAAGCAATCTTACCACCGTCTTTATTTGCTTTGTTTAATTCATTAGCCAATAACTCGGCTAATTCGTCTCTCTTCGTTGAATCTTTTTCTGTTTTCTTTTTCATAACTTTTAATAAAACTAAATAGGGGTGACAGTAATATATACTGTCACCCCATTATAAACAATTTATTTTAACTGTTAAACAAATTATCAAAAGCAGCTGCTACATCATCTGTATTTGATTTTGATGTGGTAGCAGTTGGTGATTTAGGAGCAGCAGTTGCTTTTTGATCAGGAACTGGTGATTCTTCATCAACAATAGTGTTTACACTACCTTCTGTTGGAACTGAACCATCTGGATTCAACCATGCGTTCATTACTTCCTTCAATTCGTCATAACTGAATTCTGGGAATAAATCCAGAATATTTGTTTGTTGTACCAAGATTTCCTTTTGTGAAGGATCAATTGCGACATTTGCATTTGGTTTGACACGGATTGTAGTTTCTGGGAATGATTTACCAGAATCTTCTGCGGTACGAAACTCAACTACAATATCACGACCATTAACTAGATCGGTAATATCACCATAATCAACATCGCTGATGATACTTAGAATTTCTTGGTAAACGTTCTTACCAAATCCCCAGAAACGAACACCTTCATTTTCCTCACCACGAACGAGGATAGGAGCATAGGTACGCATCTTTGGTTCAAACTTACGACCCAAAATCCAATCTTCCTTATTTCCAGTCTTCTTCATACGATTCGACCACTCAACGATTGGGTCAGGACGATTGAAACTATCAGGAGATAGATAAGTCTTGTTGTTGATGTTGTAATGGAACTTCAACTCAATAAAAGGATTATCAGGTTGATATTTGTAGGGAACGATACGAACTACTTGTTTTCCAGGCTTTGGTTTCCAAATTAGGTTGGTTTTGTTGCCTTGGTTTGTTAGAGAGTTCAAACGACTCTTTAGTTTTGATATATCTAGCATATTTTAATTAGTTAATTGTTTAATTAGTTAATTGATAATTTAATAATTAGATAACTCATTCGAATTATTAAGACAACCAATTAAGTTGTCATCAATATATATGACACTCGAAAACTTTTCAACTTATTATATCAAAAATTTTGACGGAAACAATTTTGACTGACACTTCACTGGTTAAAATAATACTGTTTTTGTAGAGATTCCAATCTAATTGAAAGGTTTTATCAAAAACTCCACCGTTTTCTTCAGCAATCAATTTGTTCATCGCATTCAAAGTATAAAGAGTATTGGTCTCTTTTTTTCTGTGTACACTAATAGTAGATTTGAATTTGGATTGATTACCGTCAAGTTCTACGTTGTATGTAACATATAATTCTTTTGGATTGTTATTATTACATAAAACAAATATTTTACCATTGACAATATAAAAATTTTTTATTTCTTTTATAATATCATTATATTCTCTTGAGTTGGTAAATGTACACAGTAATTGTTTGTTTTTCATTTATTTATAATCAATTGTTCGCCGTTCACATTCCATAGTTTACCTATGAATTGCCCTGTTGTGTCATACCAATTATTTCTCTTATTATAAAAACCAAACTTTAATGCTTCTTCTAATGTATATTCCATCGTCAATGCTTTTTCTATGGCAACTGCATCTTGTTCTTTTTCTTCAGGAGTTCTTTCATCACCTTTTGATTGTTTTACGGGTTCTGGTTGTTGAACTGGTGCAGTTTGTTGTGGTTCAAATTCAATATTTTGTTGAGGCTGTTCTGGTTGATTATCTCCAGTAAAAATATTAACTTGTCCTTTTTTAGGATTTTCTTCAAAGTGAGTACCACGAGCAATAGCTTTTTGTTTATATTCAGGAGTTGGAAATGTTACAAGAATACCATTTGAATTGTATGCTTGTCTTTCTGGGTATTTACCTTCAACCATTTTATTAAGGTATTGAGTAATAATTTTTACATCAACATTTGATTGCAACAAATATTCTCGTAATACTTCGATATGTTCTTGTTTAGACATATCAAATATACCATTTTCTATAGCAATATCGGTACTTGCTTTTTTTAAAGATTCTAAAAATATTTGTTTATTGTTCATAATTAAAATACATCCTCTTCACTTAGATTGGAACGATGAATTTCTGTCTTAAAAGAAAACTTACTTCCTCTTTCATTTCTTAATTCAATGGCAGAATAAAATGGTTTAACTTCTACTTTTCCACTTTCTTCTTCTTCTCTTATATCGAAGATAATATATAAATATACAACGAAATATGTTCCCTCTTTATTTTTACTAACTTGAAACTTGCTTAATCTAAAATTCTTATTTTCATTTGCGTCAATCAACTTCTTACCACTAGAAAATTCATTCTTAGTTCCCATTCTGTTAATAGTCTTACCATTAAACACAATAATAGGAAGTGTATCATTGTTTCCGAAGATTGCTTCTGCTGATATTTGACTTGCAAATTGTATAAACTCTTTCTTAATTTGATCTTCATTACCAACATTTATAAATCTATCTATGAACTTTTCATAAAATGTAATAGCTGCAATATTTGAATTAAAAATATTCATCGGTCTAAAAGTACCTTTATTCAAAGGAATATCACCTTTAATTGACGTATTAAAATATTCATTGTAAACTTTTAATGATGCATCTCTTACTTGTTTTACATCATCTGGCCCAGTTCCAATCAATTCAACCATGAACAAATTCTTATTATCAATCAATCTGACCTTTTCATTTATAGTATTAAATAATGATTCTGGTTGAATACGATTGATTTGTTGAACAAATATAGTTACATTCTTTTTAAGAGAATCAGTCATTTTTACCAATTCTTCATCTGATTCTCTAGCTTCTTGTAAAACACCAATTTCTTTTTCAATTGCATCCCATGAGTTAAACAAAGAAGAATATTTACTTCTTACGTAATTCATATCTTCTTGACATTTTTGTTCAATATTACCAAATATTTTTACAATTGTGTTTTTTATTTTTTGAGTAAAATCAGTCCAACCTTTTATCAATTCATCAGATACATCACCAATTTTAGATGCAATTCTATTTAATGACGACTTTAATGATGAAATAAATTCAATTTCAGTTAGTAATGTTTTACCTACATATATTTCTTCAAATATTGGATTTATATTTTCATTTTGAGGAAATACAGGAGCACCTCCACTAAATACTTTTCTTGGGTCTTCAATTTCTGGCGTTTCATCTTGTTTCAAAGATTGCAACCATTGATAGTATTTTTCTCTTTGTGCAGGTGTACCAGAAAAACTTTCTTTATCTGGAAGAATATCAAAAGCACCTTTCATTCTTCCAATACGATAAGAATCACCACCGGCTTTTAAAGAAACCATTGCGAATTTCTTTCCAGTACCAGTTATTTCACATAAACTATCATCCAAAGCAGATACATTTTTATCTTTTAACGCAGTTTCAATTTCCGAAATGCTGCAGTTATATAACAATACTACATCTGCGGTATTTTCTTTTTTCTTATCTTTACTAGCATATCCACTCTTATTAAATGAATCGTAAAACTTTTTAATGTCTTGATGAATAAACCCACTTGGCTTTGAAGTAGTAATATTAGCTAGAGTTACAGATGTACCAGATGCGAGTTCAATTCTTGATTTTATATCAGCATAATTTTGATATAATCTACTTTTTTCTATTAACTTATTTGCTCCCGCATCATTTAAAGATTGAATGTTTTGTAAAAGTTTTTCAATCTCTTCTGATAATTTTATCCATTTTAATATAGTTTCTTTTTCTTTTGAATAATAATCTCCATTTTCACCGAAGATTCTATATAATGGAAAACTTTCTCTAAGAGGTTGACTAAACGGCAAAGGCATTACTGTCTCAACCTCTTGTAACTTAACTTGTAAGTCTTTTAATTTTAAATTCGTGTCAGTGCTCATTCGTATATATAAATATTGATATATACACGAAAATCAAAGTTTTTAAATATCTATCACCATCATATTATCATAATTCTTACCAATATAACATTTTACTGGAAATTGATTATTTGACATCAATCGCTTTAATTCAATAAGAGTATCTTTTTTGTCTTCTTTATTACAATCAAACAAAACACTATCGTATGTGTATAATATAGCTTTAGTTTGTTTATTATTTAGATATTCATTTACTCTTACTAAAGATTCCATTCCAAATTCAGTTTCACTTGCTTGTAAAATATAATTAAATAACTTATTTGGACTTGGATCGTTAATGTGATTAGTAGTGATTCTTCGTTTATAGATAGGAGTTTCTACATAACCATTTTCATTGAAAAAATTCCATCTATGAGCAATATAATCACTCATTTTCTTAAAATAAGGTATTTCCATCAATTCAGATGGAATATTACCATACATACATTGAAATGTAAGATTCTTTGACGCTCTTATTTCATCAACCGTCAACGTTTCCTTACCATAATACAATTTACCAAGATATTCATAAACATTATGAGGTAGATTGTAATTAATTAGTTTAGCAACTAGATGGGGGTGGTAGGCGCTATAATCAATCATAAACAACATGCCATCGTCACCATATCTACTAATAAACGAGGTTCTACATTCATTTTCTTTATTTAAAGCACTATAGTTGACGTTACCGAACCTATTACTGGGTCTTCCTGTAGCAGTATATATGTTATATTGTGTATAAACATATTCATTCTTATCTTTGACTGTTTTGTTCTCAAAATGCCTATTAAACAATTCTACGTCAACTTTTAACCCATTGTATTCAAGTATTCTAAGATTTTCAGTAACTGTGTCATTTATACTATAAAAACTTTCATCAATTTTAACGGATTTAAGTCTAATTAAGACTGCTTCGTACATACTTTCAAACTTTTCCAGATGTTTTACCATTGGAATTGCTTTATTTAATTCTCCATACTTTTGAAACTTAGTTTTAATTACATTGTGTGCAGTAGTATCAAATTCGACGTAATCATCAACTTTACCATCACTAATAAAGAAAATAATGTTAATATCAAATAGATTTTTGATTGGAAACAAATGTAAACACTTTTTCTTATCAAAGACCCATTTTTTACCTTTTAATTTGTTAAAATCATTAGTAAGTGTATCTTTATCTATAAAAAAGTTACAATCTGGATGCGTTAAATTTATAACATATGTAGTTTTAAACTTAATACTATAAACCAAAACCATACACAATTCATCTATACACGGATGAACTTTATCATCTGATTGAATACATTCTAAAATAACATCCGATGAATTGTGACTTTCTAAGAAATTAATATATGATTGTTTATCTAAACACACCATGTAACGAATATAACACTATAAAAAGTAAAGTCAATTATTTACCGTTCCAAAATTCAAGAGGATTATTCAAATAATTCTTGATTCCTTTTATTCTTTTCTCAACATCATTTAGTGTTTGTGTATTTTGTTCTTGTACTCCATTTAATTCCAACACTTTATTTTTATATTGATTATTTTTAGGTCCAGTTATTATCCATTTAATATAAATTTTATTATAATATTGGGTATGTATATTGTCGTATTTATCTTTATTTACTTCCGTAATCATTAAATCATTTATTTTTTGAATAAAATAACGATAAATATATCCTTTTTTATAATTATTTGAATTAGGAATTGGTTTGAAATAAGAAGGATATGTTTGATTGGACATATCTATTCCACCTATACTAATATACTTTGATGGTATTATCATATCAATTTGGATTATTATTTATAGTATATTCATTTACACCGTCAGTTGTAAATGTAATTGCTTTACCTCTTATAGAACGAATGCCTGCTTTAATTGTAGTTGTCCAATTTCCATTTTCAATTTTGTGCGTTACATCTACAATTTGACATAAAATTTCTCTTTCTGAATATGGACTTGGTAAATTTTTAAGACTAAACATCTGAAATGTTCTTAAACCAGAAATACCCTGCAATGTCATTTCAACAGTAAAACCTGGCTGTTGTCCTCCGTATATATTACTATTGTTTTCAAAATCCATGTCGTTCATTATTGATATCAACAACGCTTCATTTGGTAATACTAAATTAACAATATTCCATCCAGTTTCTTTTCCGCCAGATGGTGTATTTGTAGAAGTAGTAGTTCTTGGTGCAGATGCTGCGGCTCTTGATGGAGGTGCTGGATTGTTTGGGTTTAATGGCCTTGTAACTCTAGGTCCAGCCTGAAGAGCGGCTGCTGCTCTTGTACCTGGTCTTGTAGGGTTTGCTGGAATATTTGGAGTACCTCTTCCTCTAGAAGCTGCGTCAGCTCTTGATTGAGCAGGTGCACCTGCAGGTGCATAAGTCTTAAATGACATTATATAAGAACCATTTGTAGCAGAAGAATTTTGAGGAGTTTTTTGCAACTGTTTCATTACTTCAAGATTGTCATCAACCAATAATGATTTAGCTCTTTTTGAACCAGTAACTGGAGTAGGTGGGAGTAAATTAAATCTATCACCATATGGAAATAACAATGGTTGATTAGCAGATACAGTTCCATTTGGATTTTTTGTAGTTTTATTTGTAGATGCTGATGCTATAACTTGATTTGCAGCTACATTTGAAAGTTGAGCGGTAAAACTTATATTTTTAATAAATTTATTCGTTGCACCAACATCAAATTGATATATCTTTAATTTAGTATATTGAATAAACTTTTTATCAACTATTTTTAGCTTGTGATCATCTTCTATTACAGCAAGTTCCCAAATTTTACCTGCAGCATTATTAATTTTACCTAATAATGAGTTATAAAAATTTTCAACCGTATCTGAAGATTTAGCACATTCAATTATAACTTTTGTATTAACATATAAATCATTTAAATTTCCCCAATAACCTGCTGGTTTTCCCGAAAAAGGTTCGGCCGAATCCCATCGTGGAAATGATTTCATACCACTTTGTTCTGTTTTTTTAATACTTGAAAT
>Ga0172364_10000313_pt1 | contig 33615 bp, 41 predicted proteins | sample LakKivSesite10cm_FD_114545 | JGI IMG/M metagenome (GOLD analysis project Ga0172364, IMG submission 114545) | Sediment microbial communities from Lake Kivu, Rwanda - Sediment site 10cm | ecosystem: Environmental > Aquatic > Freshwater > Lake > Sediment | place: Rwanda: Western Province, Lake...
GTGTTTGAAAAGGATTTGCCGTTTAAAAGGACGCTGGAAGAGGTGAAAAAATGAAACTAAAGGTTAAAATATCAAAAACATTCATAGTTACGGTAGTAATCATAGCAATAATTGCTGGGATGATTTGTGCAGTATTGTTTGAGTGGGTGGATGTTGGCAGCGTGTTTGAATGGATAAAGTGGTTCATATTTTCCGCATTTTTCGTAATCGTTCTGGCTCTTCTGGGCGCAATATTCCTTGGTTTGTTCCTTGGACACAGGACTCTGTCCATTGGCGGCTTCACACCCTTTGAAAAATCAATGCTTGAGATGAAAGAGGACATAAAAAAAATAGATGAAAGATTGGAAAAGATAGAAAAAAAATTAAACAAGTGATTCATTGCATGCGTTTCTTCTAGAACAGTGTCTGCATTTGCCTGGTTTGTTATGGTCCCTGTGAACAATACCAGTCTTAAGTGCCTCCCTCATTTTATCAACCTTCTTAAACAATGTTGTTTTTAACTCATCCGTTAAACTGATTCTGTACGCCTGGTTTCCATACATCAGCATTCCGTATTCTGTTTTCCCGTACTTTTCCTCAACCAAAACGCAGTATGCTGTCAGCTGCATTATATGCGAAAACAAAGGACCTCTCGGTACTCTGCCTGTTTTGATCTCTACAGGTACAAAAGAGCCTCTGACATTGATAACATAATCCGGTCTTCCAATAAGCCCTGTTTTTTTGCTGGACAAATCCTCAACACCCTCACCAGCAACATAGTCTATTGTACCATTTGGAAGATCAACAACGGTTCTTATGCTTCTTGCAAGCTGGGTTGATTTTAATGCTACAACCAGAAAGAATGCTGCTGAAGCAAGCCATATTGCAGATATAATCATCGTGATAGCGCTTGCAGCCTCCTCTTGTGATAGATATACGCCAACACCAACAAGGCTTAGTATTGTAGCAGCAGTGGATAAAACAGCAATCATGAACTCAGAACTGAAAAGTTTTTCTTCTTCCTTTTTTATGACCTCAATGTTTTTTTCAATTTCATGATGTGCACCTATACCCTCCTTTAATTCGTTGCCTTTCCCTTCAACGCCTTTTCTGCTCAACCACCAGCTGAGTGGGCAGTAGGAATATTTTTCTATCTCGGATGCAGAGGCGAACTCCATCAAAATATGAATGGGAATGCAGGTTAAAAAACATTGGGCTCTACATTTTTTTCATAGGATGGGGCCGGGACCGAGATTTTCAAGGTTTAAGGGATAAGTACTTACACCTTTTGAACTCGGGTCAAGGGATCCACAGTCCCACAGGATACCAGGCTACCCCACCCCGGCCACGAATAGGGATTGAATTATTGGGATATATCATTTATCATCAAAAAACATTTATTTAGGCAATGGATAACGCCTATCAAGCGAAGATTATAAATACAAGGGAAGACAAAATATTTATTGCAAAAGGACGAAAGCAATATATATGCCTAAAGCCATCTGGAAACGCAACTAACTGCTATACATTCCAGTGGAGATTTAAGAATGCCGGCATAAATATGCTGGGGCTCTTGAATCTGACGCTTAACAAGTGAAAAATACCTGCCAATAAAACCGTATTTAACTCTGGTTGATCCTGCCAGAGGCCACCGCTATTAGGATACGCTTAAGCCATGCGAGTCAAAGAGCAATCTTGGCGCACCGCTCAGTAACACGTGGACAATCTGCCCTTCGGCGGAGGATAATCTTGGGAAACTGAGAATAATACTCCATAGGTCTAGGATGCTGGAATGCTTCTAGACTGAAAGTTTCGACGCCGAAGGATGAGTCTGCGGCCTATCAGGTCGTAGCAAGTGTAACGCACTTGTTAGCCTACAACGGGTACGGGCCATGAGAGTGGTTGCCCGGAGATGGACTCTGAGACATGAGTCCAGGCCCTACGGGGCGCAGCAGGCGCGAAAACTTCGCAATGTGCGCAAGCACGACGAGGGAATCCTAAGTGCCTATGCTTTTGCATAGGCTGTTCTCCTGTCTAAAAAACAGGGGGAGTAAGGGCTGGGTAAGACGGGTGCCAGCCGCCGCGGTAATACCCGCAGCCCAAGTGGTGGTCGTTATTATTGGGTCTAAAACGTTCGTAGCTGGTCTGGTAAATTCCTGGGTAAATCGAATTGCTTAACAGTTCGAATTCCGGGGAGACTGCTGGACTTGGGACCGGGAGGGGTCAGAAGTACTTCTGGGGTAGGGGTAAAATCCTGTAATCCTAGAGGGACTATCAGTGGTGAAGGCGTCTGACTAGAACGGATCCGACAGTAAGGAACGAAGCCCTGGGGCGCAAACGGGATTAGATACCCCGGTAGTCCAGGGTGTAAACGCTGTAGGCTTGGTGTTGGGGGTTCTATGGGAACACCCAGTGCCGGAGAGAAGTTGTTAAGCCTACTACCTGGGGAGTACGGTCGCAAGACTGAATCAAAATCAACTTGTGATAGGGGGACTTCGCGAGTGTAACGAGCGAATGTCGCCCAAAGTGCCAGGCTGATTTTGCAGCTGACTTAAAGGAATTGGCGGGGGAGCACCGCAACGGGTGGAGCGTGCGGTTTAATTGGATTCAACGCCGGAAAGCTCACCGGGGGCGACGGTTATATGAAGGCCAGGCTAATGACTTTGCCTAATTTTCCGAGAGGTGGTGCATGGCCGTCGTCAGTTCGTACCGTAAGGCATTCTGTTAAGTCAGATAACGAACGAGACCCCTACCTCTAGTTACTAACGGCTTTTCCGAAAGCCAAGGACGCTAGAGGGACCGCTGGCGCTAAGTCAGAGGAAGGAGGGGGCTACGGTAGGTCAGTACGCCCCGAATCTCCCGGGCTACACGCGCGCTACAAAGGCTGGGACAATGGGCTACAACCTCGAAAGAGGAAGTTAATCCCGAAACCCAGTCATAGTTCGGATTGAGGATTGAAACTCATCCTCATGAAGCTGGAATCCGTAGTAATCGCCTGTCAACATCAGGCGGTGAATACGCCCCTGCTCCTTGCACACACCGCCCGTCAAACCATCTGAGTTGGGTTTGAATGAGGGTAAAGTTTTTGCTTTGCTCGAACTCAAATTCAGCAAGGAGGGTTAAGTCGTAACAAGGTATCCGTAGGGGAACCTGCGGATGGATCACCTCCTAAAGAAAAACAAAAAATGTGTGCAGAATTGGTAGGTAATCACTGTTTGTTAAGCGTCAGATGGTCTCCGTAATCGATTTTTAGTTTTTGTGCTAAGTATTTGTTCGTTACTCAATTCTCATCTGTTTTGATGTTACTCCCGCAATTTATTTATTTAATCAAAACAATCATCAGTTGTGGGCCCGTAGATCAGTGGAAGATCGCATGCTTTGCACTGGCGAAAAAGAAAAGGAGAAAGGATTGCAATCCCTTAATGACACAAAATAGCATGAGGCCTCGGGTTCGAGCATTTTGCGAAGCAAAATGCGAGAGAGGAGGAAAAAACTTGTTTTTTTCCTCCAAATCTACAAATTTACGAAGTAAATTTGTAGCAGGATGCTATCGTAAAATAGATAATCCCGACGGGTCCACTCTTTTTCTTAAAGTTTAATAAGCCTGAAATCAAATCCTGTTTCTGATGAAGAAAAAAATAATCATATCATTTGTCCTTGGCGTTTTATTATTTTCGATGATGCTGAATGTGAACTGTGAAAGGCATGAAAACAGGATGTCTTCAGATTTAAATTCTGTTCTTATTGTTGAGGTTTATTATGACACCTATCTTAAAAATGAGCCTGAGGAATACGTAAAAATCTATAACCCAACCCCTGGAGATGCAGACATCGGGGGCTGGAGTATCACGGACTTGGAGGGCAGTGCTGTTTTTTCGGAAGGAGTGGTTTTAAAGGCAAACAGCAGTTTTTATGTAACAAGGAATGCTACCGCTTTTTATGAGGAGATGCATTTCAAACCAGATTTTGCCTATTATGATAGCATGGATGATGTCCCCCTGATGGTTAGATATAATGATTTAAGATTCAGCAACGAGGGAGATGAAGTTATCCTGAAAAACAGCCAAGGTAATGCTGTTGATGTTGTTGCCTATGGGAATTCAAATTATAATGGGGCGGGGTGGAATTCAAAATCTGCAAAGGGTGTTGGTGAAGGAACTGTTTTAAGAAGAAATATTGATGAAATAACTGGAAACTATCTTGACTCAAACATATCATCTGACTGGGATTCATTAAGGATGTATAAAATCGGACAGTCAGATTTTCCTTATGAAACATTTACGTTTAACGGGAATGTTACCTGTTTTGTTTCACCTGACTCAAGCTATGAAGCAATTATCAATGAGATAGATAATGCAAAGGAATCAATATATATTAGTGTTTATCAGCTCACAAGCATGAACATTGCAGAACATTTAGTCAGTGCATCAAAAAGAAATGTTGCTATTAAAGTGCTCCTTGAGGGAATGCCTGCAGGATGGAATATGACAAATGTTAACAAGACGTATTATGAGAATAATACTTACAGGTATGATGAGGCATATGCTGAAAAACACATTGCAAAAATATTGTATGAAAATGGGACTGAAATAAGGTTCATGATAAATGATGATAAACAAAATATTCATGATAGGTACAGATATGTTCACAGCAAGTTTGCAGTGATTGACAACAGCAGTGTGATACTGTCATCTGAAAACCTGAAGCAGACAGGCATACCAGCAGACAACACTTACAGCAACAGGGGATGGGGTGTTATTGTGAGAAATAAAAATGTTTCAAAATATTTCTCAGACGTTTTCTTTGATGACTGGAATCCTGAAATGAAGGATAGTTTTCCGTTTACACCAGAGCATTCAAAATATGGGAATCCTCCTGAGTGGTTCAAATTTGATGAAACAAGTTATACAGGAAAGTACAAACCATCGTTTTCAGAAATAATAATAAATGGTTTATTTAATGTTTCACCTGTTCTTTCACCCGACACATCATTATTTGAAACTTCTTCGGTTATAGGCATGATAAACTCCGCAGAAAAAAATGTTTACATAGAGCAACTTTCCTGCAAAATAAACTGGACATATTACAACAATACCTGCGAAAACCTGTATCTGAATGCGGCGATTGATGCAGCAAGAAGAGGGTGTGACGTAAAAATATTAATGGATGCAAGATATGTGGATTCAGATGATAACAGCACAGACAATCTGGACACTGTTGCTTATATAAATGAGGTTGTAAAAAAAGAAAAACTGAGCAATCTGCAGGCAAGGGTTGTGTGGCTACATAATCTAAGCAAGATTCACAACAAGGGGGTAATTGTTGATGGAAATAAAACATTGATTTCAAGCATCAATTGGGGAAGAAGCGCTGTGATAGAAAACAGGGAAGCAGGTGTTATAATTGAAAACAGGGATGTTGCAGAATATTTCACAAATGTGTTCTTTTATGATTGGAACGCAGGAAATGAGGAAAACAATAATAATGGGGACACATTGCCTAATAATGTGAAAACAGGAAAAGTTTTATCCTCGTGGCAGATTGTAGCTTTGATAATCACAATCATATTAATCATTTCAGTCATCAGGGACATACATAAAAGAAGGGGGCGATAAAATTCATCTTTCGTCATTGCTCATATTGTCAATAATCATTGCGAGTTTCATTTACGCATATTCAAAAAGGCATTATGTTTGTCAGATAATTGTTCTTACAAACTTCATCGTGTCTGCCGCCATGTTTATTTTGGCTCTTATGTTTGACGGAAATATTTTGACCAAGGTCATTGTTGATTTGGGATGCAGACCAAGTTATCTTTTCTCGTACAAGATTTACACGATAATTACACATATGTACATCCATGGAAACATACTGCACCTGCTGATGAACATGATTTTTTTGATATTTATTGGCATGCCATTTGAGGGGAGAGTTGGCTCAAAAAAATTTGCTTTCATATATTTTGCATCAGGAACATTAGGGGTCTTGTTAAACGCATTCGTTACCTACTCCTATCCTTTGCTTAACCCTGATGTAATCGGCATAGGTGCATCAGGAGCAATCTTTGGGGTTGTGGGCGCATATGCCTTTCTTCATCCAAAGGATGAGGTTATTGCGCCTTTAGGACCGATAATCACCAAAGTACCAGTAATCCTTGTTGCTGTCGTTTACTTTTTAATAGAAACCATTTTTACACTCTTTTTCATTCAGGATTCTGTCGGGCATGTTGTGCATGTCGGCGGTTTTGTTTCTGGTATCTACATAGCGTTTTTACTAAAAAGATATGAGCCACTAAAAAAAGAGGAAAAGAAGGAAAAAACAGGTATGAGCATGTTTGACAAACTTGCGTCAACAGATGAACTGAAAAACATTCTTCAAACAATCAAGAAGGAGGACATACCTGAAATAAGAAACGCATGGATAGAGGAATTCATGGGGAAGGTAGTGTGTCCGAAATGTGGTGCAAAAATAATAATTAAAGGAAATACTGCGGTCTGTAAATGCGGATATAAGATAAGAGCCTAATTTTCCCTGTTTTTTATCAAATCCCCAATGGTCAATGCTCCGCCTGTCCTTTTTGTTTCAATATTTTCTGTTTTTGGTTTTTCCATAAGTTTTATGTTTAATGTGGTTTCCAGTTTTCTCACAAGGTTTTCATCCGGCTTCATATTCCCGGACTCAATTTTTGTTATAACAGTTTTTTTCTCATTGATTCTTTTACCAAGCTCCTCAGGCGTAAGATTCATTTTTGTTCTTGCGTTTTTGATTTTTTTTGCGTAATCATGAACAAGTTCGTTTTCAACATTTTCAAAAACATTTTTTGTTCTGAACCTTTTTTCCCTCTGCTCAAGTCTCATAGTGATTTCAAGGGGCGTCGGGGCAATCTCTGGTTTTACTGGTTTTCCAAGTTTTCCGCAGTTTTCACAAACATTCAGCACAGAACCTTCAACCAGCACAGTTTTCAGGTTTGATGTTCTTTTCCCGCACATCTCACAGGCAGTCATACCCACCACACCCAGCCCTTTTCTTCAACAGAGAGTTTTCCTTTTATTTTGTTTTTCATTCTCAACATACTCAGGAATCTTACAGATTCATCAGGGCATTTTGCACCAAGTTTCTCCATCTCCTTTTCAACATCGCCTGTTTTCATCTTCCCTTTTTCCCTAAGGATGTTCACAATGAATTTTTCAGCCTCCTCATCTGAAAGTATTTTCATAATAATTCACGAATTGCTCCTGTTATTTTTTCAACCTCTTCCTCTGTGTTGTAGTAATGGAAACTCACCCTGACATTGCCCCCATATTTTTCATGTATTCCAAGAAACCTCATGAATGGGATGCAGCAGTGATGCCCTGCCCTCGTCAAAATGTTTTTCTCATCAAGCGCGAGTGAAACATCATGGGACCTCCATCCTTTAATGTTAAAGGTGATAGTTCCTCTGTCATCATCAGGCCCGTAAATTTCTATTCCTTTCATCCTGCTTAACCCGTTCAGAAGCAGTCTGCCAAGTTTCTTCTCCCTTTTTTCAATATTTCTTAGTCCGATTTCATTTACATATTCTGCTGCTTTTCCCAGACCTATCAATCCTGGGATGTTTGGTGTGCCTGCATCAAACCTTTTTGAATAAGTATTAGCAAGACTGTAACTGTTTTCCGAGACGTCAGAAATGACCCCACCGCCAAGGAGCATCGGCTCCATTTTTTCTATGAGCTCTTTTTTAACATACAATCCTCCTGTTCCTTGGGGACCAAGAGGGCCTTTGTGCCCTGAGAAGCCATAAAAATCGCATCCCAGTTTTTTTACATCTACAGGCATATGCCCAGGACCCTGTGAACCATCAACAAAAACAAGACATCTCGGATTTTTTTCTTTTATCCTCTTTATTATTTCCTCCACATTATGTACTGTTCCAACAGCGTTTGAAACATGCTGAAATGCAACAAATTTTGTTTTTTCATCTATTATGTCAAAAAGTTCAGGGAGCAACCTGCAGTCATTTGCTGGCTTCACAGGATTAAAACCCAACTTTAAATGTTTTGCCAGCCTGAGCCACATCATAAAGTTTGAATGATGCTCCATAATGGTTGTAACAATCCTGTCACCTTCCCTCCATTTTACTATGGGATTTTGTTCTTTCCCATCATTTAGCAGTGGGTGTTCAAGGGCGTATGCAACCATGTTTGCAGCCTCTGTAAGATTTTTCGTAAAAATAAACTCCTCAGGCAGGCAGTTCAGCAATATTTTTGAAGCATTTCTTCTTGCCTCGTTCCATTTCTCGGATGCTTTCTGGGCTATGGAATATGTGCCCCTCTCAATGTTTGCACAGTATTCAAGAAAGTACTCGTTCATCGCGTTTATTACTGGCACTGGTACAGGTGTTGTTGCACCATTATCAGCGTAGATGTATTTTTTTGTTAAAGGTATATCGTTTCTTACCTCTTCAACGGTTTTCATATTTCAGGTAATGGCGAGTAAGGGTATAAATTTTATGCGTAGAAAAACCACATTTCAATTCTACCATAGTCCTATTCAAACCTTGCAGATGAAGTAGTAGTTGATTTGCGTTCCGGTAAAGGTTAAGTCGCTCATTTTTCCGCTCTTTGTTTAATCTCATCTAATAGAATCCTTTCCGAGTATTTCATAATAACCCTATTAAAATTAACAATATTTAAATTTTTCTAAAAATGTTAGCGAATTGGGCAAGGATGCACACCAGTACGTCAACAGACGCATAAGAATAGCCATACGGGGATGAATAAAATCTCGTTCTTCCTTATCTTTTTCAATTCAAAGGTATCCTTAGTTATTACGATGCCCTGTGTTATATTGTGCATTTCCATAAACTTAATCAATCCGATTAAATCTTTGGCTGAAATGCTAGACTGATATTTTACTTCTATCGGGATAAGTTCTTTTCCTATTTTAATTACTATATCTACCTCTTCTTTTTCGCGCCAGTAAAATACATTTGCGGTCTCTTTTTCAGCATTCCAGAGCAAATGCTGTTGTACTGCCCCTTCAACAATATAGCCTATGTCTGCCTCTGACAAACTACTGATTCGTTCTACAGCATTTCTAATTCCTGAATCAAAAAGCACATATTTGTAATTCTTCCGCAACTGCTTTTCTTTCGAGGACGCATAGTTCAATAACTCAAAAAGTATAAAGCTTTCCTTGAGGTACCTTATGTACTGCTCGGCCGTTTCGTTGTCTATCTTCAGCGTATTTGCAATAGAATTATAAGAGTAGATGCGACTCTGAAGAGAAGAGAGAAGCAGCAGGATAGCCTCCATTTTTGAAATGCTTTTAACTCCATAGAGCGTGGCTATATCGTCGTAGACAACTCTTTTGATCACGTCCTCGCGCAGTTTTTTCTGCCATTTCCTAAGACTCTTTGTTTCGAACCACTCTGGAAGTCCGCCAACAAGTAGGTACTCGTCGAGTATCTGCTTAATTTCTAACACGCTCTTTGGACCGAATTTTTCTTTCGCTACTTTCAATCTTTTATATGTCATTTGTTTTAACGGAAGCCTTTCTGTCGTTTCTATCCCGCCAAATTTCAAGAACTCTGAAAAGTTCATCGGGAACATCGTGAACTCTACTATTCGCCCTGCAAGCGACTCTCTCTGCTCAAGTTTTATCTTTGCAGCAGAAGAGCCGGAAATTATGAATTTTATATTGTACTTCAGATCATAAAATTTCTTGAGCCAAAGCTGCCAGTCTTTTATCCAATGTATTTCGTCTATGAAAATGTAGCACTTCTCTGCTCTGTAGTCCCGCTTTAGAAAATCCTCAAAGTAGATTCTAATCGCTTCGCCTATCACGTTTTTTATTTCCCTTAAATTCACATCATCACACGAAAAAAACAGGATATTCTTTGGACTGACGCCTCTTTCCTTTATCAGCATGTCCATTAGCTGAAACATAAGTGTTGTTTTCCCTGTCCTTCTCGGACCAACGATGCCTATGATGCGCCTGTCGTCCAGCATCTCTACAATTTCGTTGAAAGCTGCGCGCCTCGTTCCGGGTACAAGTTCTTCAGGAATACTCTTTGTTTCCCACCACTCGTTGAGCTTCACTAGCGTCTCAAGCATAAATAAGAATCGGCAAGTTTCTTTATAAATGTTGCGGTTATAACCGCAACAAATCATATCTTAGCTGCGGATGCAACCGCAAGAGAGAAAGTGTAGCAGCGGTGGAGGCGGTTAGAGGATGTTGGAACAGGGAGCTGCCCCTTTCAAAATTATTAGAAAGAAGCTGTAGCTTGCAAATGAAATTGTAGTTGATTTGCACGCCTGTGAAGGTTAGGTCGCGCAGCCGCGACCCAGTTTTGGCTCCAGTAAGGATATCTGCTCTATTTTAAATAGCATTTCGCCAATGCCAATATGTCCATTTTCGATTTTCTCAAGCCTTTCTTTAAAAAATTTAATCAGCACATTATCGGGTGATGAGACAATTAAGTGCCTGATATTTCCCGTTTTCATATCCTCCTCTGACGGGAAAATATTTGAGAATGATATGAATTTATACCCTTTTTTATCGTGTAAAACACTATAGGGCGTATCTCTAAGCAAATTATAGATAAACCCTTGTAATTTATGATGATATTTTATATCGCGAGCACAATCATTTAGCGCTTTAACTCTGATTAATATTCGCATGTAATTAATGGATGTTTTTGGAGTAATAAAAATATTTTGGTAGTGTGGCTGCATATCAATGCTACTGTTTACTTTAATAGGAAAGTTTCTTGGTAAATCTATCAGAGGAATTAAATCCCTTTTTAGATAAATGGGATATTAAGTGGCTGACATTTCCAATTGTTTAGTTCGCAGTAGCTTTAGACTCTAACGGTTGGGTATTAAGAATAGAGCAATAATATTGCTGTTAAATTGCTTAATTTACGATTGGAACTATCCCTATAAGTATTTATTATATCATTTTCCAACACCCTTATTTAGGACAATGCCAAACTATTATTAAACAGAAGCAAATATCCCAATATGGTTTCTGTGCTGTTCCTCCTGTTCAAATCGCCGTTTGAAAAAAATGTTGCAGGACTGATAGAATCATTTGAATGCAAAAAAGCAGTTGTACTTTTTGAGGATGCTGTTTATTACAAAAGTTATCCAGAGAACGCTGATGTTTTTATGCTGAAAGATGATGCAGAAGCAAGAGGGGTGTCCACTGATGCAAAAATGATAGATTATGATGAGGCAGTAGAGCTTATAGAAAAATATGACAGGATTGTGACATTATGAAAATGCTGATAATATTAAAAACATGCTCAAACACTGCAATCCGTCTTGCAGACGCAGGACTAAAAAAGCACTCCGTAAAAATGTTCTGCTATGGTGATGGTGTTGCGGTAACGAAAAATGGGCAGGAACCCATGAGAAATTTTGTTAATGCTGGTAAAGAAATCGAAGGATTAATAAATAATGGTTTAGATGTTGTTGTGTGCGGTTCATGTGCCAGGGCAAGGGGCATAAAGGAAGATGAATTAATAAAAGGGGTTAGAATAGGAAAGACCGGTAAAGACCTGCCTGAACTTATTAGCTGGGCTGACAGGGTAATAACGGTGAAATGATGCTTGTGTTAATTACTAAGGCACCGTACGGCAGTGAGGATGCATACGCAGGTTTCAGGGCAGCATTGATGATTTCTGCAAGCGGCATGAAAACAGATGTGCTCCTAATAGATGATGGGGTGTTCAATCTTGTTGAAAAACAGGCCCCTGCGGATTTTCCATCAAATCTGAAGGAGATAAAAATACTCAGAGGGCTTGACGTTGAAGTTTACTGCATGAAAAATGATTTAGAAAAAAGAAGCATTAAACCCCCTGAATATGTGAAAACAGTAGATAATGTCTCAGAACTTGTCCTGAAGAATGAGGTGATATTAACATTCTGAGGTGAACTATGGGAAGCATACTTGTAGGTTACGATGGTTCAGAATCATCAAAAAAAGCGCTGGAAAAAGCAGTTACATTACTCAAAGAAAACGATGAGCTGATTGTAGTATCTGTTGTTCCCTCACCTGATGGTAAGGAGTTTACAATAATAAACTCGGATTTATCAGCAGCAAATGCGCAGTCCCAGGTTAATTCTGCAATAGCAGGTTTAAAGGAAAAAGGGATAAGCATAATAGGTATTGTTAGGAGAGGAGACATAGCAGACGAAATTTTGAAAATAGGAAAGGAGATAAACTGTGACCTCATAGTAATAGGTCATAAAGGCGTGAGCAAAATAGGGAAGTTCATGCTTGGGAGTGTTGCGGAAAAGGTTGTGAGATACGCATCCAGACCTGTGCTAGTTGTTAGATAAACTTTTTTAGCAGATAACACATTTGTGGTATTAATTGCCGCTGTGGCTCAGTGGTAGAGCAACTCCTTGGTACGAAGCAAAAATGCGAAGCATTTTTACGAGCGCAGGGAAAACAAAGTTTTCCCTGCAGAGAGCAAAATTTACGAAGTAAATTTTGCGTAATGAATGTTCGCATTTCTCTATAAAAGAAAATGCTCCCAAACAGGAGTAGGTCGAGGGTTCAATTCCCTCCAGCGGCTTTGAACTACGAGCGAACAATTTAAAAAAGGTTTTTATTACAGAATTTCAGCAAATTCTTTAAGTGTGCTAAACATTAATGGTTTATGGAACACATGCTGCCCATGCTACTAATCGTTTTCTCTGCCTTGTTTTTTGGCTCCCAGTTTGTTCCAAAAAAATTCTGCAGGTCTTTTGATGACTTTGGTTACAATTTTTCAATGGTTTTTGGGATACTGCTGAATGCAATAATATGGTTTTCAGTAATATCATTCCATGAAAAAATGTGTTTTCCTTTTGTTCCAACTATTCTCAGTTTTCTTGCAGGTACTGTGTGGGTTTTCGGGAACATACTGCTTATTTCTGCTGTCTCAAGAATTGGGATGGCAAGATCATTCACAATCATCAACCTTGTATCCATAATATCGTTTGCTGGAGCAGTATTGTTTCTCGGTGAAATGAGGGTTGCAGTAAGTGTAATGCTCACAGCCTTCGCAGGTGTTCTCATTATAATGAGCGGATGCATATTGATTACACAGACAACATCAAAAAAAGAAATGTTAAAATCAAAAACAGGATTGGTTTATGCGTTTCTTTCCTCACTTTTTTTCGGCTCATCCAACATAATGATTATGTACTCAATCAATGTTCAGCATTTACATGTGAATGCATCAGCAACGTTTATCGCTCTGGGCGCAGTTCTTGGAGGGTTTATTATTTTGCTGAAAAACAGAAAGATAAAATACTGGTTCAATGCCAGGAAAGGATGGCACGGGCTGGGCGTTTCCGGAGGCGCACTCTGGGGCATGGGAAATGTGCTCAGTCTTTACGCAATGCAGAAAATTGGTGTCTCATTATCTGTTCCAATGCTTCAGGGTTTTATGACCATTGTCAGCGCGTTATGGGGCATAGCTGTTTTCAATGAGATGCATGATGTAATACCTGAAAGAAGGAAAAAGGCACTGACAGTGTTCATAACAGGGATGATTCTGACGATTGCTGGGGTTTGGATAATAAACCAGGTGTAGTGAGTAGTTCCGAAACTACTAACCACTAATCTTTATTTCCCTGCTACCCAATACCCATTTCAATGAAACCCAATATCATCCAGTTCCTCACATACTCTGCAACATCGTCATCAATGATTTTTATACCCTTATTCGCAAAAGAACTTGGTGCATCTGATTTTGAGATTGGGGTTATAGGGTGTGTTTATGGTGCTGCAATGTTTTTTTCATCCTATGTTTTTGGAAGGATGTCTGATGTTTATGGCAGGAAAATGTTTTTGCTCATCGGTTTATTCGCATGTGCTGTTTCATTTCCTCTGCAGGCACTGGCATTTTCACCTCTTACCCTGTGCATGGTAAGGGGTGTTATCGGCTTCTCACTCGGCATTTACCCTGCTGCGCTTGTCGCCTATGTTTATGAGTCAAAGAAAAGGCTCGGCAGGTTTACAGGTTTCGGCTCACTGGGATGGGCGGTTGGGAATTTTGTTGCAGGCATAATTGCTGTTTACTGGGAAATATTTATGTTTGGCTCAGTATTTTTCACAGTAGCATTTCTGATAACATTAAAAATGGAGATGACGAAAACAAGATTAAAGGTTTCTTTCTTCCCTGTAAATGTTATAAAAAAGAATCTTCCGGTTTATCTCTCGTTTTTCCTGCGACATACAGGGGCGCAGGCAATATGGATTATTTTTCCGCTGTACATGGTTTCCCTTGGGGCATCCAAATTCTGGGTCGGCATACTCTATTTTATCAACACATTCACACAGTTTCTTCTTATGCAGAAAATTGACAGGTTCAAAAGCCATGACCTTATTGTAACAGGGCTAGTCCTTTCTGCTTTCACGTTTCTTTCATTTACACTTGCCACAAATTTCTACTGGCTTATACCCACACAAATTTTGCTTGGCTTCTCATGGTCATGCATTTATGTTGGCTCATTGAAGTTTGTTATGGAAGAAAACATAGAAAAAGCAACATCATCAGGTCTTCTTAACTCAACAACATCGCTTTCTGCAATCATAGGGCCAGTAACGGGTGGAGCATTATCTCTATGTTATGGTTACAAATCAACAATGTATTTTGCATCTGTTTTAACGGTTATTGGGTTTTTTGTTTTTTATTTCCTTTCTAACACAACTGTCAGAACATCCTCATCCATTAAAACATGATTAAGCCCAACCATCTGACCAGGGTACAGGGCGCTTTTTCCCCAGACATACGCATACCTGAATTTTTTCCTGAAATCCCTGTGAATGCTGTCGCATATCATTCCAACAGTAGAGTTTTTCTTGACAACCATTGGTTCGTTGTAGTCTGTTTTTCCGTCATGCCTCATATATATTCTAATGAAATCTAGTTTTTTAAATATTTTTTCTTTGAGCAAATCGAGGTTAATATTTTTGTCAGCGGATATAGGGATGGCTTCCCAGCTGCTTAATTTTTCAGAACATTTTCTGACAGTGCTGTTATCTGCTAAATCAATTTTGTTCAAAACAATAAAACCAGGCATGTATGCCCTGTTTTTTGACAGGAAATCAATCAGCCCGTCCTCATCCAAGTTTTCCCTGAGCACGATGTTCGCGTTGATATAATCATATTCGTTCAGAACATTTTTTATCATTTCTTCATCAATTTTTGTCAGTTTCACTGTAGAATTAACATTGATTCCACCCCTTTCCTTTCTTTTGAGCACAATATCCGGTGGTTTAGAGTTCAGTCTTATGCCAGCATCATGAAGTTCTCTGAGCAGAACATCTAACTGCTCTGGATGGAAAACATCAACGAGCATAACAATTAAATCAACAGTTCTTATGACAGAAATGACTTCCCTGCCTCTGCCTCTGCCTTTTGATGCATCCTTTATCATTCCTGGCATGTCGAGAATCTGTATTTTTGCGCCCCTGTATTTCATAACACCAGGGATAATATCAACTGTTGTGAAATCGTATTCACCAATCTGGGAATGCGCATCCGTGATTTTGTTAAGCAATGTGCTTTTTCCAACAGATGGAAAACCAACTAGTCCAACTGTTGCGTTCCCTGATTTTTTTATCGCAAAAGATTTTCCTTTTCCACCCGATTTTTTTTCAGATGACTCTTTCAGCCTGGCGAGTTTAGCCTTCAATTTTCCAATATGATGCTGCGTTGCCTTGTTGTATTTCGTGTTTTTAATCTCATCCTCAATTGCCTTTATTTGCTCTTCAATGTTCATCAATCATACATAGGTTAACAGGTTAAAAAATGCATGCAAAAGCATTATCTTCGTCAAAACTGTTTTATGCACTATGAAGCTCGCATCACTTTTCTCAGGGGGTAAAGACTCTGCTTATGCATTGTACATGGCGCAGCAAAGCGGACATGATGTCAAATACCTTGTCTCAATTTTTTCTGAAAACAAATACTCATACATGTATCATACGCCGAACATATTTCTGGTTGACATGCTGAGCGAGGCGCTCAACATTCCATTAATCAAAAAAACAACAAAGGGTGAAAAAGAAAAAGAATTAGTGGAGCTGAGGGATGTGCTAAAGGGTCTTGATGTTGACGGTGTTGTCTCAGGCGCAATCGCATCCATATATCAGAAAACAAGGATTGACAAAATATGCGCTCAACTGGGAATAAAATCTTTTGCGCCTCTCTGGGGAAGAAAACAAACTGAGCTGATTAACGAAATTATGAGTAGCGGTTTTGAGGTTATTATTACAGGCGTTTCAGCATACGGTCTGGATGAGACATGGCTTGGCAGGAAAATAGATGAGAAAACGGTTAAAGATTTGATTACGCTGAATGAAAAATACAAAATCAATGTTTCTGGTGAGGGGGGTGAGTATGAGACACTTGTGCTTGATGCCCCAAATTTCAGAAAAAGGCTTGTTATTGAGGATTATGAGAAAATATTGGAGAAAGGTGCTGGGACAATGTGTATAAAAACTGCTAATTTAAAAAATAAAAAATTAAAGGTACATTGAGTCGTTTTTAGCCCTTGCATCCAGATTTGAACTGAAATCAGGTTCTTCTTCCATTACCATTCCAACAAGCATGTTCACAACATCTTTTAACTCTTTAATCTCTTTTTTCAGAGCGGATATCTCCTTCACAAGTTCCTTGTTGCTTACCATAATAAAGGCATATATGTTTCAATGCTTTTAGTCTTTGTGCCTGAGGTACTCAACCAGACCTGGCGTGACAATGACTTTACTATTAATAACAGGATAAGCATACGGCAGGACAACAGAGTATTCATCATCAAATTTTATTTCTAGCTGGTCTGTTAACTCAATGTTCTCAATCTTTTCTCCCAGATATATCATTTTTGCAACAAACGCTGCAATGTCTATAGGCATTTGCTTTTTCCCAAGATTTCTGGTGACTGCTGTTTTTTTATCTGATTTATCAGATATGAGTTTCTTTGTCCTTCCCTTTGGTTTGTCATATCCAAGTATTCCGCCAACAACAACCCCGTCAGCATTGTTGAAATCAGATGTAATCAGTGTTTTTTTGGCAAGAGGGTCAAGAACTATGAGTTTTTCATTCAATTCAGTCACACTTTTGCTTTTAACATCTGCAAACCCTGACAAAAAAGTTTTCATCCTTTCATCTTTCACATTTGTGAACAGGATATTTTCCCATAATGAAGCACAGTGCCTGTACTCAAGCATAAGCCATTCAGAGTATTTTTCCAGATTTTCAACAATGAGCCTCATTTTCTCATCCTGGCAAAATTTTCCTGAGCCTTCTTAAAGCATCAATTTTTTCATTCCTACCAATCTTTGACTCCTCTATACCCTGCCTCAGTATTTCTATTGACTTGTCCATAACCTTTCTGTTAACAGGATAAGGCACACCATCCTTTCCACCAACAGTAAAAGAGTATTTCACAGGGTCCTTCCATGATGGTTTTTTTCCATATATTAAATCTGAAATCAGGGCAAGAGCCCTCACAGTACCTGGCCCAACACCTTTTATGCTCAGGAACTCCTCATAGTTTCTCGGCTGAAAATCATAAACCTTTTTCATTATTTCCCAGTTAATCCTTTTAGGCATGCTCAATGTTTCTGTAAACTCAGCAACCGAAGGTTTTTCAGTGAGAACTTCACAAATGAATTTCATGTTGCTGAGTTTAGTTCTTTTGACATCAGTGTGAATATATTCCTCAAGCCCTTTCTGATAAGGTTTTCTCATAGACTTAATCAGGTTTTTTAGTTTAACAGGTTTTTCTTTCCCAAGGTCAACAGAGGTTTTTCTTGCTTCCTCACTCTTTTTTGCAGTCATGTCCAGAACATTTTCTATTTTTGAATCCCCAAGTATCGCATTATGAGGCTCAACAACAACATTTTTTACGTTTTCTGAAAACCAGTGATACCTTCTCGCTGTTTGTTGTTCTGGGTTCATTCCCTGCTGAACAACAGCCCACTTCCCGTCCCGGGTTATAAAGAATGAATGATGATACAGCTGATGACCGTCCTGCAGTGCAGTATTATCAACCTTTGCAGTCATCCTGCTCAGATACCTGAATTTCTCAGCGTCTAAATCAAATATTTCAGCATATTTTTCAATATCTGATAACGATTTCCTTGATGCTCTGCCTTTCCCACCAGCAACCACAACGCCAATCCCAGGGCTTAACACCTGCTTCAGCGCGCCGCACGTCACAGTTGTTGTCCCTGATGAATGCCAGTCAAAACCAAGAACACATGAAAACGACTGAAACCAGAAAGGGTCGGAAATTCTTTTCAAAAACTCCTCAGCGCCGTATTCATCAACCATGATTCTAACAATACCATCTGCAAGCTTCACCATCCTGCCAAAAAGCCATCTTGGCGCAGTACCATAATGCAGTGGGAGGGTTGCTGTTCCTGTGCGCTGCATAAAAAGAGATAGGATGAAGGATTTATTAAGTTTTTGTGAAAAAATCAATAAGTTCTTTAATCCCTTACTATGTACGCATCAGACGTAACTCTTAATTGATTCCATCCTGAGGATAATTTTGCTCCGTCTTTCATAAAGATATTCTCTTTATTATATTCGCTTGTATCTGGAAACTCATTAGGAAGATTGAAAGGTTCTTCTGAAATAGATAGGTATTGATGTTTTTGATGAAAACTTAGGCCAAAGCCAACCGGCCATGTGTGAACATAATACATTATTAAAGAGACATTAACAGGTTCTTCATCGGATAATTTAACATATGTAACATTTTTATCTTGTGTTGATAATCTCAAGTCTGGATTAATGGTGTTGCCAAAATCATTGTATATGGAGTAAATAAAAAGTGAATTGTTTGTTTCTATGTGCAACACTTTCCCGTAAAGTGAATTATTAATTGAATATGATAAATACTGCGACTGAAAATCAAATTTGTATTGGCCTTCATGATAGTTAAACTCCCAGTCGACCATTTCTTGATAAGATGTATAAAATTTGAGTTTTGAATATATCCTACTATCATGTGGAAGAGGTATATCGGTTTTTATGGTCGATTCATTTTTACCAGTATCTTCAATGTATACTTGGAATTCATACCAACCATCATATGGTACGCACTCAACATATCTTTTATAGCTGGAATATATAGTTAATGAAAATATAACGCTACAGAGGATTATTGAGACAGCTAGAATAACCCTAAATCTTTTGTACTTTTTTGCCATCATAAATATAATCAGAATGACTAATATTACTAATATGGTCGGAACGGTAAAACAGCATAGGTCCCCTAAAATGTAGACTTGCATTATTTCACCTAATTCTGTAGGAGTAATTATCCTATGTATAATTATATTTTCGCATAAATTTATAAGTACCGATTACATATATTTTATTGCAGAAATCCACTAAGTGCTCAATCTGTGAGGAACCTGGGTAGACACTAAACTCCTCAAATATTTTTTAATAAACTCAATCGTTTTTGAGTAAAATCACAGTCTTATCTCCACCTCGACCTCATCCCCATCCTTAAGTTTTAGTTTTTCCCTGAGGTAATCCTTGGATATTACTTCAACAACATCAGAATAATGCGACCTGTTTGGTATTATCACCGCGCAGTTCGTATTCCTGATTTTTGCAGGGAAGCATTTGCCTGGGCCGAATGTTCTCTCACCATCCTGAAAGCCGTCAATGTTTATTCCTGAGGATTCTTTTAAAATATTCAGTTTGTCGGATTCACCAGGGACTACCCTGAGATTTAATGTTCCCTTGTAGGGGCTGAAACGCAGTTTTCTTTTCATCTGCTCATTATATCCCCCCAATGTCAGGTAGTATCTGCCTTCACCCATACCGCTTATTACAACACCTTTCACAGACAGTTTTTTCAATGCTTCAAATATCCGATGATAGTCTGCATATTCTTTTTTTAACAGTTCAAGCCCTTTTTTTGTTATTTTAATCAAAGGTTTTTTAGCACTAAATCTTCTTTCTATCATACCCTCATTAACTAGTTCAAGGATTTTTTTTGATGCTGACTGCTGGCTTATCCCAAGTATTTTTGCTAGTTCCCCTGATGAAAGTGGGACAAAATCCCTCAAGCCGCCCATCATAGCCAGCTGCTTCACTAACCTAAGATTTTCCATACACAGTTGCTATTTATTTACAGGGGTATAAAGGTTTGCGACAAGTCAATAAAGGTAAAATGTTAAGTATGCAGAAAGGGGTGTCATCTTGGATGTCTAAAATCCAAACAGTAATGACAAGTGATGAAATAATAGACAAGGCTTTCAGAAAAGCCTCAAAGATTAATGTTGAAGAAAAAATACGGGTGTTTAGATTAAGGAAAACCTCTGCTGCAAGAATAAGCAGTGTGGCAGACACAATCAGTACAATAATGGGGGGGTATGTTTCATCCTTCCCAAACTTTGATGCTGTACCCAGGTTTTATTTTGAACTGTCAGACCTGCTTATAGGTGTTGGAAGGATAAAAAAATCCCTTGGAAGCCTTGACTGGTGCAGGAAGACAGTAAAAAAAATTGGAGACAAAGGGATAAAACAAATAAAAAGGTCAAGAAACGAAAAATTTATTGAGAACAAAAAAAAAGAGGTTTACGGCAGGATTTCATCAGTTGTTAAACAGATATCAGATGAGCTGCTGTTTCTGAATACTGCAAGGGAGAAACTGCAAAACATACCATTTATTGAAAACATTCCAACAGTTGTTGTTGCAGGCTATCCAAATGTGGGTAAATCCCTTTTAGTCAGAAAGATTTCATCTGGTAAACCAAAAGTTGCTCCTTATCCTTTTACAACAAAGGGTGTTTCTGTTGGACATTTTGAAGTTGGATACAAAGGGTATCAGGTTATAGACACACCAGGACTGCTTGACAGGGATTTTTCAAAAAGGAGTGACATTGAAAAACAGGCGATAATTGCATTAAAACATCTTGGAAATGTGGTTGTTTTCATAATTGACCCAACACTGCATTGCGGTTATCCCCTGGATGCGCAGCTGAGATTGTTAAACGATATCAAAGAAACATTCCCTATACCTGTCATTGAGGTTGAGAACAAATGCGATATTTTAAAAACAAATTCTGATAGGTTAAAGATTTCCGCACTGACCGGTGATGGGATAGAAAAATTGATGGAAAACGTTCTTGAGATATTACGGAATTTGCCTGCAAATTCCTAATATCTTAGGAAAAAAACCTTTGGTTTTTTTCCGTAAGATGCTAAAAGAATAGTTATTTTATCATACCCTCTGTGCCGCATTGTGGGCATATGACTTTGTATGGTCTTGTTTTTTCCTCTGCTGTGAATGTCTGCCTGCACTTTGGGCATCTAAATGTTTTTGCTGATACATCTTTTTCTACCCTGATTTTCTCAACCGCATACCCCTCCTCCTTTAACCGTTTTTCTACTTTTGATGAAATAATCTTTACAGCAACTGCTGTTACAACTGCCACAACAGCACCGGTCAGATAGGTTATAATCACACTGTATTCATTCATTATATCACTTCATTGTTACATTTAGAAACCGCTCAATCCTCTGCTCCATACTTTTTTATTTCTTTTCCTCTCCTTTCTTCTCAGCCTCTTTCTTTTCCCGTAACTCTTCCTTTCCTTCTCTTTTCTCTTCTTCTTCAACCTTTTCTATCTCAGCCTCTATTACACTTATTTCACTGTCAGTGATTTCTTCTTCAAGTCTGTTCATTTTTTTCAGTTTTTTCCTGAGTTCTTCAAGGCTTTTCTTTTTTTCTGGAATTTGCTCAACTCCTTTTTGATTTCTTTAACCTTTTCCTTATTCCCGAGTTTCTCATAACATTTTAAGGCGTTCTCAAACTGCTTTTTTGCATTTAGGATATCACCATTTAATTTGTACATTTTTGCGAAATGAAAATATGCTTGGGAGAGAACATCAGGACTGTTTATTTCCATGCCAATCCTGATGCTTTTGTTGAAATTCTCAGCAGATTCTTCCCAGTTTTTTCTGAGGTACAATGTGCAGGCAAGATTAATGTAGCCACCGGCAAGTATGTATCTATCCCCCAGCCTTTTAAGCATGGGCAGCGTCTTTTCAATATAAACCGCAGCTTTGTCAGGCTCCCCTTTTCTGTTATATATGAACGAGAGTGTATTTAATCCGTTTGCTAACAATCTAACAAAACCTATTTCCTCAGCAAGCTTTATTTGCTTTTCACAGTATTCAATCGCTTTGTTTATCCTGCCGCTTTGAACATAACATACACCAATATTGTTGTATGCCCTGACGGTTTCATATCTGTTCCCTGACTTTTCAAACATCTTTAGAGCTTTTTTAAACAAATCTATTGCCTTACCATACTCTCCCCTGTCTATGTATGTATTCCCTGCATCTATGTATGCCTTCCCTATCCCGGACATATCATCAAGTTTTTCATAACACTCCAATGATTTATTATAGTCATCCAACGCCTTATTCAATTGCCCTGCCCTTCTATAAATATAACCTATGCCGTAATACGCGTCAGCCATCCCCTTCACATCACCAGTCTTTTTGGACATATTTAGGCATCTGTCAAAATTTTCTAGGGCGACGCCCCATTCACTTCTTTTTTCATTTATACGCCCAATTCCCAAATAGCATTTTGCTATTAACCCTTCATCCTTTCTCCCCTCATTTAGCGCCAGCGCCTGATTGTAGCATTCCAATGCCTTATCCCATTCACCTTTTATGTCAAAAATATCTCCTTTTAGAATAAGCAGTTCGTTTTTATGAGCATCAAGTTTGTTCAGTATACCCAGGAAATCATCAACATGAGCATTTCTTATCAGTTGTTCACCTTTCCCAGCAGCTATTTCTGCAGCCCTGCCAGGATTTGCGATTGCAAAGTGATGCATTGATTCAACCCAGTCCTCATTAGACTCATAGTATGAGCCTGCAATCCCATGATATCTTGTTTTTTGTTCCTTTGTAAGTCTTGGGTAAACAAAATTTCTGATTAAATCGTGCATAGAAAAATCAGATTTTAACAATGAATATTCAACCAAATATTCAACAATAGAATAGTCTATCCCTGCTCCAGAAAACACATCAAAAGAAAAAGGATACCTGAAAACAGATGCAAGTCCTAATGCATTTTTTTCATTGTCACTAAGTTTTGAAAATATTTCTTCACTCAGGTACCTGTCTATCTCATAGTTTGCATTTTCACATGCAAGTTCAAGGAAAAGAGGGTGCCCTTTTAGATTTCTCAGTATATCATTAATTGAGCCGTCATCTATTTTTCTGTGCCTCAGGAGTTTTTTACCACTGTCTTCATCCAGCCCATAAATCTCCATCTCTTTCACATTTTTCTTCAAAACAACATTCCTTCTGTCATAAAACAACGGAATGCTTCTTCCAAACATTACAACCCTAACATTGTCTTTTTTCTCCAGAATATCTAAAAGCGCGCTGAAAAATAACACATCTTCTCCCTTTGCATGATGGCAGTCGTCAAAAAACATCAGGACATTGCTCAGGTCTTTTTCAAGTATAACTGAGACCTCACCAATCTCTATCCTTTTATTTGAGTTAACATAAGAACTTAAGGTATTTTTCCCAATTTTTTTCAGAAAAAAACCAAGGTTTCTAACAGCATCCCGTAATGTGTCCCATTCATTGAACCTGTACCAGAAAACGTTTCCATTATACTCAGACGCAAATTTTGCTCCAAGAGTTGTTTTCCCAATACCTGCAACGCCCTTTATCACCAGTACTTTTGATTCTGACTTCAAAAAATCCTGGATTTCATTAATTTCTTTTTCCCTTCCAAAAAAATACCTGAATTTTGGAATATTTTCTGACACAGCAAACCTTTTTCTAATTTTTTCAGGGTCAAAAACATTGTTTGAAACAGAGCATACAACATCAAGAAAATTCATGTTAATTTCATTTATTCTCTTCTCCCTGAGCTTTCCTTTATCCTTCACCATTATTTTCATTTTCCCGATTTTTTCTTTGAGCTCTTTTGCATTAAAAATACCATCTGCTGTCAGGGAATAAAAATCGTTGAATCTGCCTGAGCCTATAACATACCTCCTGTTTTTTTCAACATCCCTGCTTTTAATCATTTTTTTTATGATTCTTGAGACCTGGGATGGCGCAACCTCCCAAAAACCTGCGAGCTCCTTTCTTGAGCATTCCTTTTTCTCAAGAAGCGCAAGCATGATTTTTTCCCTTAACGTGAGCATTGAACAATGAAAAGATTAGGAGGATATAGAGTTTGCGCCAAAAAAATAGTAGACTAACAAAATTTGAGAGATTATATTTTATTTGGCTTCAACAGCGATTTCATTCTATCCAAAAATTTCCGAGCATTTTCGACAATGTCTTCTGCTATCTCCTCTGAATACTGGTAATGGTAATCTGCCCCTTCCCTGCAATCCATCGCGGATGAAAAATATTCTAGATAGATGTTTTCTATTTTTCCCTGTCTTACCAGGTTTTCAAGTACTATTTGAACTGCAAAATGCCTCCTCTCCTTATAACCCAAGGAAAACAAAACTGCTCTGGTTGCATGGAACATTGAGTAGTAGCTTTGAACAATGCACCATTTTGCATCGTCTTCTTCCAAAGCAGTTGCTGCCCTTTTTAAATCATACTCAGATTCCTTAATTTCTTTTTCAATCAGTTTCTCATCAATTTTTATTCTTGTCAGAAAACCCAAGTTTAAACACTCATTAATATCCATTTATATCAGCTCTATCCTGTCCTTTTCAACCCTCTCATAAAACGCAGGGTCTTTCTCCTTCATTTTTACCCACTCATTTGGTTTAAAAACAATAAGCTTTATTTTTTTATTAAATTTTTCCCTGAAACCCCTAATTTCCTTTTCCACATCATTGAGTTTTACATTTCCAACTACAAGTATATCCCAGTCACTGTCCTCAGTATCCTCCCCCCTTGCAACAGAGCCATAGAGATACATTTTGACACCGAGTTTCTTCCCAGCATCTGCCAATAAATCAGCAATGGGTAATGAGAGGCTATATGCTATCTTCAGTTGCTTCACAACCATATTTCCCCTGTTAAGCTTGAAAAACTTCATTTTTCCTTTTGTCTCCAAAATTAGAAAACATTCGTCTGCTAGTTTTTTTAAATATTTGTTTACAGCACCAAGACTTATTTTTGTATCATCACTCACCTGCTTCTCATAAAACTCTTTTGTAGGATGCCAAAAAAAGAATAATAGGAGTCTGAGCGCAGTATTAGACCCCCATATAATACTTTCAGATGAAAGTGTTTTCATACAAATGAAAGTGTTTTCATTTATATATAAATGTTGTGGTTTTTATATGAGGCTTTCCATCAGCCCTGAAATATCCTCAATCACGTAATCAGGCTTGATATCTCCTGTGTCTTTGCCCAGTTGTTTTTGCGCGCCGTATTTTGCAAGAATGCTTCCTTATTTTTTAATCTTTTGCATATCCACTATATTCTTTTACATATCTTCTGAAAAGCCACTGCATGAAAGCACTGTCAAGTTTTTTTATTTGGGATCTTTCCAATGCATTGTAATAACCTGTTCTGTGTTCATAAGGAATGTTAAGCATAGGATAATTGTGTTTATGTAAAACAAAATTCATTATCAGGCGCGATATCCTGCCGTTTCCATCCGTAAACGGGTGTATTGTCACGAATTTTAAATGCGCAAGAGCGGACAGTTTCACAGGATGCAGTTTGTTTTTGTTTCCGGCATACCATCTGAAAAATTCTCTAAGCGATGGGTGGATTTCAGCAGGAAACGGCGGTATAAATCTGCTGCCGGAGATTGCTACCTGATGCTGCCTGATCCTGCCTGCTATTTCCTTTTTTGTGTTTTCAAACAGTTTTTTGTGCCAGTACAAAATGATTTGCAAGGATAAATCCTTCTTGTAATTTATCATATCATAAAAGATTTCCCTGTGCGCCTCTGCTTCTTTTACATCGTAAATTGGTTTTGCTTTTGGTGTAATACCCTTTTCAAACAAACTTGCTGTCTCCCTTAACGTTAATTTTGAGCCTTCTATTCTCTGGGTATCATAAATAAATCTAATCATGAATATTTCTGTTTCCTTTTCTTTCGCAATTTTCGGCACCTGTTTTTGTTCCCTGGAAAAATTTTCTTTTATTTTATCGAGCAGGGGATACCATTTTTCTCTGTAAATTTCAGAAAGAAACTCTTTTTTTACTTCTTCAGTGTTTTTTTTATAAATTTTTCTTTTTTTAATAAAATGTAGAGGTATTGTTTTAAACCTTTTATTTTTAACCCAACCCTGTACCCATGTACCCATCCTGTACCGTACGCTCATTCTTTATAAGTTGGATACTACGTAGAGTGCTTTGGTGGTAAAAGATGATGAATGAAAAAATAAATCAGATAATGTCCCCCTCGCGCCTTGAGGAATCCGGTGTGTGTAAAAATGCTGATCCAAAAAGCTGGAGTGTGCAGTTATCCATGCTCCACGGCTACTGCAGCAGGATACCATAGGTGATTAAATGAGAATAATTGATCTGAAGGACCTAGAATATGAGGAATGGATGAAGATTATCAGGAGGGTAAGAAGCAATGATGAATAGGCGCTTCGTGGTAGGATTTGCTGTGGTCGGCATCATTTTTCTGTGGCTTGTTTCTGTTGTTTCCCAGCCTGAACATGTAGCATTGAATGATGTGAAAAACAGTGAAGGAAAAAATGTTACTGTGAAAGGGATAGTTGTGGAAAAATATCAGACAAAAAATGGGAATACAATCATGAATCTTAGGGATGACAATATTACAGTTTCTGTTTTCGTCAAAAAGGTTGTTGATGCAGAACCAGGCGATGAAATCAGGGTAACTGGCAGTGTTCAAAAATACAGGGATGAGTATGAAATTGTTGCATCAGAGATTGAAATCCTAAAGAAATGGGATGAAAAACACATTGAATGGAATCATCTGAAATTGAACCCAGAAAAGTATAAGGGGGCAAACATAAACATAACAGGTTTTGCTGTGTCCATTAAACATAATGAGTTTTACCTCTCAGACAACATCAGCAGAATAAAGGTTAGAATTACAAAATCAACAGTATTTCCAGTAGAAAATCAGAAGATTTTTGTGAAAGGAGTCATGGGATATGATGAAAACAGGTTTGAATATTTTATTGAACTTGACAGGTACGGTGTTCTCAATGAATGAAATAATATTAATCATGATATTTGCATTATTCGGTGCATTCTTTGGGTGTTTAACAGGATTAATCCCAGGGATGCATGTTAACACTGTTGCACTGATTCTTTTATCATTAACACCGATGCTGCCTTTCCCAGCAATCATTGTTTGTGTAATAATAGTTTCAACATGTATTGCACATTCATTTGTAAACCTCATACCAGGAACGTTTCTGGGTGCGCCTGATGAAAACGCATTAAGTGCTCTGCCAGCACATAAAATGCTTCTTGAAGGCAGGGGTTATCAGGCTGTTTTCCTCTCCGCTGTTGGAAGCTTTGGTGCAATAGTATTTGGTTTTATTTTTGTTTTTCCATACAAGTTTATTTTTGGGAGTCCTCTCAATCTCTATCTAGCCCTGAAAAACAGCATGGTGTTCATCCTTATCTTCATATCAGCACTGCTGATTTACTCTGAAAACAGAAGGATAAAATACAAAAAGGGAATAGAAATAGAAAGCATAAAAATCAGAAAAAGTGAGGGAAAGGATAATATTAATGGATTAAAAATTGGCGAGCCATGCGTTGTTCACGGCATGATTGTAAGAAGTTGGAGAAGGTATTTTCTTGAAGGAAAAGGGGAAAAAATAAATGTTGAATGGAAGGATTCACTATCGCCTTTTGATGGGGTTAGTGTAACGGTTTATGGAACAATAAAAAGGCTGGAAGGAGTTTTTTCAAGAACATTTGGCATAATGACAGCAGCATTCGTTTTCATTTTATCAGGGCTGCTCGGCATGATTATATTTGATATGGGTGTTTCCTCACCTGTTCATCTTCCATCCTCAACGTTATTCCCAGCATTCACAGGATTGTTTGGAATATCAACCCTGCTGTTTTCGTTGACAAATACACCAAATATACCGGAGCAAAAAATCAGTGAACCAGTAATCAACAGAAAGGAGGCTTTAAAATCTATAGTTACAGGCTCGCTTGCAGGCTCTGTTCTGGGCTTTCTCCCAGGGGTTACATCAGGGCATGCTACGGTTTTAAGTATGCTTGGAAGGAAAACAAAGGAAAAGGAGCAGGTCGTCCTCACATTATCTGCTGTAAATACAAGTTACGCATTTTTTTGCTTGGCTGCGTTGTTTATCATAATGAAACCAAGGAACGGTACTATGATTGCTGTTGACAAGATGATTGGGATTGAAGAATGGTCAGGTCTTATACCTCTCTCATTGACATACCTTATGATCGCCGTAATTGTTGCATCTGCTGTTTCATATTTCATGACAATAACTCTTGGGAAATATTCCGCAAAAACCTTCACGAAAATCAACTACAAAAAACTGGTTGTTTCCATAGTAGTATTTGTAACAATCATGGTTTTTTTGTTCACAGGTTTCATTGGTATTCTGATTCTACTTGTGGCTGTGTGCATTGGTTTGATCCCGCCCTGTTTTGGCGTCAGAAGAAGTCATGCCATGGGCGTATTACTGCTACCTGTGATTATCGTGATGCTGGGGTGAAAAAATGGGAAGAACAATATATTATAAAACGAATGGAATAACAACAAAAAATGAAGAAGAAAAAATAATTGAAATAGAAAGAAAATATAACAGAAACTACAGATGGAGAGGAGAAAAACTCTCCTTATCAAGAGGATTCACAAAAACCTATGATTCTGATAAGGATGTTTGCAGATTGATAATAGCAATTACTAAGATTTCCATTGAGATTCCTGAGAAGGAATGGAAGGTAAATGATGATGAGAATACAATAAATGGAAGAATCAAAAAAGGTGTATTCAATGGAAAAATAAATCTAAAGAAATGGATGAATTGCAGGGAATGCTCCAATATCTCTGCTTGGACAACGAATAGGAGCAAGAAAAAAATAAGAGGTGAAAAAAATGGAAAAAGAAAAACCGGAACATGTTAGAGTAGGTGGGATAGAGGTAACAATCTGGGGAAACAATGGATTCCAGACAGTAACAATGCAGAGAACATACAAGGATAAGAGTAATGAATGGCAGAAAACGCAATCTCTACGGGTAAGTGATATACCGAAAGCAATACTCGCACTACAAAAAGCCTACGAAACCATTGTTGCGACGAAATTTGCATAGCAGATTTCTAGTATCGTACGGAATGCTTTAGCATTCCGTAGATTTGAAGGAGTAAAACCAATTTACTTCTTCTTTTTTATTTTTTACTGTCAGATAGAAGTGGTAAAATGGGAAAACTAAATGAACTTACAAAAGAGGAATGGGCAGAACACAATAAAACAGTATGGAATTGCGCATCCCGAAACGGATATTTCGCAAGTTTTGATAAAGAAATACCTAAACGACTTATTAAATATTTTACATGGGAGGGAGATACTGTTTTAGACCCATTTGTCGGTAGTGGCACTACATTGATAGCAGCAAATGAACTTAACAGGAATGCCTATGGGATAGATTGTTCTATCAAGGCGATTGATTTCATGAAGAAAAGCATGCTGAAGCATCAGGTAGGAAATAGTACAAGAATAGAAGTAGTTCATGGTGATGCAAAAAATATAAGTATCAAAGATGGGAAAATTGATTTCATAATAACATCTCCACCTTATTTTGATATTGTTCGTTATTCTGATGAAAAGGAACAGATTGGAAATATATCTGATTATAAAAAATTTATTGGAAATATGGTCACAGTGTTTGGAGAATGTTATAGAGTTCTAAAAAGAGGAAAATATTTTTGTGTAGTTACAGGTGACATTAGAAAAGCACATGAATATTACCCAATCCACATTGACTATATAATTCATCTCAAAAGAATAGGTTTCAGGCTTCATCAGATTATGGTAAACATTTCACAAACATCAGGCTTTGGAAAAAGGGAGGAATGCATGGGTTATCCCACAAACTTCCATCCATGGATGATTCATGAATATATTTTAATTTTCCAAAAGAATTGATGGATGTTATGTCTTCTTAGATTGTTTTCTTTTACTGGCAATAATTTCATAATGAATTTTTTCTTTTCCAAGATGTTGCTTGCCCCATTCAACCTTTTTCTTTATGAAATCAATGTAATTTTTGTTTATTTCATATCCTATAGAATTGCGATCTAAATCCCTTGCAACCTTCATAGTCGTTCCAGTCCCTAAGAATGGATCCAAAACAATGTCATTAACACAAGAAAACATTTTAATCAATCTGCAGGGTAATTCTTCAGTGAACGCTGCTGTCCGTTGATTTACTAATCCATTAGACTGATTAATCCCTCGAATATCATCCCATATTTGTGAAAACCATAAGTCTCTTTCATTTTTAGTATAGATGCTTGTATATCTATTTTTATCATGCGGGGAAAATTTTCTTAACTTCCCTTTTCTAAATATTAAAATATATTCGCAGTCCAATGTTACGTAGGCATTGGGTGGCAGGAAGCCAGAGCCTAAAAATGCATTTGGCTTATTTGTGGGTTTTTTCCAGAGAATATAAGGAAGTGTTTTAAATCCAATCTTTTCGCAAATTTCTGTGGTTCTCACATGATTGGGATATAACCTAAACTCTTTATTGATGGTGCGCGTTGCATCACCTATATTTATACAGCAAATACCACCATCAACCAATACCCTGTAACATTCCTTCCATGTACCTGCCAACCACCTATGCATGTCATCATAAGTTTTACACCTATTAGCCTTGAATAATTCATCCCACATTTTTATCATGGGATAAGGTGGCGAGGTAACCACTAAATGAACACTTTTGTCACTAAGTTCCATCATTTTTCTACTATCGCCAATTATTAATTTATGAGTTGTCACTTACTCACCTCAAAGAGTGATCTATTGATTTCATATACTAACTTTTTACTTTTTGGATCATATGTTTTGGTCAATAAATTAGATGCCACAAGAATTTCTAAGTTCCTATAGCTGGTTTCAATGTTGTTGTAAATCTCCATTTTTTCTGCTTCTTTATGGAATGTATCTAAAGACATCTTTCCACTTTTTTCAAGAATGAGTAATGACTTTATCCGATACTCATTGGACAACGCATCGCAAATACATTTTAGTTTTTCGACATTGTTTTTATTAAGTTCTAAATTAAGTGTTAAGGCACTCATATATAGTAAAATAGATATTACATTATTTGAAGTATTTTTACGCATTACCATAAAATAGTGTTGATATTATAAAAATTTTACTATTTAGCGTAAAAGAGGATTTTGTTTCTCAAAAACGCTACTAAAGATTTGAGGATATTATGCCAATTACAGTTGCAACCAAGGAATTTGTTCTTAACTATGCAATGAATCGTTGGGGTCTAAATAAAAAAGCAAGTGTTGGACCAACATCAAAGAGTATAAGAGAATGCAAACCATCCAATCCACAAGAATGGAACGATTATTATTTTAAAAACATAAGGTCACGAGATCATATCAAGAAACTCGGTGAAAAGTTGTACCATGAAATAAAAAATACGATTGCATATGAAAAACGCTTCCACCCTGAACTAGTGGAGAGTATTACCTTACAAGATTGTCTCGATTATATGCATGATATAGTGATAACACGGACATACAATGGTTATAAAAGAGAATTCGGGTGAATAGTGTGGTAAACTTTTGTGGCTATGAATTTGATCCAGCGCCGGATGAATGGGATAGATTGTATGGTGTGGACTTCTATCTGAAAATAAATCGATACCATATTGGTATACAAGTCAAACCACAAACGTTTAATCAACCATTTAGCGGTAGATATAAAGGTGCTGTGAGAAATCAACATAGAAAATTTAAAAACAAATATGGTGGGCATGTTTTTGTTGTTTACAAGGATGAAAAAGGAAATATAATCAATCATGAAATTTGTAAGGAAATCAAAGCTGAAATTGAACGATTAAAAAAGATGCAGTCGTAAGAGAAAAAGAAACATTTAAAATCCCTGAAACAATTATTGGTTGACCGATGATGAAAAGAGGATCAACTGAGGAGTATGATGAGCCCTATGAGTGCTGAGGTCATTCGAGGTGGTGCTGAGGACTGGTGCTGAGGACTTTTGCACTTATCCGTAGGCAACATTCGTATCTTCATTACTCTTTTTCTTTACGGATGTGCGTGTGCCCTCTGGTGTTGAGTACTCGTTTCGCATATGGAAGGAAAGATTAGCGATATACCAAAAGAAAGAAGTAAAAAATTATTAGAAGGACTTATGGTTGGTAGTTTCGAGCAGGTTGAAGATAATGGGGTTAGAAAAGAAATCCTTGAGCAGTTGCAGTTTAAAAATAGAATATATAGCGACTTACAAAAATTTGCACAGCAATGTTTTACTGGATTGACACAGACAGGAACAACGATAGGAAAAGGAATAAATAATACATTTATTACTGTAAGGAAAGAGTACAACTGGTTACGTCATACGCAACGGTGGGCGATATGTCTATACTTGGTGAAGAATTATCCAAAATCTCGTATGCGAGATGATATAGTTGATGAAACCAGAATAAGGGCAAACCGTGTAACCTATCTCATTAAAGAGGTAATGAAAGAAGATAACGAATTCAGAAAAAAGAAAGGGATAGGAGACGATAAGAAAATCATAGAGGAAGTGAATAAAAATGAATACAAACTTACAGATTGGGGATATAAAGTAACAGGGATTTTAGGCACAAAGGAGCAGAATGCTTGATTGGAATTTATACGGTATGATTGCGCCCTTCTTTATGTAAATCCTCTCACCAACAAGTGCCAACCGCAATCGTGTAGGATGCTATTTCTGTTTCGTCCATGTGCATGACTTCAAAATTCCATGTCTCGTTAGGGTCTAAATCACTTATACCGTCGAAGCTTGTGCTTAACAAATTTCCATTCGCATCATAAAATTTTACATCAACGCTTGCATAAGAAAGTCTTGCATCACCTGTATTTTTTGCTTGACCTGTAACCGTTGCTGTATATCCCAGATATACATTATACGTTACATTCATATTGTTACTAAGAATTGTTAATTTTCCTCCACTTAGAGTGCCCCCGCCAGTAGTAGTGTTTCCACTGGGAACATACTCCTTTTTTTCGGTCTCAAGACACCCACTACAAAACACAACCGAAATCAGCACGCACAATCCTATTGCTAAAACGCCTTTTCTCATTTTGTTCACCAGAGGTATATAGGATTATCTGTATTTAAATTTTGTTGTGCATTTTGTTGTGCTTTTCGTTGTGATGCTGGTTGATGTATCTACAAATCGTTGTAAAATTTGTTGATAAACATGACACTCGAAGGAGAAGGAACAATATATGAACATGCAAAAGGAAGGGTTGTTCTATACATACCCTCAACGGTTCACAGAGACAGTCAATTCCCATTCAAAGTTGGGGAAAAAGTAAAACTCTGGATTACTGTATGTATTCTGATTGTGGAAAAGAAGAAGGAATAGGGTTCAAGATACAAAAAATGCACAGAAACTTACTTTTCTATGCTACATGCATAGTTTTATGGAGTTA
>Ga0172364_10000317_pt1 | contig 33525 bp, 26 predicted proteins | sample LakKivSesite10cm_FD_114545 | JGI IMG/M metagenome (GOLD analysis project Ga0172364, IMG submission 114545) | Sediment microbial communities from Lake Kivu, Rwanda - Sediment site 10cm | ecosystem: Environmental > Aquatic > Freshwater > Lake > Sediment | place: Rwanda: Western Province, Lake...
AGGGAAAAATCCAAAAACTTAAAGACCGCGGACTCCCTGCCCTAACCTGACAAGACGAGTTTCGGGGCTTGATTTCCGGAAAGATCAGCCTTTCTTCTTGACTCCACCCGAGGATTTGCCTCCAGAAGAAGACCGTGAACTTGAACTTCGGGCCGAACCGGAGCTCCGGCTTGAACTCGAGCTGCGGACAGAACCTGAACTACGGGACGAAGAGCTCTGCGACGGACGGGAAATGCTGGATCTCGAAGATACGGCAGGACGGGACGAAGACCGGGCGCTCGCGGACGAATTTCGCGGCGCCGAACCGATTGCCCTGCTCGTCGAACGGACCGGCGGCGGCGAATTATAAGAAGGCATACGGGTCGACCGGCTGCTGGATGATACCCTTGAATTCGAGCTGCGGACAGAACCTGAACTACGGGACGAAGAGCTCTGCGACGAACGAACCGACGGCGACGAATTATAAGCAGGTATACGGGTCGACCGGCTGCCGGACGATACGCGGGAGGGACTGACTTTCGGCGTAGACCTCGAGTTATAAGTATTGGTCCGGTCAACCCGCGATGAATAACTCTTGTCCGAGCTCGAGGAAGACGTATCCTTTTTCTTGACGGTCTCGGCCGGACGGGAGATCCTGGACGGATAAGCGGCAGGTTTCTTCGAGTCTACAGCCTTTGACCCTGCCGATGACAGGCGGGAGACAGGCGCCTTGTTTTCATTGGTTACGGACTTGATCTGTCTTGCGGTCTGTCCGGTTTCAGGCCGGCTTTCAACCCGGTTGGAAGGGAAAGAGCGAATGGCCCTGGTCGGGGTATTACCGGAAGAAACCCTCCCGGAAACCGCCGGCGTTGACCGTGAAGGGGCTTTCGTTTCTTTAACGACGCTTGAGGTTCCGCCCGAACGGCTAAGACTTCCGGGAGTTATCCGTCCGGGTACTGAAGGCTTCGCCACCCGGGTCGAATCGGATCTCTCCAGGCTGCCGCTCCGGGGTGTTATCACGCTCCGGCTACCAGAATCGAACAGCTTTCGGGCCCGAAGGGCCTGATCTCCAGAAACCGAGGCCACAGGCTTGATGCCCGGCTGATCCGCTTTCAAAGACACTCTACCGACGGCCCTGAGCTCGGAAGCCCGAACGACACGGTGATTGAGGGCGGGGGCCTGAAGCTGATTTCTGCGGATAACAGTCATGGCCCGGTTGTCGACCGGGAAGTGAGAATCATGATACCGGTCATAAAAGTGGTTGTTCACTATGACTACCGGCCGGTTGTACCAGCTAAGCGGGCACCAACCGATATAGTCATTATGCCACCACCAGTGGACCCATGCCGGCCGCCAGTGATGATGAGGAATCCAGTACCAGCCGAATCCGAACCGCCAGTGCCAGCGGCCGTAATGATAAACGGCCCATCCCCAGGGCTCCGAAGAAACCCAGGTCCATCCGATCACCGGGTACCAGACCCAGCGGCCGTAAAGGTATGGCCGCCAGTCGAGAGAACTCACATAAGGCACCCATACGTAACCATAAGGATTCTCGTAAACCCAACGGCCGTTGTCCTCCAGTTCTTCCTCATATTCATCAAGGGCCGAAGGCAGGTAGCTTCTGGTACTCCTCTGGGCATACAGGGTTTCCCTCGTTTCATTCCAATCCTCGAAAGCATCCGAGCGCGAATAGCCGTATTCCGCGTCTCCGAGAAGCCTTCCTTCCGAGATGGAAAGTATTTCCCCTCGATGGAGAACGACCGAGCCGCTTTCCCCGGCGGCTTCGAGTTCGCCCTCGACGACGTAGGCCGAGGTTCTGCCTTCGGGCATGACGTCGAAGCGGTACAAGCCAATATCCAGGACATAAAACGAGCCATCGGGAGTGTGAACTTCGGCGGCCTTGTCACGAGCCAGGTCCTCTATCTTAAGGTAGACATTTCCTTCAAGCAAATGAAGTCTTATCGATTCGTCGGCTTGCTCGGGCAAAGCGACAAATTCCACCTTGCTGTTCTCATCGAGGCGGAGAAAGTTGCGGCGGCCGAAATGGATCTCGGCCCGGCCCTTCTCGGTCCCCAGCTTGTCTCCCTTGACGATAACCAGGTTGACCTCTCCTTTCTCGTAACCGAGATCAGCGAGTCTCTGGACGAAGACGTCGCCGACCACGTAGTTCAGCCTGGCGTAACTGTAAGGATAATAATTCTCGTTTTCCTGTTCCTGACCGATGACTGAAACGGGAAGGAAAAGAGCCAGGCAGGTTGTTATCGCTATCAAGTTGACAACCTTCTTTTTCATCTTCTCTCTCCTTTCCACGCCCATTTTTGTGCAATAATTATGCCATCCCCTCGCTCGAGAGAAGATTCGAACGGGATGTCCCCTAAAAAGGACAATTGGCTGCCATAAAGAATAAAAAGGGACAGCCGGATAGCCGGCTGCCCCTCCAAAGCTGAATTCCGGGCTCTTAAATCCCTGTTACCATCTCCACCAGGGAAAAACTCTAAAACCGCGCTTGAAATCCGGGTCCCTGAACTTCAGATTCGGGCTCCTGAACATGAACGGCCTTCCGGACCGATTCATCCGGGGAGAAAAACCCATCGGCGCCCGTTGCGACAAGACTCTACCAGGAGCAAGCCGCCTGAAATTCCTCATTTTATCAAGCTGCTCGGGAGTGAAAATCTTTTCCAATTCCAGACGGTTTTTGAGGGCTGCTTTCTGCCTCTCGGCCCTCAAACGGCTCATCTTATCGATCAAATCGTTTATTTTCCCCTGATTTTCCGCCAGCTTCGGGGCCAAGTCACGCCTTTCCCGCCTGATCTTTATCATCTCGTCCCTGAAAGCATCATTTTCTTTTATCCGGGCTTGCCTGAATTCCTCGAGTTTCTTCTCCTGCTCCGGAGTCAGGTCGAGCGCTAAACCGCTACGAATTTCGGATCCCGGTCTCGCCGGCCGCGCTTGTTCTTCCTGTCCGGCGGCAAAGCCGTAAGAAAACGGGACCAGCATGAAGCCAGCCAGCACTACCGCTACCAAGAAACCAGTCGACTTTGTTTTCATCATTAACCTCCAATTATTCGTTCAATGATTTAGACACGGGAGTTCGGAAAAGCTTGGTTATGCGGCCGAACTGTGCCTCAGCCGGTCAAGAGTGACCGCCGTAATAATTATGGCTCCGATGATTATTTCCTGGATGAAATTCTGCCAGCCCATCATCGTACAGCCGTTCCGGAGGAATGACATTATCAGGACACCGACCATAGAACCCAGGATCCCGCCCTCACCGCCGCTCAAGCTTCCCCCGCCTATGACGACGGCCGCGATGATGTCGAGCTCCAGGCCTATGGCCACGGTCGGATCTCCGACCGTAAGACGGGAAAACTCCATGACGCCGCTGAGGCCGCAAAACAAACCGCCAATCACATAAACCGCTATTTTGACCCTTCCGGTCCGCACACCGCAGAGCCTGGCCGCGGCTTCATTCGAACCAAGAGCAAACACATGGCGCCCAAAAACCGTATATTTCAGAATGACTCCCATAACCACGGCCAGGAGTACGACGATCCAGACTCCGGGCGCAGCCAGCACCCAGGACGGCCGCGGGCTTCTGGTCATTAATTCGTTCACCCAGGTCAAGGGGGCGTCTATTTTCTGATTTCCTGCTATCCACTTGGCCGCACCCCTGGCAATGCCCATGGTGCCCAGGGTGACGATAAAAGGCATGAGGTTCAGCCCGGTGATAAGGTAACCGTTGGCCAGTCCAATGACTCCTCCCGTCAGGACGCCCAAAAAGACGGCCAGCAGAGGCGAGAGGCCCACGTTCACGGCGTAAGCGGCCATGACGCTCGAAAGGGCGATGTTCGACGCCGCCGAAAGATCTATACCTCCGCTGATTATGACCACCGTCATACCCAACGCACCTAAGGCCACGATAACCGACTGGGTGGCGACGCTCATGAGGTTGGCCGGCCTGAGAAACCTGTCTCTCACCTCGGGGACCAGGGAAAAAATGAGGATGACCAGGCCCAAACCGATGAAAGGGCCCAGGACGGCCAGCAATTTCCTCGGGCCATTCTCTTTTGTTTTATTCATGAGGTTTCCTTTGCCGGCTGATTTTCATCTTTTTTAGTTCTCCGCCCGGCCGAGGGTAGCCGCAGCCGTCAGGCTCTCGATGTCCCATCGGCGGCATTCCCTCTCTTCGATCAGCGATCCTCGGAAAAAAACCACGATCCTGTCGCAGACTCCGAGCAACTCCGGGAAATAGGAACTGACGAAAACCAGGCTTTTGCCGCGGCGGGCCATTTCGCCCATCCAGCGGTAGACATGGGTCTTGCTCAATACATCGATCCCCCGTGTGGGTTCATCGAGCAGGAGTATGGAAGCATCCTGATTCAGGAGCCTGGCCAGAGCCACTTTTTGCTGATTGCCTCCAGATAGCTCTTTCGTCCGCTGCCCCGGACCGGCATACCTTATGCTCATAAACGCTGACAATTCAGCCGCCCTCGCCGACTGTTTTTTCAGGCTCAGGAAGCCGTGCCGGCGGCACGGAGAGAAATCGGAGAGCAGGATGTTGTCGGCTACCGACATGGAAGGAGCCAGGCCCTCACGCTGCCTGTCTTCACTTAGTAAGCCCACCCCCCGCCGGATCTTGGCCCAGGGAGTTCCCGGGCTGAGTTTCGATCCTTTCAATTCGACCAGGCCCACAACGGCCGGATCGAGCCCGAAAATTGTCCTCAAGAACTCCGTCCGGCCGGAGCCTACGAGCCCGGCGACCCCAAGTATCTCGCCTCTTTTCAAATTCAGGCTGACCGGGGCGGCCATCTTCCTGCCTTTCAATTCTGAAGCGACCAGGATTTCCTCTCCGATATCATGAGGCACACGGGGGAAAAGTTCGGAAACTTCCCGTCCGACCATTAACCGGATTATCTCTTCGAAGCCAGTTTCAAGGAGCTTACCGGACCCGGAATTCCTGCCGTCTCTAAAAACCGTAAAAGAATCAGCGGTTTTCCCGACTTCTTCCAGAAAATGGCTGATGTATATTATCCCGACGCCCCGTGACTTCAATCTAAGGATGAGGTCGAAAAGCCGTGCGCTGTCCTCGGCCGTCAGAGAACTCGTCGGCTCGTCGAGGATCAGAACCTTCGACTCGTTGGCCAGGGCCCTGGCTATTTCGACCACTTGCCGGGCGCCGATACCCAAGGAACCGACTCTGTCTTCCGGCATTATTTCCGGATGATTGACCGCATCAAGGGCCTCTCTGGCGACAGCCTTGATCTTCGGCAAATCGAGAAAACCGCCGCGGCGGGGCTCCCTGCCGAGCAATATGTTTTCGGCCACGGTAAGATGCGGGGCCAGGCTGAGTTCCTGATAGACAACGGATATGCCGCTGGCCAGGCCTTCGAGCGGAGAGCCCGGGGAATATGGCTTGCCTTCGAGGAACATCCGTCCAGCATCGGCTTTAAGGGCGCCGCTCAATATCTTGACCAGGGTGCTCTTTCCGGCTCCGTTTTCGCCGAGAAGAGCACGGACTTCTCCCCGTTCGAGACGAAAATCAACTCCTTCAAGAGCTTTGGTGGCGCCGAACGATTTCTCCACGCCCCGCGCTATCAGCAGGCAGTCACGGTCGGGAGTGGAGTTCATCGGCCGGACACGACGGCAAGATCCGGCTCGAGGAGCCGCTTGATTTCGGGATCATTCATATTCGCAGTCGAGGCGACGACCACTCCCGTATCCTGGAGTCTTAGGACGGATTCGCCTCTCAAGTGAGAAACGACCGTCTTGACCCCCAGGTAACCCATCTTCGCGGGATTTTGTAAAACCAGGGCATGAACGTGACCGTCTCTCATGGCATCGACCAGTTTGACCGAACTGTCGAAACCTACGAACTTGACTTTCCCGGCCAGCCCGGATTCCTGGAGAGCTCGCAAAGCCCCGAAGGTCGTTGATTCATTGGGGGCAAATAAACCCTCGAGATCGGGAAAACGGCTGATGAGATTTTCGGTAAACTGGTAAGCTGTCTCGGTTGTGGCCCCGGCGTACTGGTCCTCGGTCAGAATGGTAAAACCAGGGAATTCGGACTTCACCGTATCAAGAAAACCGGCCTCTCTCTGGGAAGTGCTGGCCGAACCCTCCTGGTAACGGATAAGGATGATTTTGCCGCGGCCGTCGAGAAGCTCGCCCAGCTTCCGAGCCGCGAGAACCCCGCCACGGTAGTTGTCGGTGGCGATGTAGCTCGCATAGTCGCTCCCCTGGAGAGAGGAATCGATGATGACCACGGGAATATTTTCCCGAACGGCCTCCCTGACGGGCCGGACCAAAGCCCGGTCGTCAAGCGGTGCCAGGACGATTCCGTCGACCCGGCTGTTTATGAAATCCTCGACCAAAGTTACCTGTTGAGCTCTGTCGTCCTCGCGCTGAGGGCCTTTCCAGATTATCTCCACTCCGAGCTCGGTCCCGGCTTTCAACGCCCCGGCCTGAACCGACTTCCAGAACTCGTGAGTCGTTCCTTTGGGTATGACCGCAATCCTCAACCGGCCTCCGTTCCCGGACGAGGTTTCTTCCCGGGAACATGAAGCAAGGCCGAGAAAAAGGAACATGCAGGCAGCAGCGGCCACGCAACCTGATCTTTTCATCTGTTTCAACCGAAGGCTCGGTCTAAAACTTAACTGTATCAAAAAAGGGAACCGCCCCGCCTGACCGCGACGACGCGGTTCCCCTCATGATCAACGGAAAAATTTTACGCTTTCTTGAGTATGGGCATCCCGGTTTTGGCGGTTTCTTCGACTTTGTAACCGTACGGGACCTGATCCAGAGCCCCGGGCCTGATGTCCCTGGCGAAGAAATAGATGGTCTGCAGGCGGCCGCCTTTTAGGTTTACTTCTTTGGAATGCAAGTAGTAACTGACCCCTTTTGAATTCCTGAATTCATAAGCCATAAATGTACCTCCGTACAAAAATATTGACCTTAGAAACGATAGCCGAGGTTCAGGCCGAAAAGGTGGGACGAAGTCTTGTAAGTCCCGGCGGCCAGGTTCGGCGTGCCTGGCCCGAAAATGTAGTGATGATCGCTTGTTCTCTTCGCGAACTGCTCATACTGATAGGCAAAGTCCAGAACGAGCTTGCCGATCCGGTAGCCAAATCCGGCCGTGAAAATTATGCGGTTGGCGTCGGGCAGGGACGGGCTCATGTCTTCGATCGGCTGCGGGGCGACGTCATAAGCGAATCCTCCCCGCAAAGTAAGGCTGTCGCTGGCTTCGAACTGAAGCCCGGTTCTGTAGCAAAGATTATTTTTCCAGGCCGGCGCTGCGGCGAGCTCCATGTCGGGATAAGGATCGGGATAATCGACCTCGACAACGTATGAATCATAGCGTTTCCAAAGATAATCATGGATGTCGGCGCTCCAGGTCAGATTGTCCGTTAACCGTACGGCCAGGCCGAAAGTCAGGATGTCCGGGAATTTGAAGGTCACCACACCGTCTCCCTCAGTAGGAATATAAGCCTGGTAAGCTTCGGGCACGTAAGCCGTAGATGAAACGACCGTTCCTTCATAATCGACGTCGAAACGGCTCCGGTAGTTGACCCCAAAAGAGAAACGCTCGCTCTTGAACAGCAAGCCGGCGTTCCAGCCGAAAGCCGTGCCCTTGACATCGAGAGTCGTCGGCACATCCCAGACAGGCAACGCCGGACTTATCTGGACGGCCTGAACGATGTCTTCTTTAAGCTTCGAATCGACGTAGTAGACACCGCCGCCGACCGAGAAATTATCCGAAAGTTTGTAAGCTATCGCCCCATTGATCTGGATCGTCTGCATTTCAGACATGACAGCCAGGTACCTGAGCGGAAAATCATTCGCTTCGTTCGGCCATTCAGTGCCGAGGCCGAACGGAGCGAAAACTCCTACTCCTATTGCCAGCCTGTCGGAGAGCTTGGAAGTAAGATAAAAATTCGGCGGGAAGAACCGCTGTTTTACCTGCTTGTAAACCGGCGCGCCGGGAAGGTTGTCCATCGTCAGCGATCCGCTCGGAACGATAAGGGTTCCGCCGAGCAGGAGCTGCGTTCCTTCGACCCAGGCCAGGCCGGCCGGATTATGCCATATGGCAGAAGGATCGTTGGCCAGGCCCGTAAAAGCCCCGGCTATGGCCATAGCCGCGGCGCCGTGTTCGTAAATTAGAAAACCGGCTCCCTGAACGGCCGGAGCCGAAGCCAGCATTAAGCCGGCGAAAAGAATTGCCATCGCCTTCCTACTCATGAAAACCTCCTCTTTACGATTTCTTCAAAGTAGTTGACGCTTTAACTAAATGAACTCGAGAGGCAGAAAAAATAAATCCTTCTCTTCCTGCTAAACTTTTATAAAAAAAAGCCTATGATGTCAAGGGAAATTAAAGGTGGCCGGCCCGGCGAAGAGCATGCTTGGCGAAAGCGGCAAAAAGGAGTAAAAATCGCGGCTCTTAAGAATTTTTCATAAAATGAAAAAAAAGCTTGCTTTTTTGTTTTTCGATGAATAGAATAAGAAGTGGCTTTCTTGGGCGGGCTGGAGAAAGCCCCCACCTTTTTGGTTCCCATCATCAACCCCCCTTTTGCTGACAACAGCCCGCACTTCTGTTATTAAGAGTATCAAACATCCGATATTTCATTCTGGGAAGCTTCCAACCTTAAGAGGACGAGGGGCTACTTACGGGAGGCGGCGATTTTTCCGGCCGTCTCTTTCAGCAACTTAAATGCGGCGGCGGCCGTTATCCGGGCCGGATCCCGAAGCGGATTGAGCTCGACGATGTCCATCCCGACGATCCGGGCCTCCAGGTTTTGTATGATGTCTATTGCCTGCCGGGTGCTGAGCCCGCCGGGTTCGTGATGCGAAACACCCGGCGCGAAAGCCGGGTCGAGCGCATCCAGGTCGAATGACACATAAAGGGGATTGGCGAATTTCAACCTGACCGGCTCTTTTAGATCTTTCATTTCGTACATCCTGACGCCGTGACGGGCGGCCGTTTGCCTGTGCTCGGCCGTAACCGCTCTCACCCCTACCTGAACGAGATTCCTGATCAGACCGTCTTCCAGGATCCGGGCGAAAGGACAGGCATGAGAAAGTCTGTCGCCATAAAGCGCGGAATACAGGTCGGTATGGGCGTCGAAATGAAGTATGTCGAGTTCCGGATAGACCCGCGAGAAAGCCTTGATGATCGGATAAGTGATGGAATGATCGCCGCCGAGGACGACAGGAACCGCATCTTTGGCCAGGACTCCGGCCACGGCCTTTTCGGTCAGAGCGAAAGTTTTATCCGGATCGCCGGAAGTGTCCACGTCGCCCAGGTCGACCAGAATGGTATCTTCCTCAAGATTCACGCCGCTTTCGGTATAGCCGCAATAGCATTTACCGGTCGATACTTCCCGAATGGCCGCCGGGCCTCCGGAAGCGCCTCTCATGAAACTCGATTTTTCGTCAAAAGGCACCCCGATGACGGCGATCTTGTAGTCCGGATATTCGGCCAATGGTTTTAAAGCGCCTCCGAAATCTGTCATTTTCTTCACCCTGGGGAATTATACACAATCCCGCCAAATTCTTCATCTCGGCCGAAGCCCTCGGCAATTAAGACCGCCGCCGTTCATCGTTCGGGTAAAAAAAAGGAGGAGAGGGATCCTCGCCCTCTCCTTTTCACAACCTTGGCGCCCGTCTCTTCCGAGGCGATCGCGTCTGCCTTAAGGCTGCGACGCCAACCAGCTTCGCATCCGCCGCTTATCCGGTCAATCACCGCCCGGGATGGTTCAAAGTATGATAAAAACCGGTTTTCCTAACCCTTTGTGGCTAATCGCCGAATCCGGAAAATGTAAGAGCATTGACAAGGCCTGGAGAATCGGCTAAAAAAAGAAACGAGATGGCCAGAGCGCTAGAAATAAAGGACTTGAAAAAATCCTTCCGCCTGGGCTTCATTCCGAGGAGCAGGGAAATACTAAAAGGTATAAGCCTGGCCGTCGAGGAAGGCGAGATTTTCGGCTATCTCGGACCCAACGGGGCCGGAAAGACTACGACTATAAAATGCATACTGGGTCTGATTTTTCCCGACGCCGGCTCGATCGAGATCTTCGGCCAGTCTAATTTTTCCCATAAAGCCCGGGCATCGCTCGGCTTTCTTCCGGAAAATCCTTATTTTTACGACTACCTGACGGCTTCTGAATTCCTGGGTTTCTACGCCGACCTTTTCGGGCTCGAGCGCGGCCAGAAACAGGCCCGCATATCCTCCCTGCTCGGGCTGGTCGGACTGGATCAGGCGGCTGGCCTGCAGTTGCGCAAATTCTCCCGCGGCATGCTCCAGAGAGTCGGACTGGCCCAGGCCCTGATCAACGATCCGAAACTCGTCATCCTGGATGAACCGCTGGGCGGTATGGATCCTATCGGCCGCAAAGAACTGCGCGACATCATCGTCCGCTTCAAGGACGAAGGTAAGACCGTTTTTTTCACCTCGCACATCCTCCAGGACATAGAAATGATTTGCGACCACGTGGCCATGATCGTCGGCGGAAAAGTCGTCAGGCAAGGCCCGCTCCAGGACATCGTCTCCGAAAAAGTTCTTTTCACCGAGATCACCATCTCGGGAATTTCCCCGGAAGAGCTGGCCGGCCTCGGTCAAGAGGTGGCCGTTAAAGCCGACCGGGTCTTTCTCAGGGTATACGACGAAGAGAGAATAGAAGACGTTTTGCGGCTGACGGCCGCCAGGAAAGGCCGCATTCACAACCTCAGCTGCCGGACGGAAACGCTGGAGGACATCTTCGTGGAAACGGTGACCAAGAAATGAAGATCGGGGCCATAGCCGGCATAACTTTCAAAGAAGCCAAAAGAGACAGAATTCTCTATCTGCTGTTCTTTTTCGGCGCCGCTTCGATCGTTTTCTCCCGCGTCCTGGCCATCCTGACCGTTGGCGACAGGGTTAAAATCATAAAGGATGTCGGCCTGGCTTCGATAAACATATTCGGCGTCCTGATGGCCGTGCTCATAGGCACGAGTCTGGTCTACAAGGAAATCGACAAGAAAACCATTTTCACCCTTCTGGCCAAACCGCTGCACCGGGCTCAATTCATCCTGGGCAAGTTCCTCGGCCTGGTCTTAATCCTGTTCGTCATGACCGCGGCCATGTCGGCCATTTTCCTGGCCGTCGTCTATCTTCACGTATTCATGATCGACTGGAAATTACTGGTGGCTATCACTTACATTTTCATCGAGCTGGTTTTGATTACGGCCGTGGCTGTCCTGTTTTCGACTTTCTCGACCCCGATTCTTTCGTCAATCTTCTCCCTCGCTTTTTATCTGATCGGTCATCTTTCCTGGAGTATGGAACTGCTGATACAAAAAGCCCGGTCACCTTTGACCAGGGGTTTCCTGCGCTTTCTGTATCTCGCCCTGCCGGATCTGGAGAATTTCAATTTCAAAACCGAAGCCGTTCATGGCCTGGCCATACCATCGTCTATTTATGCCTGGTCCGTTTTATACGGGATTTGCTATACGGCCTTCCTGCTCGGCCTGGCCGTTTTAATCTTCAGGCGGCGGGATTTCGTCTGAGGCCGAGATGCCTGCGGAGGGTGATCCGGAATAATGGGGAAAAAAGCGGCGTTCGAACACAGGGAAACGGTTTTCATCGTCGTCCTGATTCTGGTCGCGGCCGTCTTCTTCTCGGCGCTCAAAGCCAAAACCGACACCATAATCAGGGAAAAAGCCCCCGGCGCGTCCATCATCTATGTCCCGTCGGGAAAATTCCTCAGGTTCGCCGCGTTCGGCTACTCAAACCTGGCCGCCGACCTAATATATCTCTGGTCAATCCAGTATTTCAGCACGCCCTCGATAGATGACCGCTTTGACCATCTCGATCAGATCTATTCGATTATCGGCGAACTCGATCCCCTTTACGGCGATCCGTTCGAAGTCGGCGCCCTGATCGCAATCTATGACGCCCGAAACCCCGGGCTGGCATTGAAAATCCTGGACATCGGGGCCGAAAAGAACCCGGCCAACTGGATTTTACCGTTTAACGCCGGTCATATCGCCATGATGAACATGAAGGATTTCGAATTGGCCGAAAAATATTTCGCGAAATGCATGCAGATCCCCGGGTCGCCCGAATTCGTGCCGAGGCTTAGAGCTAACGCCCTGTTTCGTAAAGGCGACGTCAAAACCGCCTGGGACACGTGGCTGGATATATACAACACCGCCCAGGACGAGCGGACCAGAAAAATTGCCTCCAATCATCTCTACAACATCAAACAGACTCTGGATATCGAAAGATTGAAAGAGGTCCTGATAAAGTACCGGGGAAAATACGGATTCTGGCCCAAAAGCCTCGATCTCCTGGCCGGGACCGGCTTGATAGGCGAGATTCCCAAAGACCTCGACGGCAGAGACTACGTTTACGATCCGGAGACCGGCGAGGTGAAAGCGCCGATACTTCCATGGAAACGCTGACCGTCATTTTTATCGCTGTAGCCGGGCTAATTGTAGGCAGCTTCTTAAACGTGGTCATTTACCGTCTCCCCCGCGGCTTGAGCCTGGTGAGGCCGCCTTCCACCTGCCCTGAATGCGGAGCCAGGATCAAACCGTACGACAATATCCCGGTCCTGTCGTACATCGTGCTGAGAGGCCGTTGCCGGAAGTGCGGAGCCAGGATTTCCCCCGTCTATCCAGCCGTCGAGCTCCTGACGGCGGCTTGCTTTCTGGCCGTTTACTTCGATTCCGGACGAATCCTCAACCTGGCCTTCTTCGCCGGCTGCCTTTTCGCGGTTTCTCTCGTTGCCCTCGGCTTCATCGATTTTTTCCACCAGATTCTACCGGATCACATCACCATGCCGGGCTTGCTTTTATTCCTTATATATGCCCTCTTCCGCGAAGATCTGACACTGCGTGGGGCTTTGATCGGGGCCGTGACCGGAGCCGGCTTTCTCTTCACTCTCTACCTGGTTTACCTTTTCATCAGGAAAAAAGAAGGCCTGGGCATGGGCGACGTGACCATGATGCTTATGATCGGCGCCTACCTCGGGTTGGCCAAGACTTTTCTGACTCTCGTTCTGGCTTCGTTCGCCGGGGCGGCCGTCGGCGTATTCCTGATAACGAGAAAAAACAAGAATCTCCAGTTTGCCGTGCCCTTCGGCACGTTCCTGGCGCCGGCGGCCTTTATCGCCGCCCTATGGGGAGACGCAATCGTTCGTGCTTACCTCGGCCTGTTCAGGAATTAGGCCCCGGACCTTTCGACCATGAATACCGTTTTCGTATCCTGACTGATTTTGAACCCATCGGCCACCGGAAGTCCCGGCACCCAGGCAATCTCTCCTTGGCAAAGGAAAACCGGCATGCCGTTTCTCTCCTCCACCGGGACGCCTCGAACCCTCATCATTTCGTTCACTTTCTTGCGGCCGGGTGAACCAAGGGGCCTGTACTTGTCTCCCGGATGAGCGTTCCGGATCGAGATCGGAAAGGACAGGCGATCGAGGTCGAAAAAAGCCCTCCGTTTGTCGTCGAACTTAAACTCAACCTTGCCCGGATCGGAAATTCTCGTTCCCCGGAAAACAAAACCGGTCTCTCCGATACGGACCTCTCCGTTTCCGTCCCACTCCAGGCCGAATCCGGGCCGGGCCGCCTTCTTTTTCTTTAAGAATATCTGTTGCTTTTCCCTGCGGAAAAGAAACCCGCCGGAGACGGGGGTTTCTTTCCCTTCTTCAAGGGATGATATTCGATCAACGTCGTCCAAGGAAAACCCGGCCAGGTCGCCCTTAATCTCTTTTAAGAATTCCCGGATTACCCTGCGGGCCACCGGCAAAGGCAAAAGACTCAGAAGCCCGGCATCGAGAGCGGCTTCTTTACCCCTGCCGCTGATCATGGTTGAGGAAACCGACTGGATGAGTTCGGTCAGAATCTGCTCTTCCTCCCTGACCAGTCCGGCCAGCCGGGCCAGATGTCCGGCAATGTTGCCGCCGAAATGACGTTCGAGCTCCGGTATGAGTTCGTGCCTGACCCGGTTACGCAGAAAGCGGCGGTCGAGATTAGAATTGTCAGTTCTGAAAGCATATCCGCCTTCCTGGAGATAGCGCTCTATTTCATCCCGGCTTATGTTTATGAGCGGGCGGATGATCTTTCTGTCTTCGTATTCGGCAACCGGCGCTATACCGGCCAGGCCGGTGAGCCCGGTGCCGCGCATGATCCTCATGAGCACGGTTTCGGCCTGATCGTTAAGGCTGTGCCCCGTGGCTATCCTGCCTGCTCCGGCTCGAACGGCCGCCCGGTAAAGAAACTGATAACGCAGCCTGCGGCCGGCTTCCTCCAGGCCGAGCCGGCTGGAGGCCGCGTAACCGGCGACATCGCTTTTTTCGGCGAATATTTCAACACCGTGCCGGCCGGCAGTTTCCCGGACGAAATTCTCTTCCTCGTCCGCTTCGGGTCTGAGCCCATGGTTAAAATGAGCCAGGAACAGGCCGAAGGGAATCTCGGATCTTAAACCAAGGAGAAGATAAAAAAGGGCCATGGAATCGGGGCCGCCAGAGCATGCAGCCAGAACGCCGCCGCCCGGCTCGATCATGCGGTGAGCGAGAACCGTACGGCGGAAAATTCCGGTGATCGATTGGTCCCGTTCTCGGCTGGGCATGGGTAAAAAAATGGCGGCGGAGGGATTTGAACCCCCGACACTGCGGATATGAGCCGCATGCTCTGACCGTCTGAGCTACGCCGCCATACGGCAAAGGATTTTAGCCTATCGGGGTGATTTAGTCAACGCAATCCGAACGGCCGCGTTCTTTACTGAAACATGGCCAGATCGACGTCTTTTTTGAACTTGAACTTGCGCTCTTTGAACAGGCGGATACAGGCGTCGACCACCTGCAAATCATATCTTATACCCCGGCCGCGCCTGATTTCTTCCAGAGCCTTCTCTACCCCCAAAGCCGGACGGTAAGGCCTGTGCGAGGACATGGCCTCGACCACGTCGGCCACGGCCAGGATTCGGGCTTCAAGGAGTATGGCTTCGCCCGAGAGGCCGTCCGGATAGCCCGATCCGTCCATGCGTTCATGATGCTGAAGGATGATTTGAGCCACGGGCCAGGGAAAATCGATCTTTTTCAAGATATTGAAACCGACCCTGGGATGTTCCCTGATAAGCTGAACTTCGATCTTGGAAAGCCTGGCCGGTTTGGTCAGGACTTCAGCCGGCATGGCGATCTTGCCGATGTCATGAATGATTCCGGCCATGCGTATGCCCTCGATTTTATCCACCGGCAGCTTCATCTCTTCGGCTATGGCCACGGCCAACTGAGCCACCCGGCGCTGATGACCGGCCGTGTACATGTCGCGCATTTCGATGGTAAGCGACATGGCATCGATCGTTCCTTCAAGAGCTTTGGCCAGTTTTTCCATGGCATGCTCGAGCTGGCTCCGCGAACGATGGGTCTCCATTACCCGGCCGTGAAGCTCCTGATTCATGAGCGACAACTCTTCCGTCCTTCTCGAAACCCTGTCTTCTAACTCCTGTTTGACGAGCCGGAGTTCTTTTTCCATCCGCAGACGCTCTTTGATCTCCCTCTCGAGTTCTATGGATCGGCCGGCAACTTTCTCCTCCAGCGATCTGGTTTGTACCTCCTGGGCACTATAAGCTTTCTCCAGTCCGTCGAGCATGTTGTTGAAAGCCCTGGCCAGGGATCCGATTTCATCACGGGAATAGACCCGGGCTCTCTGCTTGAGATCGCCGTGGGCGACTCTCTCGGCCGTTTTCGTTATCTGGACAAGCGGCCTGGTGATGACGTTCGAAAAGAGCAACGCGAAGAGTGCCCCGGTCAAGAGGACGACAGCCGAAATCCCCAAAATGAACAACTTCCCTCGCTTTAATTCATCGAGAAGGGAGGGAAAAGTAAAACCCATATAGAGTCTGCCTTGATCTTCGCCGCCGTATTCGACGGGAGTGACCTTACGGTAAAGATTCCGGAGGCCGTCCGATCCGGTTCCCTGGCTGGCCATTTTGTAACCCGATTTCTTGGCGACGTCGAGGTTCAAGGCCGCCATCACTCCTCCAGAGCCGTTCTCAACGACCAGAAATACGAGCTCAGCAAAACGACTATGGGCTTCGATAATCATCTCATTGAGCGCAGCCGGATCGCCGCCGGTCATCCCCTTTCTTACGGCCTCACTGATCATATAGGTCGAATCTTCAATCCTGTCTGCAATCCCGGCCTTGACCATCTTTTCCAGCCTTAAGTAGGAAAAGACAAGCATCAAGGAGACGAGGGCAATCATGACGGCTAGGAATACCAGAAAGATCTTGTTTCTTATTCTGCTCGAACCCGGCCTGGCCGTGGTTTTCGTCTGCGGCCGGGCGGTCGAAAGATCAAGGGGTACTGATAAATTCTCAAGCAGGTTTCTATTCATGACAAAGCACCAGGGTTTATCCATAACAAAATGTACGAGCAGGCCCCGGACGTCAATACTCTTTAGGGGTGATTAGCAAGAGTAGATACCCGAACGGTCCTTACCAGTGCCTGGCCTTTTCGGGCTCGAGTTTTTTCAAATCCAACCCATGTTCGAAGGCGCCTATCCGGTAAAGGCATATATCACGAAGCGACGAAGGATGATGAAGCACTTCGGAAACGGAATTTTCTCCGACCGCCCAGACGCCGCCTCCCCTGACGACCACGATTTTATAATCATGGAGGAAGCGGAGGAAATCCTCCAGATCAAACCGGGCGGGAAGGACTGGTACGGTCAGATACATGAAGCCACCTTCGGCGTCTATCGGAACGATTCTATCCACGGGCTCCGTTTCCTCCGGATAAGAGAACCGGGCGCAGGCTTCGGCCTCCGGAATATGACAGTGCATGACGGTTTGGAAATCACTTCCGGCGTATATCGTCTTGTGCAGCCTGATCTCGTCGCTTTCGCCTGTCTGCGGCTCGAGGGGAATCTCAAGAAGTGGACCACCGATTTCCCGCGGCCTCGAAGCCTTGGGAGCGTAAACCATCGTGTCGACGCCGCGGAGCGACATGGAGCCCGTATGAAACGGGGAAAGGCGGGATTCAAAGATCCGGTGGCCGGCTTTTTCGAACTCGCGGCTTATCTCCTCCTCCCCCGGAAAATCGTTCCGCTCGTCTCCTTCAACTTCATAAGCCGGCGGCGGATACGAAAAAGCGCTGACCGGATCGGTCAGAACATTTGCTCTCAATTTCTCGACGTCGATCTTGAGCCGCCACATGAGCCTTATCACGGCTCCTGAGTTGTTACCGACCGCCAGGTGAAAAAAAGCCTCCTTCAGATCCCTGCCCCTGGCTACGGCTCCGTGTCCGAAAATCACAGTCAGGGGATGCGACTTGAGGCGCTCGGGGATGACCGAGGCCATTTCCGGCGAACCGCTGGGGACGGAGAACCAGTCCACGGGGATCCGGGGACCGAGATGATGGAATCCGAGCGGATCGACGGGAACAAAGTCAGGCGGCCGGGACGGCTTCGGGGCGTCATCGAGCACGGCTATGATCAGCTCTTTTGTGTGGGCATGCATCGAGGCCGCAACGCCGGGCAATGACAGTATCCGGGCATGAATATCAGTTTCCGAGGAAGACTTGTAATAACCGTAATCGGTGGTCTCGGCCGACAGAAAGCATATCTCGTCCGGATCGAGATCGCCCTTCTGGGCTCCGGTGGCCGTAATGGCCAGCCTCGCCTGTCCTTTTTCACCTACAAGCCGTATGGCCATATTCCCGCTGTGGCTGTCCTGGATGTCGTAGGCCAGCGAAGCCCGGCCGACGGCCTGGAAAAGTCTGATAAGCTCGCTGCCGGCAGCCCATTTTCCGCTACTCATTCGCTTTTCATCCTGATGCCTAATTTTTTCAGATGATTCTCGCCCGTCGATCCGTCTTCTTCCCAGCCGCGGCTCCGGTAATAATCCCGCCTCAACTTGGCCTGAGTCTCACGGCTGACGACTCTTTCCTTACCGTCGATCATGATCGGAACTTCCGCAAACCGGTCGGGAAGCCGGTCGTCTCCCTCTTTCAGGCCGGCCCGGATGTTGAAAAGCCTTTCGAGCGTCGCGATCCTGTTTTCAATCTCTTCAAATTTCTCTACCGAAAAATCCAGGCCGGTTATGCCGCTGACCATTCTGGCCCACGGTTCCCGGGAAAAAGCGTAGCCCGTGAAGCGGCAAACGGACAGGCTGTCCTGAAGTATGCCGGTGTTCTGCATGTTCCGGATGGTGATCGGCGACTGAATGAGGGAGAATCTCGGCACCTCTTTCGTCCCCCCAAAAAAAGCCAGGGAAACGGCGTAGCCTCCACGCAGGTGACAGGCTCCGGTCGGCGAGGTCATGTAACCCAGCGCCTGAGTATATGAAGCACGCGGATCGTAAGCCGGGATCTCCAGCTTCTTGACCGTCATGGAATATTCCGGCTTCCCGACGGAATCAGCCAGCCGGTATGATCCTTCTGCCAGCCTGTCGCCGAATCCTTTTCTGAACGCCGTGAGCCTGGCCAGTTCTTCAAGAACCGAGGCGTTACCGAACTCAAGTTCCAGACCGCCGGTATCTTGCCTGGTTATGAATCCCCGTTCATAAAGCTCCATGGCACAGGCCAGCGTCCCGCCGAAGGAGATCGTGTCCATCCCGAGCTCGTTCAGGCGATAATTGGCCAGAGTTATCGCTTCGAGGTCGTAAATATCGCATACGGGACCGAGAAGAACGGCCGTTTCGTATTCCGGGCCCTCGCCTCTTTCTTCCCTGCCGTTTCTTCTGACCCGGGTATGCCTCTGACAACCTATGGGGCAAAGATAACAGGCTCCGGCTTTATAAAGGAGGGCCCGGGTCAGAGTCTCACCCGAAACGCGTTCGACGTCTTCTTCCCTGTGGCTCGTATCCTTGAAATTCCTGTGGGGCAACATGCCGATGAGATTGATAAGCCCGAGAAGACCGGCCGTCCCGAGTTCGCGCAATATGCGTTTGGTTACCGGGGCCTGTTTCAAGAGGTAAAGGGCCTGGTCGTACCCGGATTTGTATCTGGCCCGGTCGCTCAGCCCTGTTTTTCGCCGGCCTCTGACCCTGACTGCTTTGAGTTTCTTGCTTCCCCAGACCGCCCCCGGTCCGCAACGTCCGTAAACCCGGTTGCGGTCGTTGGCCACCGAAGAATAAAGGACCATGTTTTCTCCGGCCGGCCCGATGCACAACACCCGCCACGGATTACCCGGCTCGTTATCGACCGAAAGTTCATCGGTAGTTTCGGCGGTCGTTTTTCCCCAGAGGGAGCCGGCGGGAAGGATCTCTACCCTTTCCGGGGTGATTTCCAGAAAAACAGGTTTCGAAGAAGCTCCTTTGATTACGAGAGCGTCATAGCCGGAGGCCTTGAATCCGGCCCCCCACGTTCCACCCGAATTCGACGTCCCCAGAAAACCGGTCAGCGGCGACTTGAAAGTCATGTGCCCCCGGCCCGCGGTCGGAGCTGAGGATCCGACGAGAGGTGAGGAAGCGATGACGACCGCATTGTCCGGGCCGAGCGGATCGCAGGCCGGATCGATTGTATCGTAGAGGATACGGGCCGCCAGGCCTCGGCCTCCGAGATAAGCCACAGCCAACGAAGGATCGAGCGGCTCGACTTTTATTTCCCCGCTCGACAGATCGACTACCAATAGATGGCCGTGGTATCCGGGAATTGTATGGCCGGACATGTATTAAACCGCTTTCCTTCCAATCACCAAAGGATAACAAAAGGAAAGCATCGCCGCAAGTTCGGCTGCCCTCACGGGTCCGGCCAGCCATAAGATAATTCAGCCGTGAGCCAGGCTGGGTTCCGGGTCCCTGAAAAGAGCTTTCTCGAGCAGGGGAATCGAGTTCTGATCCCTGACGTCGACGACCGAAAGAGGGCCGGACTTGATGAGGTTCGTTAAAGGTCCAAGAATGTCTTCCCGGACGGTGACCAGGAGTCTCATTTCAGGCCGGGCCAGTACTTGGTCGAGGGCCGGCCGGATTCCGCCGCCCTCCAGTTCGCGGGGACCGATTTCATCGATGATCAACACTTGCTCCGGCCCGGCAGCCGAAATTATCGATCGGGCCTTTTCAAGAGTCTCGGGGACGAAGTAATAAGGACCCGTCCTCTCCGCGCCGGCGATGAACGTCCTGATAAGAAAAGGCATGAGGCGGCCGTCCTGCAGAGCGAGAAGACTATATTCGTGACCCACTTTTCCGTTAACGGTCAGACTCAAGTAACCACTGAAAGCATAACCTAGATCCGACCACCGGCTGGCGGCTCGCTGGAGAAGTGTCGTTTTGCCCGCATGAACAGGACCTGTCAGCGCTGCAATCAAAAGGGCTTTTCCCTTTATCTTATCAATATCCTGGCTTGACCCGTTCCCAGTTTCACGCTCCGGCTGTCACTGCTGAGGGCCGAAATGCTATCCACGGTAACAGTGGCTTCGCCGCGGCCGACGGGTGAAAAAGCCAGTACGGCCAGAGTACCCCGGCCTTTAAAGCCGCCGCCCGTCCCCGATTTGGAAAAGCCGAGGGTGCAGCTTGAGCCCGTTATGCTCTTGAGAAAAGGAACGTTATCTCCCATCTGCTTGAGCAGGCCGCCTTCCCGGGCATCTTTGAGTTGCAGTAGGGCTGAGTTGAAATTGATGACCAGCGACAGGTTGGCTATTTCGGTCACAGAGCTTATCTCCACGTTCAGATTGAACTCCCTGCCGGCCGGTACCTCGAGTCCGGCCGGCGAAAGATAAACCGAATTCTGGCCCGGCTCTCTCTCCGCGGGCGGAGCTCCTGGTTCTTCTCCCTTATTAAGAGGATAGGCTTCTTCGAGGCGCGCTCCGCCGGCCGCCGAAACACCGGCCAGGCTGTCCGGTTCGAGCCAGAGAGGTTTTAGGTCCTCCTCGCTGATTTCCATGGGCCTGATTATGTGAGGAGTCATGGTCAGGATGACGTCCGTCTTCTCTACCACCATTTCCGTACTCGAGAAAAGCCGGCCGAGAAGCGGAATATCCTTGAGACCCGGAATGCCGGTCAGGGACTGCCTTTCTTCGTCCCGGAGAAGGCCGGCCAGAAGATTGGTTTCACCGTCTTTCAGCCGGATCGTATTCTTCACTTCACGGGTGGCTATGATCGGTATATCGGCGATGCCCGTTCCGGCTATAGAAGATATCTTGATGTCAACTTCGAGGGTGACTTCCTTTTCCATATGGATCCTCGGTTTGAGATTTATCTCGATTCCGACATCCTGCTGGGTATAGTTTACTATCGGTTGTGTGTTAAGCCCGCCGGCGGCTATGGGCGTGAAGGTACTCTGGGGGATGGGAACCTTTTGACCGACAAGGTACCTTATTTCCTCACCGCCGATGCCCCGGAAGCGCGGCTGGGCGATTATTCTGGTGTCGCTGTCACTACCCAGAAACTGAAGCAGGGCATTGGGCACGGATAATTCGTAGTTGGCCATGTCGGTCAGATCCAGGCCCTGGATACGGAACCAGCCCGGATCTGTGCTCCCGCTGTCTACCGGATTCAAGCGGAACTTAAGAAGACTATCGCCGACATTCAGCCCGAAATCCAGGCCGAGTTGCTGAAGCCTTTGCCTTGTAACCTCCATTATCTCGACCTCGATCAGTACTTCCCCCCTGGGTTTATCCCACCTGCGAAGAAGGCGGGCGACCATTTCCACGACCTGAGGCGAGTCCCTGACGGTAAGCGAATTGAGCGTCTTGTCGACTTGAATGTTCGGTGCCTTATAAACGCTTCTCATGAGAGCAATTAGTTGCTGTTGCAAGTCCTGGGCATCAATGTTCGACAGATAAAACGTTTTTATGGCGTTCAATTCATACTGCTGCCTTTTCTGGACGTTGTCGGGAGCGATCAGGACCGATCTTTCGTCGATCACGCGATAGAAATTCCTGGTGACGGCACAGAGATAACCGACAGCTTGTTCCACTTCTTTCCCCGCGAGATCAACAGCCAGGAAGGTATCACGGAACTGTTCGTCGAAAACAAAGCTGATCCCGGCCATCCGGCCGATGGCCTGGAAGATCGACTTGACCGAGACCTCGGTCCGGAAAGCCAGGTTGAGCTTTTCACCTCCGGCGCGGAGGCTGACCGGCCCCTTGACCGAAAGTTCGGGCGCGGCCGCTTTTTCTGCCGGCCCCTCCTCGAGAGATTTCATTTCTTTCGGGATCATCCGGTTCGCCGGGTCGAAGAAAGCGGCTTTCCGGTAGGCAGCAAGCGCTTCCTCTTTCCTTCCCTGGCCGGCCAGGACTCTTGCATTTTGCAGATAATACAGGCTGGCCGAAGCTCTGGCCCGGGCGAAAGCCAGCCGGTAGACCGGTTCATTCGGATCTTTCAACGCGGCCTTCTGGTAATAACTAACCGCCTGCTCATAGTTCTTGCTCATCTCCGCGTCCACTCCGAGCTTGTAGTCCCTGTTGAAAGTAACGCAGGTCGCCGAGAAGGCTATCAATGACAGGATAAAGGCTGTCTTCTTCATGACCGGTCTCCTTGCCGTTTGAAAGTTTTCCTGGCGGCTCCCGGCCCTTCGACTTCCACCAGTTCCTCGGTCAGGCGGATAACCCTGTATCCAGGAACGATTTCGTCGCCCCTGGCTACCGAATAAGTCACGCCCGAAACCACGACCAGGCCCACCAAATCGGAGCTGCCCCGCACGAAGCCGACATAGGTCATATCCAACTTAAACGCCGGTGAGCCGGAAAGACCTGCCTGATTTTCTTTGCGTACCGGATTCCGGACACCAGCCCGGGCCGGCCGGACTGTGATTACCGGGCGAAACGGATCGCGGATTACCGACGCTAGCGGACGGCTTTCCTGGGCCAGCAGGTCCAAACGCACGATACGTTCTCCGGCCGCTTCGGACGGCACAGCTTCGGATCGGACATCCTGGGAGATGGCCGGAACGGCTCCGGACGCACCGCAGGCCAAAAACCACAGTAACAACAACCAGGCAGTTCTCATATCAAACCCCATGGTATCCGGCCAGCGTGAATCTGATTCTCATCAGTCCTGATCCGGTCCCGGTATCCTGGAAATCCAGCTTTTCAACGACCAGAAAACGGGGATCTTTTTCTATGATTCCCAGCAATTTCTTGAAAGCTGGGTAGCGGCCGCGGAAAGTAAAGGTAACGGTTATCTTACCCAACCGCTCCCGGTCCTGGTCAGCGTAAGCAAAACTCAGATCGCTTGCTCCGACTCCGGCTTCATCGAAGATGCTTTGCAGGCCTAGCCTCATGTCTTGAACGGCCGTAGATGCCCCGAAAATTCGCCGGCTTCTCACCTCTTCGACATCCAGCCCGGCCTGGCGCCAGAGCTCGAGCCTTTCTTTCGCCCGGGAAAGCTCCATCCTGGTCGAGGCGATCCGGCCGGTTGCGGTAAGCATCTCGTTTTTCAAATCCGAATGATAATCCCTGACGCGTATGAAAAACAAGAAACTCCCCGCCAGCAAAAGCAAGGCGGCCAGGCCGAGCTTTCTCAAGACGGCCTTTTCTCCGGTCAGCAAAACTTCATTCATGTCCTTCATAAGTCAGGGACATTTCGGTTTCCATGCCCTGCCTTTCAGCTCCGGATTCCGAAGTCGTCCTTATGCCGTTGAAGCCTGCGGCGCTCAATCTGTCTATGAAGTTCATCAGGTCGTCTAATCCCCCGGAAACGACCCTTATTTTAAGAGAAACCGAGCCGCCGTTCAGAACGGCCGGTGATAAATAGGTCAAATAACAAGAGTCGGGCAAGGCTTTTTCCAGCCCGCTCAAAAGGGAGAGCCAGGAAAAGCTCTTGCGATAAATGACGGCGTTGATAGCCTCGACGTCAGGGCCCAGGGCATTCTCTTTTTCCCGGACGGCGGCCTGAATCTTCCTAAATTCGGCGTCGAGACCGTTCAAAACCTGCCTGTCGCCGGACAGAACCGGACGGAGGTTGGCAGCGGGTACCGCGTGCTTCAACAATCCTAAGACGAGAACGGCTCCGGATAAAATCATGACCAATACCAGGCCGACCCGGGCCAGGAGAAAAATCCGCCGGCTGCGGGCCGGCCGCGTGGCCAGATTTATTCGTATCGCCTTACCGTTCGCCTTCATCAGATCAACCCCATGATGGGCAAGAATCGTCCGGCCTGATCCTCACCGGAGGCGACGACCGGGACACTCAGGACTTCCGGCAGGATGGCACTGATCCCCTCTGCCCCGTAAAAAGGCCCGGCCCTGAGCCGTACCCGCTCGATTTTTAGGTTCTCTTTTTTTGCCAGATAATTGATAGTGTTCTCGATCTCGGCCGCTATCCGTCCGGCCCAGTCTTCAAACCGTTCTTGGGCTTCAAGCAAACCGCCGGTGATCTTCTGCCGGTAAAAAGCATATACTGAATTGCGGAGCACGACCAGACTCACGTGATCCGGCTCGATATTTACCAGCAGGAAAGTCCCCTCTTCTTCTAGAAAGCAGTTGATGAGGCCGAGCGAGGGCAGCGAAACGAGGCCGGGGTTGAGGCCTTCGGCCTCGAAAATCTCTTCGTATTCCCTGACCACGGCCTTCCTGGCCGCGGCGGCGATCAGCCTGAAACGGGAATCGAGACGCCGCCAATCGAAAGCCACCAGAGCCTCGTCACAAACCCCGGGGATGGTTTTGTTCAGTTTCCAGCGAACGAAGGCCGCCATCTCTTCCGGATTCTGGGGAAGGTTCTCGACTTCGAAAACGAAAATATGAGCGCTTGTTTCGGGGATCAGGATCGCCGCATGTCCCCGGCCGGGATTTATCTTGCTCAGGCCTTCCCTTAAGGCCGCCCGGAAAGAAGCGGGGCCAGTTATGTTTTTCCGGTCGAACCGCGGCTCGATGACGCCCGCTTCGATCGGAACGACGAAGCCTCTTTTTATCGTTTTATCTTTCTTCCGAATGCTGGCCGCGGTCAGGTAACGCGACGAGATCTGAAAGGCGGCCGAGGGAACCGGCCCGGCCGTGAAAAAATCCCCGATTTTTCCGTAAAAAGGCCCCATTTCACTCCACGAACGTCACTTTATTCAGATCTTTTAAACTCGTCACGCCGGAAAAAACCTTGTCAAGGCCGGCTTCCCGCAGGAAGATCATGCCCTCTTCTTTGGCTCTTTTCTTGACTTCCGAAAGCGGCCTTTTATCCAGGATCATTTCCCGGATCGTGTCGGAAAGTTCCAGGATCTCGGCGATGGCCGTCCGCCCCCTGTATCCCGTCCCGTTGCAAAGGTTGCAGCCTCTGGGCTCATAGAAAATCCGGTCGCGGTGAATTTCAGGATCCAGGCCGGATTCGATGAGCTGTTCGGGCAAGTATCTGACTGGTTTCTTGCAGGCCGGGCACAGAACCCTGACCAGCCTCTGGGCCAGAATGCAATTGAGGGCCGATATGAAACTGTAAGGATCGACTTGCATATGGAGGAACCGGCCGATCACGTCGAAGACGTTGTTGGCGTGAACAGTCGTGAAAACCAGGTGACCGGTCAGGGCCGACTGGATGGCGATCTGAGCCGTCTCGGGATCCCGGATTTCTCCGACCATGATTTTGTCCGGATCATGGCGCAGGATCGAACGCAGGCCGCGGGCGAAAGTCAATCCTTTTTTCTCGTTGATCGGAATCTGGATGACTCCGTCGACCTGATATTCGACGGGATCCTCGATGGTGACGATCTTGTCTTCGGGCGACCTGATCTCGGTCAAGGCGGCGTACAGAGTGGTGGTTTTCCCGCTGCCGGTCGGCCCGGTCACCAGCACCATCCCGTAGGGCTGGACTATATACCGTTTGAATTTCCTTTGGACTAGCTCCGAAAACCCGAGCATGTCGAGACGGAGCTCGGACACGGCTTCGGTAATCATTTCTTTATCCAGAATACGGATGACGGCATCCTCACCATATATGCATGGCATGATCGACACCCGGAAATCTATGGCCTTGTCCTTGATTTTGAGACGGAAACGGCCGTCCTGAGGCACCCGTCGCTCGGCTATATCCAGGTCGGACATGACCTTGATCCTGGATATTATCGGGCCCTGGAACCTTTTGTCTATCGGTTCCATGGCTTCACTCAGAACGCCGTCTATTCTGAATTTGACTCTGACGTCCCTGTCTTTGGATTCTATGTGAATATCGCTGGCTCTTTTCTGCACGGCCGTGAAAACGACGCTGTTGACCAGCTTGATAATCGAACCGTCCTGCTCGGCCAGCTTCTCGATCGACAGCACCTCGTCCTCATCCTCACCGATGGTTTCCACTATACCGGTCACGAAGCCGCCGGTGGCTTCCTTCAAAACCTGCATGCCAGTTTCGCTGCGTCTGAGGGCCTCGAGTACGGCGTTCTTCGATGACGCCAGAACCTCTACCTTCTTGCCCAGGAACGTTTCGATGGCGTCCAGAACGGTCAGGTCCGACGGATCAGCTACGGCAATCAGGACCGTTTCCTCATTTTCTTCGAGTGGTATGAAATTCATCCGGTGCAGGAATTCTACGGGCATCGATTGAACGAGATCCCGGTTTACCGGGTAATTATAGAGATCGACGTATGGAACCCGGTTTCGTTCGGCGGCTTCCCGGGCCTCTTTTTCTTCTTTTTCCCGCCGCTCCAATTCCGGTTTATTCATGCCAGGGTTACCTTGCTATGCGTATTATGTTGAAAATCGGAAGATACACGGACAGCAGCATTCCCGCCACCATGATCCCCGTTATTATTATCACCGCCGGTTCGACAAGGGACACGACGGTATCTATTTTACCACGAACACGCTCGTCAAAAAAATCCGCCAGATCGGCCAGCATACCCTGAAGATTGGCCGAATTCTCTCCGATGCGGATCATGTCCAGAGCTACCGGCGGAAAAACACTCACTTTGGCCAGGCTCTCGGTCAGGGGCTCTCCGTTCCTCACGAAATCGGCGACCTGATTGAGTTTGCTCCTCATGAATCTATTTGGAACGGCCTGGACGGCCACTTCAATGGCCGGCACGAGGGCGATGCCCGCCTCGAGCAGCAATCCCAGAGTCCGGCTGAAAAAAGAGACTCCGGATTCCAGCCAGATGGGGCCCCCGAGCGGGAGCCTGAGTTTAAGGCGGTCCGTTTTCAACCTGAAAGCGCCGGATTTCCCGGCCCTAAAATACAGATAAACCAGGACGGCCAGAAATCCGAAAATAACGTAATAGTACTTGTTCAGGAAAAACGAAATGCTCATAACCATACGGCTGATGAACGGAAGCTCGGCTTCAAAACTAAGATAAAAGTCGGCGAACCTGGGCAGAACGAAGGTCAGCAGAAGGCCCATCAAAATCAGGCCGAAAATTATGATCAGCGTCGGGTAGGCCAGAGCCGTCCGGATTCTGGCTCCAGTCTGGGAAACGGTCTTTATGTATTCGATGTAACGGGCCAGCGTCGAAGGCAAATTGCCGCTTCTTTCGCCCGACATCAGGGCCGCGGTGTATACCGCGGAAAAGTACTTTTCATAGGGCTTGAATGCATCGGACAGTAATTTCCCCCGCTTGATGTCCTCGGCCGCTCGCGACAGAATTCCTTTCAAGGTCTGGTTTTTCGCCCTGGCGCCGATGGCTTCCAGGCTGCGGAAGATAGGATAGCCTGCCTTGAGCAGGGCCAGAAATTCCTGATTGAAAAGTATGACGTCTTTGTGCTTGATTCTCCGGCCGAGCTCGATCCTGTGCCGGCCCAGGCTTATCCACTCACGCCGGACAGAAAGCACGAGCTTACCTTCTTCCTCGAGCGAGCGCCGGCAATCGCCGGCCGAATCGGCCGCCATGGTCCGGAATTCTACCTTTCCGGAATCCCCCGCGAAGCGGCATTTGTAAAGAGCCATACCAGGAAATTAACCTTGTCTATTTTCCTACTTTATCCTACGCCGGGAAAAATTGTCAAACTGCGCATCCCTTTTATATCTCCGGCCCGGCAAATATATATATATTTGACAAATCAAGGCCTTTTGGGCATATAATTTTAGTCGTGAGAAAGTTGTTCATTACGGCGCTTTGGCTTGCCTGCCTGCTTCTTCCCGTCTCATCCGGAAGAGGGCTACCGGCCGAAAACGAACACATCAATTCCAGCCCTCAGGATATTCCACCGGTCGAAATCCCCAAACCGACATACGATTACATGAGCTCCTTTCTGGCCAGGAGCACGCAACCCCTCGGGCTCAAAGACGCTCCGGAAGTCAGAAGACTGCTCGAGCAGAAAGCCTGCAAGTGGGCGATAAGGTCGGGAAAACGTCACATTCTCAACTGAATTTTTTTTTGGCATCATGATTCATTTTTTTGGATTCATAATGAAAAAAAGTCACATCCTTTTGTTCTTTTTAATAGCGGCCGTGGCCGCGCTGGCCGCTCTGAACCTGACGAAAAAGGTCCAATGGGAAGACGTCACGGATGGCATAGTCTGGAAGGAAACACGCTCAGGACTGGCAGCCGCCCGGGTCGACCCCGGCAGTGAAGCTTACCTTAGGGCCGGAATCAAGAAAGGCGACATCCTCTCGGCCATCAACAAGGTCCCGGTCAAGACCAGGATTGACATCGCCAGAGCTCTCTGGACGGCGGCTGGAACTGACCAGAAAGTCATATACGAGATAAACCGGGAAGGTTTTCAGAGTTATCCTTCTTTTTATCCCCAGAAGCAAAAGGCAAATCCGGTCTATTTCTACCTTTTCGTAGTCGGGCTGGCCTCTCTGGTCGTCGCTCTGCTCGTCTTTTTCAAAAGCCGCGGCAAGACCTCTCTTCCTTATTTCCTTTTTTATATGCTCTGCCTGACTTTTGCGGCTTTTTTGATGTTTTCTCCGACCGGACGGCTGGACACCCTGGACATGTTTTTCCACTGGCTGGACAAAATCGCCTTTCTGGCCTTCCCTCCCCTTCTGCTGAATTTTTTCCTGATCTTCCCGTTCCGGAAAAAATTCACTATCAAAAAGGCCGGTTCCATTCCTTTTATCTTCGTCCCGGCCGGATTACTGATGCTGGCCAGGCTGCATCTCGAGATACCGTTTCCTTTTTCACTTACCGAAAGTTCGGCTCTCAGCCTGCAGTCGAATCTCGAAAACCTGGAAATCCTTCACTTCGTCTTCTTCGCTCTGGCGGCCATGGCCGTCGAAATCGACGGCGCATTCCGGGCGCCCGGAGCCCTCATGCGCCGGCAACTCCGACTAATCTTTTTCGGCCTGGCCTTCGGCCTTCTGCCGATTGCCATTTTCTACGGCATACCGTTCATCCTGGGAAGGATCCCTTCCAGAGGCATGGAGTTAACGGTTTTGTTCACGGCCTTCATCCCCCTGACGTTATTTTACTCGATATCGCACTCAAGGCTGGTCGATGTCGAAGTTCTATTAAAGAAAGCAGCCATCCTGCTCATCTCTTTTTTCGTGATAGCCGTACTTTATATGTTTCTAAGTTCCAGGACCAGGATTTTTCCCGAAAACAGGCTGAACACCATCGTCCTGGGCATTCTGGCCATAATCCTAAGCACGACCCTTTTCACTCCGCTCAAGAAGCTTCTCCAGACCGTTTTCGACCGGGTCATTTACCGCCGGAGTTATGAATACCGCCGGACCCTGCTTTTCATCAGCCGCGAGCTGAGCCGGGAAAGGAACATCCAGAGATTGGCCACTTTTCTGCTCGATTCGGTGGCCAAGGCTCTTTCTCTGCGCTCGGCGACCCTTCTTCTGGCCGAAGAGAACGAGCCCGCGACCTTCAGAGTTCTGGCAGTCAAAGGAGAAGTGTCCGATTTGCCCGCTACTTTAAAACTTCCCGGCAAACTCCTCGAAGAAATGCTCCACCGCGATTATATTTCACCTTACAACCCGCTTGAAGACAAAGAAAGCCGCCTCAGGCTCGAGGAATTCTCCGTGTCAGGATTTAATCACTGGCTGCCTCTCAAGATAGAAGATAAGATCATCGGCTGCCTGCTCATGGGGAAGAAAATGGACGGCTCGTACTTAACTCGGGAAGACTGGGAATTGATGACTACGATATCCGGTTCGGCCGCTCTGGCCCTCGAAAATGCCTATCTTTACAGCCGGGAAACGGTCCGGACCATGGAAATGCAGCGGCTGAAAGATTACAGCGAGAACATCATCGAAAGCCTGACTGTAGGCGTCGCTGTCGTCGACGAAAAAGGTATGGTCATAGGCTGGAACCGGGTTTTAGAAGAGCAGCTGGGCATAAAAAAAGAAAAAGCCATGGGCAGAAATCTGGGCGAGGCACTCGGCGGAAAAAATTATTCGGCGATCATGCCTTACGGGTCCGGACCCGGCTACCGGCTCCAGAGTGAAATCACGCTCGAAACCTGCTGCGGAGGGAAGAAAATTTTCGACATCGCCAGGACGCCTCTTCTCGATAACACGCTCGTTTCCTACGGAACGATCATCGTCTTCGAGGACGTCACTGAAAAGGTTCATCTCCAGCACCAGCTGGTGACTTCGGAAAAACTGGCTTCGATCGGGCTTCTTTCGGCCGGCGTAGCCCATGAGATAAACACGCCTTTGACCGGGATATCGAGCTACGTCCAGATGCTTCAGAAAAGATTGACCGATGTCCACTACGCGGAAATTCTGAAAAAGATCGAAGCCCAGACCGACAGGGTGGCCAAGATAATCAAGAATCTTCTGACCTTCGCCCACAGCCCTTCTGACGAATCCTTCCACAAGATCAACGTAAAGGAAACAATCGAGGAGATCGTCTCTCTGATAGAGTACAGATTGAAAAATATGAACATCGGCTTAGAGCTTGATCTCGATGAGGTACCGCCAATCTACGCCCAGGCCGAAAGGCTGCAGCAGGTTTTCATCAACATAATTCTCAACGCTCTCGACGCCATGCCCGGCGGAGGCCTGCTCAAGATAGAACTTAATCGTCAGGGCCAAATGGCGGCGATCAAGATAAAAGACAACGGAACGGGGATCAAAGCCGAACACCTGCCCCACATATACGATCCTTTTTTCACGACCAAAGGAGTCGGCAAGGGCACTGGCCTCGGCCTGTCGATAAGCTACACGATTATCAAGGAGCACCAGGGAGAGATAGAAGTGGAAAGCGAGATCGGCAAGGGAACGGCATTTACCATTATCCTTCCGCTCGCTGAAGATACCCCGGCGAAAGGGAAAAATCCAGTTCTCAGGACATAAGAAATGACAAATAAAGGCATAATACACATAGTCGACGACGAACCCGTCATCCACGACGTGCTCGGCCAGCTTCTGACGGCCGAAGGCTACGAAACCGAATCGAGCATGTCCGGCGAGGAAGCCCTGGAAAAGGTCCTGGCGCGGTCGGCCGACGTCATACTTCTCGACCTTCTGATGCCCGGTATGGACGGGATCGAAGTCCTCAAAAAAATCAAGCTCCTGGATCCGGTTGCGGCGGTCATCATAATCACCGCCTACGGTTCGGTCGAATCGGCCATCTCGGCTCTGAAGATGGGTGCTCTGGACTACATCCAGAAGCCGTTCAAGCACGACGATCTGCTCCTGACTATCGAAAGGGCGGTCGAAAGACGAAGGCTTTATGAAGAGAACATCCGCCTCAAGAACGAGCTGCGCCGGGTATTCAGCTTTTCGAACATCATCGGCAAGAGCGAGCCAATGAAAAAAGTTTTCGATCTCATAAAAGTAGCCGCCCCGACCCGAAGCACGATCCTGATTCAGGGTGAAAGCGGAACGGGAAAGGAACTGGTGGCCAGGGCCCTCCATCAGAACTCGAATCGCGGGGACCATCCCTTCATCGTGGTCAACAGCGGCTCCCTCCCGCCCGACCTTCTGGAAAGCCACCTGTTCGGCCACGTCAAGGGCGCTTTCACCGGGGCAGTCGCTCTGAAAAGAGGATTGTTCGAAGCGGCCGACCAAGGCACCATCTTTTTCGACGAGATCTCATCGCTGAACATAGATACCCAGGCCAAGCTTCTACGCGTCATGCAGGACAAGGAATTCATGCGCCTGGGCGGAACCAAGGTCATCAAGGTCGACGTCAGGATCATCGCCGCCACCAATACCAACCTGGAGGAACTGATAGAGCAAAAAACTTTCCGCAAGGATCTTTTCTACCGCCTCAACGTAATAAGGATCGATCTGCCTCCCTTGCGCGACCGGAAAGAGGATATACCTCTCCTCACGAAACACTTCGTCGACAAATACAACAAGGAAAATCATAAAGAGATCGAAGGGGTGAGCGAAGAAGTCCTGGAAATTATCGATGTTTATGATTGGCCCGGTAACGTCAGGGAACTCGAAAACCTGATCGAAAGGGCCATCGTGATGTGCCAGAAAAAAATCATCACCAAGGAAGTACTGCCGGCCCTTTTTCACAATGTCCCGAAACAAACCGAAGATTCGTTTTCCTGGCGAGGCGAATCATTGGATTTGAAAGAGAGAACTAACGAATTTCAGAAAGTCCTCATCCTGACCGCCCTTAAAAAGACCAGCGGCATTCAGAACCGGGCGGCCAGAATGCTGGGCGTCAAAGCCACAACACTCAACGAAATGATCAAGCGGCTCAGGATAGATATCTCGACCACTTACAGATGAGACGATCCCCTCAGGTTCAACGGAACCGGCCGGGTACGACCCCGTCCGGATTAAGCTTGAATTTGACCGGCCTGATCGATAACCGCCAGTCGAACTCCGACGTCGTTTTATCGATCTTAACGGTCTCGCGCCGGAGCCGGTCTTTCTCGAGCCATTGAACTGTAAGAGGAAATTCAAAATGCCCGGCCGTCTGGGTCAGGCGAAGCTTCAAAACAAAGCCGTCGGCATATCTTTCCAGGGACCAGACCGATTGAACATCGGGCAGATTGTGAGAATATAACCAACTCCGGAAGAAAACGCCCAGTTCCCGCCCGGCCGCCTCCTCCAGGACCTTGATCAAAGATTGTGTCCGGGCCGCCTTTGCTTTGTACCGGGAGAAATAATTCCGTAAGCCGGCCCAGACCTTTTCCCGGCCTATGAGATCTTCCAGCATGAACAGGACGATGGCCGGCTTGTTGTAGACGAGCGTCTGATATGCGTCGTAATCCAAGTGGCTCAACCTCGAACCGAGCAAGACCGGACCCTTGTAAGATTTTTTATCGACCCACCGGGAAAATTTTCTGATCGCCGCCAGGAAAGCGGCCTGACCGTATTTTTCTCTAATGTAGGAAAGGGCCGAGTATTGGGCCAGGCCCTCACTCAGCCACTGATCACGGTAGCTTGAGAAAGTCACTCCCTGGCCCCACCACTGGTGAGCTATTTCATGGGCTAGGAAAAAATCATCGTGTTTGGCCAGGCCGACCGGGCTCTCGTTAAGGCCGAAATATCTTTCTTTTACCAGCCAGGGGACATCATTGACGATGACGTAGGAGGGAGGGCTGAAGCCGCCGGCCGTCGGCCATGACCTCAGTACGACATCAAGTTTCCCGAATGGGTAAGGACCGAAAATCCGGCTGAAAAAACCTACTATATTCACCGCCTGATCGAAAACGAAAGGTTTCTTTTCCATTAATTCCGTCGAAGCATAGTACTTGACGGGAATAGGCCAGGGAGTCTCCTTGATCAGCCCGAATTTGCCGACAAGAAAGGACATGTACTTGACCGGCTCGTCGCTCGAAAAAGAAAACGACTTC
>Ga0172364_10000321_pt1 | contig 33414 bp, 43 predicted proteins | sample LakKivSesite10cm_FD_114545 | JGI IMG/M metagenome (GOLD analysis project Ga0172364, IMG submission 114545) | Sediment microbial communities from Lake Kivu, Rwanda - Sediment site 10cm | ecosystem: Environmental > Aquatic > Freshwater > Lake > Sediment | place: Rwanda: Western Province, Lake...
AAAAACTCTAAAAGCTCTGAAAGTACCATCAGGAAAAATTTTGATATCGCTTCCGGCAGTTCGGTAGCTGTGGAATTATATTGACAGTAACTTGTCTGGAATGTCACTGCAGCATCTGTCTGTACCAGATCCCTGAGCAAGGTTTTAAGGGAAAAACCTCATTAGCCTGAAAGTGCTTGTCGCCGGAAGTAATTTCCATTCAAATTAATTGGTATGAACTCCGGGACAGCGCCTCTTCTACCAGTTGGCGGATTGTGCCTCCTCCGCCGGTTGGCGGCTTTGGCGACACGCGGACAGCGCTCGCGGAAGCCCTGGATCCTGATTTTCTACAAATGCCCTTGCAGCTTTAAGGTTCATGAACCTTTGCTGCTTTGGGGTTGCACCCCAAAGCATAAGTTCTTTCCTTATGCCACGTGTGTGTCATAACTCCTTGTAACTTCTTTTTTTGCCTGCTACTCAGGTAATAAGGATACTCATACTCGTTATTCTCACCTCTCCACTCGCTGTGCCCAGTTCCCATCGGATGGCTCCAAAGCCATCCGATGGGTTGCAGAAATCTTCTTACCAGTGCAACTCTCCCCTGGGGGGTGTGTTACAACCCCAGTAGGGGTGTTAAACCAAATCTGATTACCTCCTTGCCCACTTACCGGTGGGACCACCTACCAGAGGATCATCCAACCGGCGGATTAAACTTTTTTAATACATTGCAGTCAAATACTCTGAAAGTTAACAGGATTTGGAAGATTACACGGATAAGGAACTGGTAAGGCTTTTTCGTGAAGGCAGCAATCCCGGATATGCATTTAACCTGATTGTCAGGAAATATCAGGAAAAACTATACTGGCATATCAGGAAATTGCTGGTCTCACATGCCGATACAGATGACACCCTGCAGGTGGTCTTTATAAAAGCTTTTCAGTCATTACCGGAATTCAGGGAAGAATCTTCACTTTACACCTGGCTTTACAGGATCGCCACCAATGAAGCCCTCACATTGCTCAAAAAGAGAAAGATCAGGCAGTATCTGTCACTGGAGGACATTGGCACATACCTCGAGAAAACTCTCGAAGCTGATCCATACAGCGATGGCGACGTTGTGAAGATGAAACTGCAAAAAGCCATTTTCAGACTTCCGGAAAAACAACGTATCGTTTTTAACATGAAATATTTTGATGAGATGAAGTACGAGGATATGTCAGAAATATTGCGAACTTCTGTTGGTGCTTTGAAAGCATCCTATCATCATGCTGTTAAGAAAATTGAAAAATTTATACAGGAAGATTAAACCGGGAATGAATAATATTGTCTAATTATAAGCCAGGTTGGAAACAGGAAGTAAAAGTACAACGAACAGGAACGGATTAATAACCCGATCGATGGAAAACGATGATCACATACCGGAAAACCTCAGACGAGCCGGGAAAGAACACCCGTTCAGGGTACCTGATAACTATTTCGAAAGTTTCGCCGGCAGGCTCCAGGAAAGGATATACAAGGAAAAACCTGTACCCGCTTCCGGCAGGCTGATAAGGTTTCTTAAACCCGCCCTGAGCATGGCAGCCATAATCACAGGTGCCCTTCTCATTACCTGGTTTGGTTACAGGCAGGTTACATTGAACGATCAGAATGGCACGCTTGACAACTTTGAACTGTCAGATATCGTGGATTATTATCTGCCTGATTATGATGAAGACCTGCTGATGAGTACAATAATTGAAACCGGTGATGAAGCCGGCCTGAAACCCCTGGAAAGTTATTCTGATGATATATACGATTATCTTAATGTTGACGGTATCGATTACTCATTGTTAATTAATGATAAATGAGCTACCTTATCGCCTGTGATGAGATAGCATGGTTGATTATATCTGATTTTTCGTCCCGGTGTTTAAGGACGCAGAATTGACTTAACATAAAATAAAAACTACAATAATGAAGCATCCTGTTTTTTTCATCATGTTGATGGCGGCTTTTATGATACAGCCGGCACGTTCACAGGAAGATACTGAGCGTCCTCCCAATTTTGAGAAATTCGATGCTATGCGCATAGCATTTATCACGGAACAATTGGAGCTCACATCTGCTGAAGCTGAAAAGTTCTGGCCTGTTTATAACGAATACCAGAAGATGAAGCAGGACCTGAGGGATAAAATGCATGCCCTTCATAAGAATTTCATGGATAACGAAGCCACCCTCAGCGATAAGGAAGTGGAAGATATACTGGCACAACATATTGAGCTGCAAAAAAAAGAATCCACCCTTGATATCGACTATAACCGTAAATTCAGTGAAGTGCTGAGCGCGAGGAAGGTTATGAAATTATATATGGCTGAAACACATTTCAAGAGTTTCCTGCTGCGCCAGATTCGCGGAAATGAACGCAGGGGAGGGCCACCAGATCAACGCCTGCCCTGATACGGCAGACAGTCCTTTGCCGAAAAAATTAATCCTGCCTTGTCAAATTCCTGATATATCTCGTATCTTTACTTTTTGCTTTGGTATGGGATCATATCATTTTGTGTGTGTTTATTTCTCCCTTCTGGTATTATCTTCAGCCTGCAATGCAAAGCGGGATGAGATTCAGTCAAAGACAATGGTACAACCGGAAGACTGGAAAAAGAAAGCTGAGAGAATGGTGGAAAGCCAGATCGTTGCCCGGGGAGTCTCAGACACCAGGGTCCTTGAAGCCATGAGAAACACACCCAGGCATCTGTTCGTACCGGAAAATATGAGAGATGCTGCCTTTAATGACTCTCCTTTACCTATTGGCTACAATCAGACTATCTCCCAACCCTATATCGTCGCCCTTATGACCGAACTGCTGGAACTGAAAGGTGACGAAAAAGTCCTGGAGATAGGCACAGGTTCGGGATACCAGGCAGCAGTCCTCTCATCGCTTGTTGATACCTGCTACAGTATTGAAGTGGTAAAGGAGCTGGCCGCACAGGCAGGCAAAAGGCTGGCAGAGCTTAATTATGATAATGTGGTTGTCAAATGGGGTGATGGCTATGGGGGATGGAAAGAACATGCTCCTTTTAACGCTATCATCATCACAGCCGCTCCCGAAGAGATCCCTGAAAATCTGGTGGATCAACTGGCCGTTGGCGGCAGGATGGTCCTTCCTGTCGGACGCGGTTTCCAGGACCTTATCCTCATCACAAAAAACCAGAAAGGGATAAAATCACGCAGCATAATACCCGTCAGGTTTGTACCCATGATCCATCCTGATTCCTCTGTTTATGATTCAAAAGAACAAGATCTTGAAAAATAAATTCGGCGTATATACTTCCATTTCTGTTGTTGTAGCTAACATGATCGGCACGGGGATCTTTACGAGCCTCGGCTTCCAGGTCATGGCCCTTCACTCAGGTATGTCCCTGCTGTCACTCTGGCTGCTCGGAGGCATCTCCTCGCTCATCGGCGCCCTTGCTTATGCTGAGCTGGCTACCACCTTACCAAGATCAGGAGGTGAATATAATTTCCTTTCCATTATTTACCACCCCATCCTTGGATTCCTGGCCGGATGGATTTCTTTTATAGTGGGTTTTGCTGCACCTACAGCTGCAGCTTCCATCGCCCTCGGGTCCTACCTTAAATCAGTCTTCGAACTGCCATCTATTCTGTATGGCATCAGGATAGAAAAATACATCGCTGTAGGTGTCCTGCTGCTGATAACCCTGCTCCATACAACGAACAAAAAAACCGGTGCACACTTTCAAAACCTGTTCACAACCATTAAAATCATCCTCCTGCTGTTCCTTATCATCCTCGGATTTTCTGCCATCAATAACCAGCATATGGATTTCAGTTTCAGCCATGATGCACTGAAAGAGATTGTTTCCCCTGCATTTGCAGTATCATTCTTTTTTGTCAGCTTTTCTTATTCAGGCTGGAACTCAGCAGCATACATAGCAGGAGAAATCAGGAACCCGGGGAAAAATATTCCCTTGAGCCTGATAACAGGTACCCTCATTGTCACCAGCCTGTATGTGCTGATAACCTATAGCTTCCTGAAAGTTATACCTGTAACTGAAATGTCCGGTAAGATTGAAATTGGCTATTTATTCGGTGACCAGGTGTTCAGCACCAATGCTGCAAAAATAATGGGATTGATTTTCAGCCTGTTATTGCTATCCACAGTGAGTGCCCTGACACTCACCGGACCCAGGGTAACCCAGGTCATGGGAGAGGATTATAAGTCAATAAACTGGTTCAGGAAACTGTCGGAAAGGGAAATACCTGTCAGGGCTATCCTGGTGCAGAGTGCCCTTGCCATCATATATATCCTTACATCAACTTTTGAGCAGGTTATAACCTATATCGGTTTCACCCTGAACCTGTTCACACTCCTTGCTGTCGCCGGTCTCTTTACCCTTCGAAGCAGGTACCGTGATGCAACGCCTGAATACCGCATGAAACTATACCCTGTATTACCCATTATCTTTATAATGATAAACATGTGGTTCCTGGTTTATGGACTTATCTACAAACCTTTTGAATCTTTTGCAGGTCTTCTCACAGCTGCCGTCGGACTGATTTTTTACTATTCTTTCAAAGATAAAAAGGCCTGACAGGATTTTCATCCGATGAATTTCTTCCGATGAATTTCTTCCGATGAATTTCTTCCGATGAATTTCTTCCGATGAATTTCTTCCGATGAATTTCATCCGATGAATTTTCATCCGATGAATTTTCATCCGATGAAATCGAACGGGTGGGGTTAAACCGGCAGGGTGTATTCCACCTCCTGCAGAAATTGTATGGATTTCTGGATATCGGGGTACAAAATACGGTCGTTCTCTACGAAATCAACCTTCTGCCTGTACCTGGCTATGAAGTCCTCGATAAAGGGTGATGAGGTTAATGGTCTGCGGAAATCCAATGCCTGAGCAGCATTGAACAGCTCAATAGCCAGTATCCTTTCAAGGTTCAGCAGTACCCTGTAAGCTTTGATGGCCGCTGTTGCTCCCATGCTGACATGGTCTTCCTGTCCCTGGCATGATTCGATGGAATCGACTGAAGCCGGTGTGGATAACTGTTTATTAAGGCTTACAATGGAAGCCGCTGTATATTGTGGTATCATAAATCCTGAATTCAGACCCGGCCTGGCGACAAGGAATGGCGGGAGACCCCTGTGTCCCCCCACGAGCTGATAGGTTCTGCGTTCAGAAATATTCCCCAGTTCAGCCATGGCGATGCACAGGTTATCGAAAGCCAGCGCAAGGGGCTGTCCATGGAAATTGCCTGCCGAGATGATCATATCTTCATCAGGGAACAAAGTCGGGTTATCAGTCACGGAGTTGATCTCATTCTGAAAAACATAGGATACATAATCAATAGCATCCTTGGAAGCCCCGTGCACCTGCGGGATACAGCGGAATGAGTAAGGATCCTGAACATGATTCTTAGGCCTGCTCATCAACTCGCTGCCTTCCAGGATTTTCCTGAACCTTGCAGCAGTATTTATCTGACCTTTATAAGGCCTGATTTTTTGTACCAGTTCGTGAAAAGGTTCAATTTTACCGTCAAAAGCATCAAGTGAAACAGCGCCGATGATGTCTGCCAGTTCAGCCAGTTTAAAGACCCGGAGGCAACAGTACACACCAAAAGCACTCATGAACTGTGTGCCGTTAAGCAATGCAAGCCCTTCCTTTGAATCGAGAATAATTGGCGTCCAGCCGTGTTCGCGCAGCACTTCAGCAGCATCCCTCTTTGCACCTTTATAATTTACCTCACCCTCTCCAATCAGAGGGAGGCTGAGATGCGCCAGCGGTGCAAGGTCACCTGAAGCTCCCAGCGAACCATACTCATAAACCACAGGCAAAATATCGGAATTATAGTGATCAATCAGGCGTTCGACGGTCTTGAGATGTACTCCCGATTTTCCATAGGATAGAGACTGTATCTTAAGGAACAGCATCAGCTTGACGATCCCGGTTGGTACTTCTTCTCCTATCCCACAGGCATGCGATATCACCAGGTTTTTTTGCAGTGTGCCAAGATCGCTGCGTGAGATAGAGCGGTCATGCAGCGAGCCGAAACCAGTATTGATACCATAAATCGGGGTTTCTGCCTGTGCCAGCTTCTCATCAAGGTATTTGCGGCATTTGAGGATCAGTTCCTTCGACCTGTCAGACAAGGCCAGCGGAACGTGGTTTTCCAGAATGTATTTTATACCCGGGAAATCGACCAGGTCAGGAGAGATATGATGCACTTGTTCCACGATTAATAATCAGTATTCTTTAATCCTTCCTTCCAATTGTTCAGATGCTTTATCACCTGGTCGAGAGGAAGCTGCTCCTGTTCCCCGCTAGTCATATTCTTCAGTGTCACCATTCTTTTGTTTCTTTCTTCTTCCCCGGCCATGGCTACGAATGGAATACCTTTATTGTTTGCATAGGTCAGTTGCTTCTTTAATTTAGCCTCGTCAGGGTATACCTCTGTAATAATGCCTTCCTTTCTCAGTGAAGCAGCCAGTTGATGCACATATTCCTGCTCCTTGTTTCCGAAATTGACAATCAGAAGGTGGGTTGACGAGACAGCTGCGGGAGGGAACAGATCCAGCCTGTTCATGACATCATAGATACGGTCTGCCCCGAAGGAGACACCCACGCCTGATAACCCGGGCATTCCAAAAATTCCTGTAAGGTCATCATAACGCCCACCACCGCAGATGCTTCCTATATCATCATCCCTGGACAATACCTCAATAATTGTTCCTGTGTAATAATCCAATCCCCTGGCAAGTCTGACGTCGAATTCAATCTGTCCCCGGGAACCCAGTCCGTCAGCCAGTTCAAGCAACTGCTTCATTTCCTTTATTCCCTGCATGCCGGCAGTATTGCCGCTTACAAGACGTCCTATATACTCCAACTTATCACTGTTACCACCTTGCAGGGTAAGGAGGGGCTCAAGCTTCGCAAGGGCACCCGGGCTAATGCCCCTGGAGATAAGTTCAGCAACCACATTTGCCAGTCCTGCCTTCCCCAGCTTGTCGATGGATGCAGTGATATCATTCAGTTTCCCGGGTTCACCAATATATTCAGCTATACCGGCCAGGATCTTCCGGTTATTGATCCTGATAAGGCATCGGATATTCAGCCTTGCGAAGGTCTCAATAATGATTTCCAGCAGCTCCCGCTCATTCAGCAGGGAATCGCTGCCGACTATATCAACATCACACTGATAGAATTCGCGGTACCTTCCCTTCTGCGGTCTGTCAGCCCGCCATACCGGCTGGATCTGGTAACGCCTGAACGGAAAAGTCATCTCATTCCGGTGCTGCACGACGTACCTTGCAAAAGGAACGGTAAGATCATAACGCAATCCCTTCTCACAGAACAGGCCTGACAGTTTTGCAGGATCTTCAGCCCGGATATCAAGATCTTCTGCCGCAGCTAAAAAATTACCCGAATTAAGGATCCTGAACAACAGCTTATCCCCTTCCTCCCCATACTTGCCAAGGAGGGTACTCAAATACTCCATGGCCGGTGTTTCAATAGGCTGGTATCCATAAAGCCTGAATACATGTTCAATGGTACGGAATATATAATTCCGCCGTACCATCACCTCAGGAGAATAATCTCTCGTACCTGTGGGGACAGAAGGTTTGCGGACGGTCATCTTATGAATCACTTGAGTTTTTTAAGATCGCTTTTAAGGAGCCCGTCGGGCTTCTTGTCACTGATCTGGTGGTAATCAAAATAGTAAAAGTTAGCATCCCCCGCACCGATAAGTACTTTATAACACCTGGCAGTCATTCTTGTACCTTCAGGGCCCACCTTATGAAGGAACACCACCGACTCATCCCTGCTCTTTATGGCCTCCTTTATTTCCTCAGGGGTAACGAACTTAAATTTATAGGGATAGACAGCTTTGACCTTTGCCTGTGATCGTATGTCTTTTGCAAGCTCTTTTTCAATAAGATACAGCGTTTTACCCTGAATTGCCCCCTTGTTCTCATTATAATGCTTGAATACATTATCCCCGACAATATCAGGATGCTCGCGCAAAAGGTTGATATGGTTCTGAATAAAACGAACCAGTATACCAAGCTTATAATTATAGGAATCTTCCGGAACATTTTTATAAGCCACAGGAACGGAAACCAGGTCGGGCATCATGTTGACATTGAAATATTTCCCTCCCAGGGAAAGGTTCAGAAACTTATAGACCACCTGCAGTTTATCCTTTTCAAAACTGACATTTGCGAGGTACAGGAAGCTGTATTCAGGGTTCATCCTTTTCTCTTCAAACTCACTGAAAGGAATAAAGTCGAATTTTGTTACTGTCCATTCATTCTGCATTGCTTCCCTGATTTCGGCATCATAAGTATTCAGAGGATTGGGATCAAGAACCACAAGGGTTTTGGTATCATAAAAGTGTTCAATATCCTGCACTGAAGGGATATAATTCTGGGAATAAGCCAGACAGGACAGGAACAGGTATCCCAGGACAATCATGTATTTTTTCATAGTTTATGGATTAAAAATTTGTTTAACAGGAAGATACAAAGGATTTTTTTCATTGAACTTTCTGATAAATAGAAATTTTTGCTGTTTTTTCTTCTTATTCCTCAACGCAGCATATTCGTCATGCAGTTCCGGGTCCTGCATCAGCAACACCTCCAACTCGTCGGTATCATAATCCATAACTTTCCCGGTATTGAAATCAAGCAGGTACTGCCTCATCTCTGAAGAGCTGGACATGGTCGGATAAGCTCCGTAACGATAGTTATAATAATTGTAAGGATTATAATAGTACGGATCATAATACCTGGTATCGTATGTGGTGACTGTTGCCACGAAATGGCATATCTGCCCGACTATGGTGATACGGTGGTAGTTATTATCCAGCCGGATGTACAGAATGCCATTCCTGCTGAATCCCCATATATCATCAGCTTTTACAGTCTGTTTGACACCAAGCTGGTCATAAAATGAAAAACTTTTGCTGTTCTGCATGTAATCAAAAAAATCCTTATCATCATAGTCAGACGAAGTCAGTAACCGTGATTTGGATACCGGACTATTGGCCTTGACCTGTTGAAAGTTAAGGTAAATACCATCCTCGAACTTAAACTCAGGAGTGTATTTAACCATTATTACTGTGTCTTTTTGTGCGAGTGCCACAACCGGACCCATAATTATTAAGGGCAGAAAATAATTCAGAACCAGCTTAAACATCTTTTCCGAAGTGATCATTGAAATGCAGGATACAAACTGCACCCGCTGTGAGCAAGACCCAATGAAGAACCGCAAACTGTGAATTAATTTTTTATATATTTATAAACGATTATTTTGTGCATTCTCTGCAAAAATACACATAAAATAACCAAGAATTCATGCCAATTCAGGAGAAATTATTCAGATTTTTCTCTTTTGGAACCCTCCCGGAAAACGGCCAGCTTAACCGTCCCAGGATTGTTTTAATGAATATAATATGTTCGATAACAGTTACTCTGACTGCATATTTCACAATCATGGCATTTATTCACAGGTTCTGGCTGCTGGCTGTTGTTCTTTCAATCGCGTTGCTCCTCGGCCTTCTCAACACTGTTTACTTTAACAGGAAATATAATTTCTTTTTGGCGGGACATTTCGTGGTCGTGCTTGCCACAATATTGTTTCTTTTTCTCATCATCCAGGGAGGGACTGAAAAGACAGGGATTCTCTGGTCATGCCTTTACCCCATCCTGACGCTGGTTCTGCTGGGTTTGAACCGTGGCTCGCTGTTCTCCCTGGCCTATCTCTGTGTGATGCTTATACTTATTTTCGGCAATTTCAGTTTTGTCAGGACAGAATATAATACTGTTTTCAATATCCGCTTCAGTATCGCATATGCCACCATCTATCTTCTCATCTATTCCTTTGAATACCTGCGGATATGGAACCAGAAGAAGATGGATCTGGCGCTCGAGGAAGCTGAATTTGAAACCAGGTCGCGGGATGAATTCATTTCAGGATTATCGCATCAGTTACGTACATCCCTTAATAATATAACCCTGGTCAGCAATCTGGTAAGCGAACTGAGACTGGACAGCAAACAAAAAGATCTTATTGACACCATTATTGCTTCCACAAACAACCTCGTGGAAGCTGTAAACAACATTGCACATATTACAAATATCGATCTGAAGGAACTAAAGGAGACGAAGATAAGCTTCGATATCTATACAGCTATTGACAACATCCTGTTAATATTTTCAAATCCTGAATACAGCTACCTGAAGATCAATTTCAGGAAGGATAGCACCCTGACCAATCAATTACTTGGTGATCCCATCCGGGTCAAGCAATTGTTTCTTAATCTTATTGAAAAAATAAATAAGGATGGCAAAACTGGCAGACAGACATTTATTAACATCTCGGTCACCAATTCCAGGGAGACAGAAACCGAGGTAGAACTAGGCTTTAATCTGCAGGTGGCTTATGCTGCACAGGCCGGCATGGTTACGCCGGCTGACGGACAGGCAGCAATACCTGGTGCCAGTCAGATACTCTCTGACATGACCATTCCTGTCCGGCTCCTGGAAATACTGGGGGGCAAACTGGTACTTGATACCAACGATACAGGGTTTGTCATCAGCTTTTCACTGACTTTCAGAAAAAGCGGGCAGACAATCAGAGATACCTATCCCGGCCCGCTGACAATGATTGAGGATATTACCAGGGAAAAGAAAACCAGGCTCAAAGATGCAAATATTCTTCTTGTGGAGGATAACCTGATCAACCAGAAGATTGTTATGTTAAGCCTGGAAAAATATGTCAGGTCGATTGATGTCGCCCTTAACGGTAAGGAAGCGCTTGATAAGTTCGGCACATCCAACTACGACCTTATCCTCATGGATGTCCAGATGCCTGTCATGAATGGTATCCTCGCCACAAAAAAAATCCGGGAAATCGAAGCAAGCACCAATTCCTTTACACCGATCATTGCCATTACTGCCAATGCCATGTCAGGTGATCGGGAAGCATGCCTTGCTGTCGGCATGAATGATTACATCAGTAAACCTTTCCAGATGGAGTTGCTGATCAATAAAATGAAAAACCTGCTTTCAAAAGATCAGCACTAGGAACGTTTTTTACCGAAGACAGGCCTGATCCCTATCACCAGTATATCATCAACCTGGTCCATGCCCCTTCTCCATTCTTCAATACTGGCCTCGAGGATTGACCGTTGCGTATGCATCGGCAGCTGATGGATAGTCAGCAGCAGATGCCTGAACCGCCTGTATTTGAATTTTTTCCCTTCAGGACCTCCAAACTGGTCAGCATAACCATCTGAGAAAAGGTAGAGTATATCATTTCCCCGGAGTAACAGCTTATGGCTTCTGAATTTCCGGTTCTCGGTGGGCACCTGAATAATATCGGCTCCGATAGATGATCTGTCTGCCTTGATCTCAATGATCGTCTCATCCCTTATCAGGTATAAAGGGTTGCAGGCACCACTGAACTCGAGCGAATTTTCTTCTTTATCAAACACACACATTGCCACGTCCATTCCATCTTTCAGGTAAACATGCTCGCCATCGGAAAAGATATCCACATAATTATCATTTAGATTGTCCAGGATCCTTGCGGGATTGGGTTCACCCTGCACCCCTGTTATGTTCCTGAACAGTTCGTATCCTATGATTGACATAAATGCACCGGGCACGCCATGGCCCGTACAATCGATTGCTGCAACATAGATTTTCCGGGGATTTTCAGTGATCCAGTAAAAATCACCGCTGACAATATCCTTTGGTTTGTAAAGAATGAATGACTCCGGCAGGATAGATGAAAACTGTTGCACTGTGGGTAGAAGGGCAAACTGTATACGCCGGGCGTAATTGATACTATCGGTTATGTTCTTATTTTTTATCATGAGCTCTTCCCTCTGCCTGGCAACCTCCTTCGCATGCATTTCCTTCTCCTGCAGTATCCGGTTAGATCTTCTCAGGTTCCTTGTCTGGAACTGAACTACCAGGTAGACCAGCAGCAAAGCAAGGAAACCATACAGCAAAAAAGCACCCATGCTTCCCCACCAGGGCGTGGGCACTATCACCTCAAGGGTTGATCCCTTTTTATTCCATACCTGGTCATTATTCGATCCTCTGACAGTAAAACTGTATGACCCTGAGGAGAGGTTAAAGAATGTAACAAAATGCTGGTTGCCAATATCTATCCACGATCCCTCATGCCCGTTCCTGATCATCTGATACATATACCTGTTCTTTTCAGGCATGGTAAAATCCAGGGCGGAAAAGTAAATAATGAAAAGCCGGTTCCCCCGGGGGACGATTATCTTATAAGCTTTCTCCAGGGGTGTGATCAGCTTTCCGTTCTCACTGTTAAGTTCAAATGATGTAAAAGCAATGTTGGGAACGAATGGGTTGGAAGTGACAGAATCAGGATGAAAGACACTCACTCCTGCCACTCCTCCAAAATAGCATACCCCGTCTGCATCCCTTGTTACTGCTCCCGGATTAAAACTGTTTTCCCTGATCGCCTCACCGGTACCGAAGTTATTAAATAAAAGACGAGCCCTTTCAAAACGGGTAAGGCCCATATCTGAACCAATCCATAGATCCGAATGGCTGTCTTCAAGAACAGAAAAAACCTGGTTACCGGCAAGACCATCGTCCCGTGTATAGGTGGTGAAAGCATTTCTTTCCCGGTCAAACCTTACAAGTCCGGCTGAAGTACCCATCCAGATATCTCCCCTGCTGTCCTGACAAAGACAATATATCACTCCGGGCATATCTGTTTTCCGGCTGCCTGTTGCAAACCTGAAGACATTAAACCTGTCCTGGCGGGGGTCATACCTTACCAGGCCATCAGCTGTTCCGAACCATATCATTCCTCCATGATCCTCAAGCAAAGCCAATACCCGGTCCACTGAAAAAGTATCCTGTCCTGCTATCACCTTATCAATGGTAAATAAAGTATTATTACCGGGATCATACCTGAACAGTCCCCTGTCTGTTGCCAGCCAGCAGTTATCAGAGGCATCCGGACGAATCCGGTAGATGCTCATGCTTTTGAGGAAACTGCAGTCTATTCCCTGGTAATGCTTACAGATATCTGTAAAAGTCCCCGTTCTCTCATCAAAGATTGAGGCCCCTCCTGAAGTTCCTGTCCATAAGTTTCCGAACCTGTCCCTGGTGATGTCATACACATAATTTCCAGGTATTTTCCTGTTTTCTACATTACGGGTATCATAAACAGTTATCCTGTCATCTTTACGTTCGATCATGGCCAATCCTTTCCCCGCTGTACCGATCCAGAACCGGTTACTATCTGCAAATATCGCAGTGATATTGTCAGCAGGCAGATCATACATTTTTTCCTGTCTTCTGCTTATAAGTCTGAAGCCGCTGTCATTATTGTTTATCCTGAGCAATCCCTGTGATGTTGCCAGCCACAGGATTCCCGAGCGGTCAGCTACCATTGCATTCACCATAAACATCCTGTTCCGGATATTAAACGGTTCCATCGCTGATATTGACCTGTATTCCATCTTTTCAGGAAAATATTTATAGCATCTTTCCTGTGCAGTTATGAAAATGTTCCCGTAATAATCCTGGTGAACCATACAGGGTTGATATTTAGGGAACTGAATAACAGGATAGCTGAAAGGATCATCCGGCATTGAATCAGTTATACAGCAGTACAATCCTTTTATTGTACCAATCCAGAGCAGACCCTGCCTGTCCCGGCAAAGGGAATTTATCGCTGGTCCCGGATAAAAGTGGCTGGACTTATTCGCTGTATTGAAAGAAAACAATCCATTTGCTGAGCCGCACCAGAGGTAACCATTCCTGCCAGGGATGACAGGCATGTGGATTATGCCCTGCGGGGGCTTTTCCCCTGTCGTTCCTTTGTTGAGAGGAAAATGTGTACAGACGCCGGCCCGGGTATCGAGCCCGGCAATGTCCTTACCGGTGTTAAGCCAGATGATTCCCGTGGTATCCGCAAAAAGGCCATACACAGGTATCTCAAACAGGGATTTGCCGGCACTGTCTCCGGGAAGGTAATTGACAAATGAACCTGTTTTACGGTCCAGCCGGCTTATTCCTTTATCAGTTGCTACCCACAGATCACCGGAACGGTCTTCTCCTATGGTCCTTATGTCATTATCTGCCAGGGAGCCCGTATCGAACGGCTGGTTCCTGAACCATAACAGGCTATAACCATCATACTTGGCCAACCCGTTTTCAGTACCGATCCACAAAAAACCGATGGAATCCTGGTAGACAGTATTGATAACAGTTCCTGAAAGTCCTTCAGTTATTGAAAACAGGTGATCACCGGCACCTGTATCCTGACAGGAAATTTGCCGGAACTGAAGTGACAAAAACATCAGAACCAGTATGGGAGAAACCCTGTTCATACAAGGTTCTAAATTAGCATTTCTAACTTATCCGGCGACAGATTTGAAGAGCCAGGTATATAGTTATTTATTCTTTGCCATGACAATAGCTTCGAGCATATCGGTAGTCAGTGATTTGGGTCGTTCCAGTGGATACAACAATGCCCGGTCCCATATTATATTTGCACAGATACCTATAGCTCTGCCAATACCAAACAGGACAGTATAAAATTCATATTCCTTAACCCCGTAATGCCATTGGATGACCCCTGAATGGGCATCTACATTCGGCCACGGATTTTTTGCATGCCCATGCTCCAGGAGAATTGGCGGCACTATTTTAAACAACATATCCACATATTTAAACAACTCATCATCCGGCATATGCTTGAGTGCGAACTCTCTCTGTATCATATACCGTGGATCGGTCTTTCTGAGTACGGCATGGCCGAATCCTGGTATAACCTGCCCGGAGTTCAGGGTATCCCAGACAAACTGTTTCATCTCATCTTCAGAGGGTAGCTGGCCATTCATTTTACTATGTAAGTCCTGGAGCCATCGCAACACTTCCTGGTTGGCCAGACCATGCAGGGGGCCTGCCAGTCCGTTTATCATGGAAGATATGGACAAATAAATATCCGATAGGCTGCTGGCGACCAGGTGACCGGTATGAGCACTGACGTTACCGCTTTCATGATCACTGTGAAGGATAAAATGCAGCCTTGAGACATCATCATAAGGCTTGCCGATCCCCATCATCTGGGCAAAATTTCCTCCCATATCAAGGTGAGGATTTGAATGAACCTTTTTACCTTCACGATAAACCTTTGAATATATGTATGCTCCTATTTCGGGGAGTTTTGCCAACAGATTCAGGGCATCTTCATAGGTCGGGTCCCAATAATCAAGTTTATTGATACCGGCATGGTATTTCTTATTGAAAAATGACTCCCTGCTCATGGTCAGGATAGCAGTGGAAAAGATCACCATAGGATGGCTGAAGCTCGGGAAAGCATCTATTATTTCATAGACATACCTTGGAAGAATGCTTCTTTTACGGAATTCATCATTAACCTCTTCAACCTCTTTCTCTCCAGGTATATCACCGGTCAGGAGCAGGTAAAACAGACCTTCAACATAAGGCATTTCCGCATTGGGTGGTTTAGGCAGTTTCTCTAAAAGCTCGGGAAGGGTGAATCCGCGATACCTGATCCCTTCCTGCGGATCAAGGTATGATATATCTGTGACCAGGCATTTAAGGTCCCTCATCCCTCCTATTAGTTTTTCCATAGTCACCTCATCCACAACAACATCACCATATTCATTCATCAGCTTCTGTGTCCTTGGCCTGTGATGTTCAATTTTCTCCAGTAGTTTATCCTTCAGTTTTGACATGGATCTAATGATATTGACGCCAACTAAAATACGAATTATTTGGAATCAAATGGCAGGTATCCCGGTGCAGGTGCCGGACCTTTTTATGTTAAAAAAAAAGGAGCTGTCTCAAAAGCTCATAATAACCTAAAAGATGATATTTTTATGATGAGGGTAAATTTATAAGCCTGTACGCTGCGGCTGCGGCGTACAGGCTTATAAATGATTTCAGACCTAAAACATCAGGAAGTCAATATGACACTCCTGAGACAGCCCCCACACAAATTACCTGTATCCTATCTGATAAATTTAAAATCTTTCCCCAGGTAGATAGCTGAGTCACCAAGTATTTCCTCAATACGCAACAATTGGTTATATTTAGCGATCCTGTCTGACCGTGAAGCTGATCCGGTTTTAATCAGTCCTGTATTCAATGCTACGGCAAGATCAGCGATGGTTGTGTCTTCGGTTTCTCCCGAGCGATGGGATATGATTGAGGTCATCGCATTGCATGTGGCCATATGTACTGCATTAATGGTTTCGGTAAGTGTCCCTATCTGGTTCACCTTGATAAGGATTGAATTGGCAGCTTCCTCGTCAATACCTCTCTGTAACCTTGTCACATTAGTGACGAACAGATCATCACCAACAATCTGGATGTTCTTACCCAGTGCTGCATTCAGCTTTTTCCAGCCATCCCAGTCATCCTCTGCAAGTCCATCCTCAATAGAAATGACGGGGTATTTTGATACCCATTCAGACCAATAGCTGACCAGCTCGTCAGAGCTCATGTCTTTATTAATCGATTCAAAATGATAAACCCCTTTATCCTTATTGTAGAATTCAGAGGCTGCCGGATCGAGTGCTATAAATACTTCTTTCCCCGCTTTATAACCGGCTTTCCCTATTGCTTCAAGCACCACCTCTATGGCGGCCTCATTAGAAGAAAGGTTAGGTGCAAAACCACCTTCATCACCGACATTTGTCGAATGTCCTTTTGATTTCAGGACAGCTTTAAGGTTATGGAACACTTCCACACCCATTCTGAGCGCTTCGGAGAACCTGTCGGCACCAACGGGCATGATCATGAATTCCTGGATATCGATCTTATTATCTGCATGCTGACCGCCATTGAGGATGTTCATCATAGGTATAGGGAGGGTATTGGCATTCACACCCCCGATATAACGGAATAATGGCTGTCCTGTATACAGAGCAGCTGCTTTTGCACATGCAAGGGAAACACCGAGGATGGCGTTGGCGCCCAGGTTGGCCTTATTGTCTGACCCGTCGAGCTCGATCATTTTTGCATCGATATCATTCTGATCCGTCACAAAATAGCCTTTCAGTTCTTCATTGAGGACCTTATTTACATTGTCTATAGCTTTCAGAACTCCTTTGCCCATGTACCTGCCTTTATCCCCATCACGCAGCTCTATTGCTTCATGAACACCTGTCGAAGCCCCTGAGGGTACTATTGCACGGCCTAGATGACCGCTATCGGTTAATACGTCAACCTCTACAGTGGGATTGCCCCTGGAGTCGAGGACGTGCCTGGCCTGAATATCAATAATCTGTGCCATATTAGATTATTTTGTTATTAAAAATCATTTCAGGATTATGGAGAAACGATAAGTCAATGCGCGGTCAGTATAACACGTACAACCTGGTTTTTATGATGCTTGATAAGCTACCCGGTTTTTTTCTTTGTTTTAGGTTTTTTACCCGCCTCTCCCTTACTCTTCTTTGTGCCTGTTGTTTTTTTCTTTGATGCTTTATCTTCTGTCTCTTTAACTTTTTGTGTAGCAGACACTTCGGTGGAAGATTCCAGTCTGGCAACACCCGGTTCCTGTTCTTCTCCTTCAGCCATTATTTCCTGGTCCCCGACTTCACCTGCTGTTTCCTTTTTCTTTGTTCCTCTTCTTCTCCTAGCCGTTTTTGGTTTGGCAGATTCTTTCTTCTCCGTGAGCAGGTTCTCATTAAAGTCGACCAGTTCTATGATACAAAGTTCAGCATTATCACCCAGACGGTTATCCACTTTGATGATCCTTGTGTAACCACCGGGCCGGTCGCCAATCCTGGATGCCACTTCACGGAATAGTTCGCCGACAGCTGTTTTGTCACGAAGGTCTTTATAAACCATCCTTCTTGAATGGGTCGAATCTTCTTTTGACCTTGTAATTATAGGTTCGACGAATGTACGCAACGCTTTTGCTTTAGCAGTGGTGGTGGTGATACGCTTATGCATGATAAGCGATGCAGCCATGTTGCCCAGCATCAAATTTCTGTGTTCGCTTTTTCTGCTAAGCTGGTTTAATTTTTTCCTGTGTCTCATTCCTGATTAATCCTTGTCTAATTTATACTTACTGATATCCATTCCAAAGCTCAGGCTCATAGTGGTAAGCAGTTCATCCAGCTCAGTGAGTGATTTTTTACCAAAATTCCTGAATTTCAGCAGATCGTTCTTATTAAATTTCACCAGGTCTCCCAATGTTTCCACTTCTGCAGCCTTCAGGCAGTTCAATGCCCTGACTGACAGGTCGAGGTCAATCAGTTTTGTTTCCAGGAGCTGTCTCATATGCAATACCTCTTCATCAAATTCTTCATTGGAGAATTTCTCATCGGTATCAATGGTAATTTTTTCATCCGAGAACAGCATAAAATGATAGATAAGTATTTTTGCAGCTTCGCGCAGGGCATCCTTGGGATGTATTGAGCCATCCGTCATGACTTCCATGATCAGTTTCTCATAGTCGGTTTTCTGCTCGACCCTGTAGTTCTCAACCGAATACCTGACATTTTTAATCGGTGTGAAGATGGCATCGACGGCAATTAATCCAAATTCGGCATCAACCGGTTTATTTTCTTCAGCAGGCACATATCCTCTGCCTTTGGTGATCATTATTTCCATCTGAAGCTTTACATCTTTTTCCATGTGACAGATCACATGACCGGGATTAAGCACCTTGAAAGCGGAGAGGAACTTATTAAGGTCTCCTGCCTTGAGTTCTTCCTGTCCTGTAATGGTGACCATTATTTTTTCCTCATCCACATCCTCAATTTGTTTCTTAAACCTGATCTGTTTCAGGTTAAGAATGATTTCTGTTACATCCTCAATAACTCCGGTGATAGTGGAAAACTCATGCTCCACTCCTTCCATTTTAACAGTTGTGATTGCATAACCCTCCAGGGAGGACAGTAATATCCTTCTCAGGGCATTACCAACGGTAATTCCATAACCTGGTTCAAGGGGACGAAACTCGAATTTGCCAAGGTATTCATCGGATTCGATCATGATAACCTTGTCAGGTTTTTGAAAAGCTAATATTGCCATAAAAGATGTGGTATTATAATTCTATTTTGAATACAATTCTACTATCAGTTGTTCCCTGATGTTTTCGGGTATCTGTTCCCGTTCAGGCCTGTTCATGAATTTACCGGCCATCTGTGCCTCATCCCATTCCAGCCAGGGAGCGCTTGTCCGCTGGGCTGAAGAAAGTGAATTGATTATAGTTTCCAGGGATTTGGATTTCTCACGGATACCAACGATGTCACCCGGACGGAGGGTAAATGAAGGTATACTCACCACGGATTCATTAACGGTTATATGACGATGGGTAACAAGCTGCCTGGCTCCACTTCTTGTCGGAGAGATACCAAGGCGGTACACTACATTATCCAGCCTTGATTCGAGCAGTTGCAACAAGACCTCACCGGTGACCCCTTTGCTTCTTGATGCTTCCTCAAACAGGTTGGCGAATTGTTTTTCGAGAATACCATAAGTATTTTTTGCTTTCTGTTTCTCTTTCAGCTGCAAACCATATTCTGATTGTTTTCTTCTTCTTTTGTTCAGGCCATGCATGCCCGGCGGATAGTTTTTCTTTTCCAGTATCCTGTCAGGTCCAAAAATCGGTTCCCCGAATTTCCTTGATATCTTTGTTCTTGGTCCTCTGTATCTTGCCATTTACTTCTGGTTATTTTCAGTATAAGTATTAAACTCTTCTTCTTTTGGGGGGTCTGCATCCGTTATGGGGCAAAGGTGTGATATCGACGATTTCCATCACTTCTATTCCCTGTGAGTGTATCATACGTATTGCTGATTCCCTTCCTGCTCCCGGTCCTTTTACATAGACCTTCACCCTGCGCAGGCCCAGGTCGAAAGCCAGTTTAGCACAATCCTGTGCAGCCATTTGTGCAGCGTATGGAGTATTTTTCTTTGATCCTTTAAATCCCATCTTACCTGCCGAGGACCATGAAATCACCTGTCCGGCATTGTTGGTAAGGGATACGATGATATTATTAAAAGATGCGTGTATATGTGCCAGACCGTTTGGTTCAATCTTAACAGTCCTTTTTCTGGATGTTCCCGTTTTCTTTGCCATATATTATTTCTTTTGTACTGCTTTCTTCTTGTTAGCAATTGTTTTTCTCCTGCCTTTACGTGTACGGGCGTTATTTTTAGTACTCTGCCCCCGTACAGGCAATCCGGTACGATGGCGGATACCCCGGTAACAGCCTATATCCATTAATCTTTTGATATTCAGCTGGACCGTCGACCTGAGTTCTCCCTCAACCTTATAACGGTCGTTGATGATGGCACGGATAGCTGTCTGCTGTGCATCTGTCCAGTCCTTCACTTTGACATTCCTGTCGATGCCAGCTTCATCAAGTATGCTCTGTGCAGTGCTCCTTCCTATACCATAGATATAGGTAAGTCCCACTTCACCTCTTTTATTCTTTGGTAAATCTACTCCGACGATTCTTGCCATAAGTCAAAATATTGGTTCGCAAAATTATAAAAATTAACCCTGACGTTGTTTGTATTTAGGATTTTTTTTGTTGATCACGTACAAACGTCCCTTACGTCTGACGATCTTACAGTCAGGCGTTCTTTTCTTAACTGATGCACGTACTTTCATAAAAGTATTTATTTATATCTGAATGTTATTCGTCCTTTTGTCAGGTCGTATGGTGACATCTCGACTTTTACCTTATCTCCAGGAAGTAATTTGATATAATGCATCCTCATTTTCCCTGAAATATGGGCAGTTATCACATGCCCGTTTTCCAGTTCCACCCTGAACATTGCATTGGATAATGCTTCGGTAATGGTACCGTCCTGCTCTATTGATGGTTGTTTGGCCATACTTTGTTTAATCTAAATTCCTTATTTCTCTTATGTGCCTGTTAAAACATTTTTTCTGTTCTGATGTCTGTTTCATTTACCGTGCTGTCTTCTCTGCTCCGGATTTAATTACTGCTTCAATTGGTCCGAATGATGTAAGAACGTCGGGTTCATTGCCCCTGATGGCAACTGCCAGTTCATAATGTGCGGAAGGGAGGTTATCCCTGGTAATAATTGTCCAGCCATCCTTTTGCTGCCTGATGAATTTTTTCCCCATGTTGATCATTGGTTCTATGCACAGCACCATTCCTGATTTCAGTTTCAGGCCTGTTCCCCTTTTCCCGTAATTGGGAACTTCCGGTTCCTCATGCAGGTTTTTGCCTATCCCGTGTCCAACCATTTCCCTGACGACTGAGAATCCCCTGCTTTCAGCATGATGCTGAACGGCATGACCTATATCTCCCAGCCTGTTGCCTTCCTTTGCCTGCTTTATGCCATTGAACAATGCCTCTTTAGTCGTTTCCAGCAGTTTTGAGACAGTCTCCTCCAGCTGACCTATTGTAAAAGTATAAGCTGAGTCACCGTAATAACCATTCAGCAGCACCCCACAGTCAATCGAGATAATATCTCCGTCTTTAAGCCTGTATTCAGAGGGGATCCCATGAACAACCTCAGAGTTAACAGATGTGCACAGGGTATTTGGAAATCCGTTATAGCCCAGAAATCCCGGTTTGCCGTGATGATCCCTTATAAAGGTCTCCGCCACCCTGTCAAGTTCGATGGTGCTTATTCCAGGTCTGACATATTTTGCCAGTTCAGCCAGGGTATCTGTCACCAGCCTGTTACTGATTTTCAGCAATTCAATCTCTTCCGCTGATTTAATGTATATCATTCAAAGAACGTTTCAGCTATTACATAGCAGATACGCTACCGGTTCTTCCTTTAATTCTTCCTGACTTCATTAATCCGTCATAATGTCTCATCAGCAGGTGGCTTTCTATCTGCTGGAGGGTATCGAGCACCACGCCAACAAGGATCAGGAGGCTTGTACCACCATAAAACTGTGCGAAAGAGCTGTTAACACCTGTTATCCTTGCAAAAGCCGGTAATATCGCGATGAGAGCAAGAAAGATGGAACCGGGCAGGGTGATTCGTGACATGATCGTATCCAGAAACTCGACTGTTTTCCTTCCTGGTTTGACGCCGGGGATAAATCCGCCGTTTCTTTTCATATCTTCTGCCATCTGTGTCGGGTTGATGGTCACAGCCGTATAGAAATAGGTAAACAGAACGATCAGTACTGCAAAGGTGATGTTATACCAGAAACCCTGCATATTTGCAAAAGCTGCTGCGAAACCTGTGAGGGATTGTATATTGGCCCATCCTGCTATTGTCAGCGGGATGAACATCAGTGCCTGTGCAAAAATGATAGGCATCACTCCGGCAGCGTTTACCTTTAACGGGATATATTGCCTGACGCCACCATATTGTTTGTTACCGACAATTCTCTTGGCATACTGGACAGGTATTCTCCTGGTTCCCTGGACCAGTAATATTGTAAACATGAAAACGACAAACAGTAAAACTATCTCCACCAGGAAAGCTACCAGTCCACCTCCTGCCTGTTCAAGGCGTGCACCAAATTCTGCGGCAGAGCTGAAAGGCAGGCGTGCAATGATACCAATCATGATTATAAGTGAGATGCCGTTACCGATACCCCGGTCCGTGATCCTTTCACCCAGCCACATGATGAACATGGTGCCTGCAGTGAGTATGATCACAGAGGAGAAAGTGGCAAAAGTCCCTTTAATCACAAAAGCAGCAGGAGGTACCTGCGCATGGAGGTTGGCCAGGTAACTGGGTGCCTGAAGGAGCAGTATTCCGACAGTCAGGTACCTGGTTATCTGGTTCATTTTTCTCCGTCCGCTTTCTCCTTCTTTCTGAAGCCTCTGGAAATATGGCACTGCCATTGTGAGCAGCTGGATCACAATGGAAGCTGATATATATGGCATTATCCCGAGCGCAAAGATGGAGGCATTGGAAAAGGCTCCACCTGAAAACATATCAAGCAGGCCCAGAACACCCTGGGCTGTCTGTGCTCTCAGATTTTCAAGCTGTGACGGATCGATGCCGGGCAGGGTGATCTTGGAGCCCAAACGATAAACAAGAAGGATTCCCAGGGTATACAGGATCCTTTTTCTCAGATCCTCTATCTTCCAGATGTTTTTTATAGTTTCTATTAAGGCTCTCATTCAGTTAAATTTTTTCTATGGTCCCACCCAGGGCCTCGATAGCGCTCTGTGCAGATTTTGAGAAAGCGTGTGCCTGTACATTAATCTTTAAGCTAAGCTTACCATTCCCGAGAATCTTAACCAGTTTATTTCTTGAGACAAGGCCGTTATCAATCAGTGATTGGATATCGATCCGTGTAAGGTCTTTTTTCTCAGCCAGCGCCTGCAGGGCTGAGATATTGATTGCTTTGTATTCGGTACGTGTGAAGTTTTTGAAGCCATGCTTTGGAATACGACGGATTAAAGACATCTGGCCGCCCTCAAAGGCATAATCCCTTGAATAGCCTGCTCTCGCTTTCTGCCCTTTGTGTCCTTTTGTAGCTGTGCCTCCGGTGCCTGATCCCTGACCCCTTCCGAGTCTTCTGTCCTTTCTGACCGAACCTTTTGCCGGTTTTAAATTGCTTAAGTCCATGATATAATTGCTATTTTTTCAGTTCTTCGACATTTAGCAGGTGTTTGACCTTGTCGATCATACCCAGGATCTGTGGGGTGGATTCTTTTTCCACCGATTTATTCATTTTCGTGAGCCCAAGGGCATCAAGAGTGCTTTTTTGCCTTTTGGTACTACCGATCCTGCTGCGTACCTGTGTTATTTTTATTTTTGCCATGTCACAATTGCTTCATTTCTAACCGTTAAACACTTTCTCCAGCGAGGCATTGCGTTGTTCAGCGACCATAGAGGCATCTCTCAGATCCAACAGGGCGTTGAAAGTAGCCTTTACCAGATTATGAGGATTAGAGGATCCTTTGGATTTGGCCAGCACATTTTTCACACCGACACTCTCAAGGACAGCCCTCATAGCGCCTCCGGCTTTAATTCCTGTACCACTTGAGGCAGGCTTAAGGAATACCTTTGCACCTCCGTACTTGGCAGTTTGTTCATGTGGTATGGTACCTCTGTAAATAGGGACCTTTATCAGGTTTTTCTTTGCATCCTCAATCCCTTTGGCTATTGCCATGGTCACCTCATTTGCCTTACCCAGTCCATACCCTACAATGCCATCCTCATTACCAACGACCACTATGGCAGAGAAGCTGAATGTTCTTCCCCCTTTGGTAACCTTGGTGACCCTCTGGATGCTCACCAGGCGGTCCTTAAGCTCCAGATCGCTGGTTTTTACTCTTCTGATACTTGTTGTCATGATAATTTAGAATTTTAATCCTCCTTCCCTGGCAGCTTCTGCAAGTTGTTTTACCCGGCCGTGATAGAGATAACCGCTGCGGTCAAAGACCACCTGGCTGATACCCTGCGCCAGTGATTTTTCTGCAATCAGTTTGCCCACCATCTTTGCCTGTTCGGTTTTCTTTATCCCTGTTTTCCGGGCCACCTCTTTATTCCTTGATGACGCAGAAACAAGTGTTACACCTGCCTCATCATCCACCAGTTGTACATAAATCTGCTTGTTGCTTCTGAAGACAGACATCCTGGGGCGATCCTTTGTCCCGCTGAGGGATTTCCTGATCCTCTTTCTTATTTTATTCCGTCTTTCAATTTTACTGATAGTCATTATCTCTTGATTTACAATTTATACACTTGCTGCTTTACCTGCTTTCCTGCGGAGCTGCTCATTAACGAACTTGATCCCTTTACCTTTGTAAGGCTCCGGTGGTCTCAGTGCACGTATCCTTGCAGCCACATGCCCCAGCAGCTGTTTGTCGGCACTACGCAGGGTGATAACCGGATTCGACCTTCTTTCGGTTTTTGCTTCCACCTTCACCTCGGGTGGCAATTCGATAATAATATCGTGTGAATAGCCCAGACTCATTTCCAGCAGCTGACCCTTCGCTTCAGCCCTGAAACCCACACCTACCAATTCCTCCTGTATCTCATATCCTTTTGATACACCATGGATCATATTGTTTATCAGGCTTCGGTATAATCCATGCAGGGCTTTATGGCGCTTCTGATCCGTAGGTCTTTTCACAAGGATCTCTTTGTCATGTATTTCCACCACGATATCCTTGTCAACTGCCTGGGATAGCTGGCCCAGGGGCCCTTTAACGACCACCAGGTTATCATCACTGACCGTCACGGTCACACCTGCAGGTATTTCGATCGGTAATTTTCCAATTCTGGACATTTTTGATCCTCCTGTTAATGTACATAACACAAAACCTCACCACCTATATTCAGCTTACGGGCTTCCTTATCAGTCATGACACCCTGTGAGGTAGAGACAATAGCTATACCAAGGCCGTTCAGCACCCTGGGAAGCACTGACGAAGAGGAATATTTGCGAAGCCCCGGCCGGCTGATCCTGCTCAGGTGTTTGATAGCCGGTGCTTTTGTCTGGGGATGGTATTTAAGTGCAATCCTTATCAATCCCTGTTTGTTGTCATCTTCTACCTTATAGCTCAGAATATACCCTTTATCATACAATATCCTGGTTATTTCTTTCTTGATGTTGGATGCAGGTATATCAACTATTTTATGTCTGGCCATTATGGCATTCCTGACTCGTGTCAGATAATCTGAAATAGGATCCGTCATTTTAGTGAATATCTATTAGGTTAAGTTTTTTTATTTATCAGTTTATCATATCTGTTTAAAATCGTGAGTCGTGAGTCGTGAATTGTGAATCGGAAGAACCTGGAACCTGGAACCCCGCCCGAATGTACCGTTCGGTATGGGCGGGCTTGAACTTTGAACCTCTTCCTCCTACCAGCTTGCCTTTTTAATGCCGGGTATCAGTCCTGCGGCAGCCATCTCACGGAATGTGATACGGCTGATACCAAACTGCCTCATATAACCTTTCGGTCTGCCTGTAAGCTTACACCTGTTGTGCATACGTATAGGGTTCGAATTCCTGGGCAGTCTGCTCAGTGCAACATAATTGCCGGCTGCTTTCAGTTTAGCTCTCTTATCCGAATACTGGTCAACCAGCATCTGTCGTTTGACCTCACGGGCCATCGTTGATTCCTTCGCCATATAATAAAATTTTTATTTTTTAAATGGAATACCAAATTCACGCAGCAGTGCCAATCCTTCCTCATCTGACCGGGCTGTGGTCACAAATGTTATCTCCATCCCGAGAATTTTACTGATCTTGTCAATATCTATCTCGGGGAAGATTATCTGTTCAGTAATACCCAGGGTATAACTACCTCGTCCATCGAGTTTGTTACTCACTCCCCTGAAATCCCTTATCCTTGGCAAGGAAGCTTTGATAAGCCTTTCAAGGAATTCATACATATTATTCCTTCTCAGGGTAACCTTTGTACCTATAGGCATCTTCTTCCTCAGCTTGAAGTTCGAGATGTCCTTGCGTGATACTGTCTGAACAGCTTTTTGCCCGGTTATTATTGTCAGCTCCTCCTGCGCAACATCAATCAGTTTTTTATCGGCCACTGCCTGTCCCACACCCTGGTTAACAATGATTTTTTCCAGCCTGGGTACCTGCATGACAGAAGTATAACCGAACTCTTTCATGAGGGTGGGTATGATCTCCTCCCTGTATTTTTTTTGTAATTCAGGAATATAATCCATCACTTAACCTCCTCTCCGGATTTTTTTGAATAACGTACATGCTTGCCTTTTGCATTTATCTTCCTGCCAACGCGTGTGGGTTCACCCGAGGCCGGATCAACAGGCATAAGGTTGGAAATATGGATAGGTGCTTCCTTCTTGATAATTCCTCCCTGCGGATACTGTGAGTTAGGTTTGGTATGCTTCGCTACCATATTGATCCCTTCGACGATAGCAAGTTTCTTATGCACCATCACATCCAGTACCCTTCCCTTTTGCCCTTTATATTCACCGGCATTGACATAAACTGTCTCACCTTTCTTTATATGTAGTTTGCTCCCCATTTCTTTACTCTTTTACAGCACTTCAGGTGCAAGTGATATTATTTTCATATACTGATCCCTCAATTCACGGGCTACCGGTCCAAAAATACGTGTGCCCCTTATTTCATCGAGATTATTAAGCAACACAACTGCATTATCATCAAAACGTATGTATGACCCGTCATTTCTGCGTACCTCTTTTTTGGTTCTTACCACCACGGCCTTGGAAACTGTGCCTTTTTTTATTTCACTTGCCGGCAGGGCACTCTTGACAGTGACGATGATCTTATCACCTATTGAGGCATATCTTTTGCCTGTTCCCCCCAGCACCCTTATGCAGAGCACCTCTTTGGCCCCGCTGTTATCTGCGACTGCAAGTCTGCTTTCCTGTTGTATCATGGCTACTTGGCTCTTTCAATGATTTCAATTAACCTCCAGTTTTTTGTTTTACTTAATGGCCTGGTTTCCATTATCTTGACCGTATCACCCACATTACATTTATTGTCAGGGTCATGAGCGACAAATTTGGTGGTCTTATTAACGAACTTACCATAGATAGGGTGTTTGACTTTTCTTCTCACTGCAACAATGATTGATTTCTCCATTTTGTTGCTTACCACAATCCCTATACGTTCTCTTCTTACGTTCCTCTTTTCCATTTTATTGTTCTTTTACCGTGACATTCTCTCCGGTTTGCGATATTTGCGGCTGTGTGTTTTCTCTTTTTCTCTTGTTCCATTCGGTAAGGAGTTTTGCCACGTTCTTTCTTGATTCAACGATCTTATTGGGATTATCAAGAGGGGAGATGGCGTGGTTCAGCCTCAGTTTCAGGAGGTAGTCCCTCTCATTATCAATACGTTCCTGAAGCTCCTTATCAGATAATTCGATGATTTCCGATTGTTTCATAGGTTTATTTCTTATGCTTCAAAATCTCTTCTCTGAACAATTTTTGTTATGATCGGCAGTTTTTGTGCACCCAGGCGCAGTGCATCAAGTGCGACCTGCTGGGGTACACCTTCGATCTCAATAATGATCCTGCCGGGTGTCACCGGAACGACAAAACCTTCAGGAGCACCTTTTCCTTTACCCATACGCACTTCAGCAGGTTTTTTCGTGATCGGTTTATCAGGAAAGACCCTTATCCACAGTTGTCCTTCCCTCTTCATATGCCTGGTTACCGCCTGCCTCGCCGCTTCAATCTGCCTGCCTGTGAGCCAGGCTGTTCCCAATGCTTTAATGCCGAATGAACCAAATGCCAGCTGGTTACCTCTCTGTGCATTACCTTTCATTTTCCCTTTCTGACTTCTTCTGTATTTTGTTTTTTTTGGCTGTAACATTGCCGGAAATTTAATTAGTTTCTATCTCTGTTTTCTTTTAAATCCGCCACCGCCGGTTTTCATCCTGGCACTTTTCATGCCGATGTTTGGTGACAGGTCACGTTTACCGTATACCTCACCGTTGCATATCCATACCTTGATACCTATAACCCCTACCTTTGTATTTGCCCCGCAGGTAGCATAATCGATATCTGCACGCAGGGTATGCAGGGGTATGCGTCCTTCCTTATACAGTTCGGTACGTGCCATTTCTGCTCCACCCAGGCGCCCGGATATCAGTACTTTGATCCCTTCAGCGCCCATTCTCATGGTGGAGGCGATAGCCATCTTGATAGCACGCCTGTAAGAAATCTTCCCTTCCACCTGCCTTGCGATATTGTTGGCAACGATAGTTGCATCCAGCTCAGGCCTCTTTACCTCGTATATATTGATCTGTACCTCTTTTTTTGTAAGCTTCTTGAGCTCTTCTTTGAGCTTGTCAACTTCCTGACCTCCTTTTCCGATAATAATACCCGGTCTGGTCGTATTGACCGTGACGGTGATGAGCTTAAGGGTTCTCTCGATGATTATTTTTGAGATGCTTGCCTTTGACAGCCTGGCATTCAGATATTTCCGTATCTTATTATCTTCCGTGAGCTTGGAGGAATAATCATTGCCGCCGTACCAGTTAGAATCCCAACCCTTGATGATACCCAGCCTGTTTGATATCGGATTTGCTTTTTGTCCCATTAACTTTCAGTTTGTGTTTCTTTTGTTTCTTTAATATTTGCATTGTCGAGAACCACGGTCACGTGATTTGATCTTTTCCTTATCCTGTGTGCTCTTCCCTGCGGTGCCGGCCTGATTCTTTTAAGTGTCCTGGCCTGGCCGACGAAGATCTCCCTGACGAACAGGTTACTGTCTTCAATCCTCACTCCCTCATTTTTGGTCTGCCAGTTTGACACGGCTGACATAATCAGCTTCTCAAGCCGGCGGGATGCTTCTTTCTGGTTATATTTGAGCAGGTCCAATGCCCTGTTCACTTCAATACCACGCACCGTATCTGCTACGAGCCTCATTTTCCGGGGAGAGGTCGGGCAGTTTCTGAGAACCGCAACATAACTGTTTTTCTTTTCCTCTTTAATGGCTTCCGCCCTGTTTCTTTTTCTTGCTCCCATTGCTACATTTGTTTAATAGGCATCCAAATGATCTATCTTGCTTTTCCTCCGTGTCCCCTGAATATCCTGGTAGGTGCAAATTCACCCAGCTTATGCCCTACCATATTTTCGGTTATATATACAGGGATAAACTTGTTCCCGTTGTGTACTGCAACAGTATGACCCACAAAATCAGGAGAGATGATAGATCTCCTCGACCATGTTTTTATCACTGACTTTTTCCCGGAGTCATTCATCTCCAGTATCCTTTTCTCAAGTTTAAAATCTATAAAAGGGCCTTTTTTAAGTGATCTGCTCATTGTATCAACCAGTTAAATTATTTTTTCCTCCGTTCGATAATATATTTGTTCGAGCCTTTCTTTTTGGATCTTGTCTTGAATCCTTTTGCCAGCAGCCCTTTCCTTGACCGTGGATGTCCGCCGGATGCTTTCCCCTCGCCTCCACCCATAGGATGGTCAACCGGGTTCATGGCAATACCCCTGGTCCGCGGTCGCCTGCCAAGCCATCTTGACCGCCCGGCCTTACCTGATTTTTCAAGGTCATGATCAGGGTTTGAGACCGTCCCAACTGTTGCCTTGCAGGAAGTAAGGATCATCCTCGACTCACCGGAAGGCAGTCTGATAATGGCATATTTACCATCCCTGGAAGTGAGCTGTGCATACGATCCTGCACTTCTTGCAAGTGAAGCACCCTGACCGGGTCTCAGCTCTATATTATGGATGATGGTTCCAAGAGGCATGTCAGCCAGCCTCAATGTATTGCCCACATCCGGGCTTGCACCGGCTCCCGACATGATCGTCTGACCCACCTGCAAACCATTGGGGGCAACGATGTATCTTTTTTCTCCATCCTCATATACCACGAGGGCTATCCTTGCTGTACGGTTCGGATCATATTCAATACTTTTTACCACGGCGGGGATGCCATCTTTATCCCTGACAAGATCTATCATCCTGAATCTCTTCTTATGTCCTCCACCCATATACCTCATGGTCATCTTGCCGGTATTGTTCCTGCCTCCTGATTTCTTCACAGGCTTCAGCAAAGCTTTCTCGGGGGCTTTGTCAGTCAACTGTTCAAAGCTGCTGACCACTTTACCCCTCTGACCCGGTGTCACAGGTTTTAATTTTCTGACTGCCATAATTCCTTAAATATTACTGTAGAAATCAATAGTATCCCCTTCAACCAGCGTCACAATGGCCTTCTTAAGGGTTGTTGTCTTACCATGAAGGATACCGCTCCTGGTATATTGGGTTTTCTTCTTGCTGCCATATTTCATGGTATTGACTGATTCAACCGTCACCCCGTAAAGTTTCTCGACAGCCTGTTTGATCTGTATCTTGTTTGCCCTTGTATCCACAATGAAACCATAGCGCTTCAGCTGCTCGCCCTGGGCATTCATTTTTTCAGTCACTATCGGTTTTACTAAGATCTCCATGTCCGTTCAAAAATATTTTTATTAATAAATGTTTTTATTGCAATGACTTCAGCGAGCTTTCTACAAAAACAACCACTGACGCATGCATGATATCGTAAGTATTCAACTCTGCCACCGGAATGATTTTCGAATCCTGCAGATTGCGCGAGGATAATAAAATATTTGTATCCGGGGTATTCAGCACCATGAGTGATCTTTTTTTATCAATTTTAAGATTACGCTGTATGTCGATAAAGCTTTTTGTTTTCGGTGCTTCAAGCTGAAAATCTTCAAGAATGATGACATTCTTCTGTTCGGCCTTGTATGTAAGGGCAGATCTTCTCGCCAGCTGTTTGACCTTTTTGTTCACTTTCATGTCATAATCCCTGGGTCTTGGGCCAAAAGCCCTTCCTCCCCCGCGGAAGACAGGTGACTTAACACTACCTGCTCTGGCAGTACCCGTTCCTTTCTGCCTTTTGATTTTCCTGGTGCTGCCTGAGACTTCTCCCCTGTCTTTAGCCTTATGTGTACCCTGACGGTTTGCAGCCATATATTGCTTCACATCAAGATATATAGCATGATCATTCGGCTCAACCTCGAAAATGGTTTTCTGCAGCTTCACCTTTCTTCCGGTTTCTTCACCTGCTATATTTAATACTGGTAATTCCATTCGTATTATTTAAATAAATGTTAATTAAGGTACCCATCACTTTTCTATGACCAGGTAGGAACCGTTTGCGCCCGGCACCGATCCTTTCAGCAGCAACAGGTTATCTTCAGGAATGATCTTGACCACCCTGAGGTTGATCACTTTAGTCTTGTTTCCACCCATATGGCCGGCCATCCTCATTCCCTTAAAGACCCTTGAAGGATGTGAGGAGGCACCAATAGATCCCGGAGCTCTTTTCCTGTTATGCTGGCCATGGGTTGAGTCAGTGACCCCTGAAAAGCCGTGTCTCTTCACCACACCCTGGAATCCTTTGCCTTTTGATAACCCTGACACGTCAAGCCATGTGTCGTCATTAAAATAATCAACGGTGATCACATCCCCGGGTTTCCAGTCCTTAACAAATCCCTTGAGCTCGATAACTTTCCTTTTCGGGGTGGTATTAGCCTTTTTGAAATGGCCAATCATTGCTTTGGGGGTATGTTTTTCCTTCTTTTCATCATAAGCCATCTGCACTGCCATATAACCATCCTTTTCCGTTGTTTTTATCTGGGTGACCACGCATGGACCGACTTCTATCACGGTGCAGGGTATGTTCCTGCCCTGATCATCAAAAACGGATGTCATTCCAACCTTTTTACCAATTAATCCTGGCATGTCTTTATCTCTTTATTAGATAGTTTTATAATCAGCTTCTGTATTAATTACTTTCGTCCTTAGCTTTTTTCGTGAATCGTGAGTCGTGAGTCGTGAGTCGGAAGAAAGTGTTCCTGGTTCCCGGTTCCGTTCTTCCTTCAGCTTAACAGTCAACAACCTAACAGCCTTCTTCCTAACAGTCTAACAGCCTACAGCCTAATAGCCATCTTCCGATCCACAACTCACTTTCTTTGATTTCCGCTTTGCCGCTTCCCCGTTGTGCCGTTGCGCCGTTGCACCGTTTCCCCTTTGCGCCGTTGTGCCGTTTCCCCTTTGCGCCGTTGTGCCGTTTCCCCGCTTTGCCGCTTCTACACTTTTATTTCCACCTCCACCCCACTGGGCAGCTCAAGCTTCATGAGTGCATCAATGGTTTTTGGTGTCGAGCTGTAAATGTCCAGCAATCTTTTATAAGAGCTCAGTTCAAACTGGTCTCTTGATTTCTTATTGACAAAAGGCGAACGCAATACCGTAAACACCCGCTTATGGGTCGGCAAAGGTATTGGACCGCTCACAACCGCTCCCGTGGATTTGACTGTCTTCACTATTTTTTCAGCCGACTTATCCACGAGGTTATGATCGTACGACTTAAGCTTAATTCTGATCCTCTGGCTCATATTTATTCTTTACTGAAATATTTAGCGTAAAATAATTTTAAACAAATAAGAAAAAACTTCCTTTTATCTTCTCAAGTATTCCCGTTGCTATTTCATCAGGAACGACATCATAATGGGAAAACTCCATGTTTGATGTACCCCTGCCGGAGGTGAGTGTTCTCAGGATGGTCACATAGCCGAATTTTTCTGCAAGAGGCACCTTCCCTTTTATTACTCTTGCCCCTGCTTTTGTTTCCATACCTGTCACCTTGCCCCGCCTCTTGTTAAAATCCGATATAACATCGCCCAGATATTCTTCAGGGGTAATGATCTCGGCAGACATGATCGGTTCGAGAAGTACTGTCCCGGCTTTCCTGACTGCATTTTTAAATCCTATCCTTGCCGCGAGTTCAAAGGACAGTGGATCGGAGTCAACGGTATGGCAACTCCCATCCTTCAGTATCACCTTTGCGCTCTGTATCGGGTAGCTTGCCAGGGGCCCGGTCTGCATCGCTTCTTTAAAGCCTTTTTGAATGGCAGGGAAAAACTCTTTCGGTATCGCTCCTCCTTTTACCTCATTCTCAAACTGAAGTCCTGTATGACCGGCATCCGC
>Ga0172364_10000323_pt1 | contig 33338 bp, 33 predicted proteins | sample LakKivSesite10cm_FD_114545 | JGI IMG/M metagenome (GOLD analysis project Ga0172364, IMG submission 114545) | Sediment microbial communities from Lake Kivu, Rwanda - Sediment site 10cm | ecosystem: Environmental > Aquatic > Freshwater > Lake > Sediment | place: Rwanda: Western Province, Lake...
CCCCCCGAGGACTTCCACACCCCCACCCCCCCAGTCACGCGACCGACGGGCGCCGCTATGACCTTCCTCTCCGCCAACGAGCGTATCTTTTCATCCGCTTCGTCCTCGTCCAGAACGGCCAACAGCGAGCCGTAGGACGTCGCGGAGGACGGATCACCGTCCATCGATTGAACTACTTTCAGTCCGATCTCATCCCACGGGATCTTCTCGACATCGAACATCAGTCCGACCTTGGTCTCTCGTGAGATCCTCTTGGCTGCCTTGACTACTCCGCCGTCCCCCACTAGGGCCATTGACTTGCTGCCTTCTTGGTTGAGACCCATTGCAGACTCCACAGCGGAGATCTTGGTGTACGCGCTCCTGAGGTACTTCGGGTTTCCCCCGACTGACTCGACCAAGTCAGGTCTGTCATGCGAACACCTCAGGGCCAGTTCGGTCAGGGGCCTGCCAGTGATGACCACTACGTCGTTCTTGGCCGGTCTCCTTGGAGAGCCGCCACTCCTCAGGCCCAGCACGGTCACGTCCGCCAAGGAGGTCGATATCCCGGCGAGAGACGATATTGAGGCGCTCGATGCGGTTGTGGTTATCCTCTTCATCTCCTTTCCCAACGAAGACATGATTCGCTTGACGAGGGATTCCTCTGCGCCCAAGGGCAAGAGAAGGCTGATCGCGAGTGAGATAGGTCTGGCCCACCTCGACCAGGCCATTGCCACGGGCAAGTTGGCCGCCAGAAAGCCCAACAACTCCGGGGGGTCGGTCATGATAGAATGGGCCACCGTCGCGATATCACCTTCCTCTGGTTGAGGGGTCCTGACCCTTGTCATCGGAAGCACTCCCTTCGTGAACTTCTCGACCTCCGAGGCGGGCATGGCTCCCGGCGTTAGCGTCATCTCCTGAAGATGATGGCTATTACTTCTTAATATGTTTTCGATAGAAATTCGACACGGGCCACCGAGCCCCTTGGGAGGAAGACAGAACGCCGCGGGCTGGGTGGGTCCAGCGGAAGGGGTTCCCTCGATGCCGGGCTACCGGGCTGGCGGCTCTTCACCCAGCGTCACGGTCACCTTCATCCAGTGTCCTCCTCGAAGGATGTCGAGTTCCACGTTGTCTCCCGGATACTTGGCCCTCAGTGCTCTCCTTATGTCCACGAAGCCCTTGACCTTGGCACTGTCCATTCCGACCACGATGTCAAGGTCTCTTACGCCGTGCACGTCAGCGGGTCCTCCGCCTACCACCGACGTGACTAGGACGCCCTCGCCTATCGGAAGCCTGTACTGGTGAGCATATGCCGGAGTTATGTCAATGCCAAAGATGCCTATCCAGGGAAGCCATGGCCGACCGTGTTGCTTGATATCATCGATGACCCTCCGGACTGCGTTCATCGGTATGGCGAAACCAATGCCCTGGGCGAACGGGACCACAGCCGTGCTTATTCCGACGGCATCGCCCTTGAGGCTTACAAGTGGGCCTCCGCTGTTCCCCGGGTTGATGGCAGCATCCGTCTGTATGAGGTCCTCAAGCCTCACCTCTTCGCTGTAGAGGTTTCTCCTCAGCGCAGACACGACGCCGCACGTTACAGTCGGCCCTCCAGCGAGGCCAAGAGGATTGCCGACAGCCAATACAATCTGACCGATCCTCAACGAGTCCGAGTCCCCCAGCTTCGCGGCAGCAAGACCGTTTCGCGAAACCCTTAGGACGGCAAGGTCCATCGTCTTTGCACTCCCGACAACTTCGCCCGGCAACACCTCGCCGCTCGAGAGCGTAATGGAGATGCGCTGGGCTGACCCAACCACGTGGTAGTTCGTGGCTATCAGACCCCTCTCGTCTACCACCAGCCCTGACCCTATGCCCTTCATGGGCGTGACACCGAACAGCCATTCGACTCCGAGCTGGACGGTGGTTATGCTTACTACAGAGGGTATTATCGCATCGACTGCCTTTGTCACCGCCTCCTCATCGACAAGCGGCATTGAGTCCCGGCCCCAACTCCCACGACCAGTCTATAATAACAGTTTGACTTGGCTCAGCTTGAGTCCTCCCGAGCGTCTGCCGGCTTCAGAAGACCGGCGAGCTCCTCAAAGGAGTCCACCAATGCGCAGTGACCGAACTCGTTCAACTCCTCCACCTTCCCCACGCCCCAGGTCATCAGCACGCAACTCATGCCTGCGGCTCGGGAGGATTCTGCATCCATCTTGGTGTCGCCCACGTAGACGCAGCTGGAAGGCTCGACCCTGATCCTCTCACAGGCGGTCAGCAGCGGCTCAGGATGCGGCTTGGGGTGCCTGACATCGTTGGCGGTGACCACGACATCCATGAACCTGGTAACGTGACCCTGCTCGAGGTACAGAGGTATCTCCGTTGAGCTACCGTTTGTGGCCACTCCCAGCTTGAACCCTCTATCCTTAAGACTCTTGAGGACGCTGTAGACACCGGGGTAGAGTTTCACGTATCTGGGTAGGTACTTGCCTATCCAGAGTTTCTCTGCCCTCGCAGACCACCTCCTGACGACCTCAGGGTTCTGGATCTTGGGGGGGATGAGGTTCGTCGCGATGTCCTCATTCGTGAGCCCTATCAGCCCCACTATTCGACCTCTCTCGGGGAGGACCCAGCCCGCTTGGGAGAAGAGATCCTCAATCAGGAAGTAGAAGGCATCCCGGGAGTCGAATAGAGTTCCATCAACGTCAAAGAGCACTGCCTTAGCGAAAAGCGGGCGATCGCGGCAGGTCATCCTCAGCGTGCGGCTTCGCCTGTGTCTTTTTTAAGTTGGTGACGGGTTCGACGAAGTGCATGAGTTCATCCAGAGGCCTCGAGATAGGGGTTGTTCGTGAAGAGGAGTTCGAAGAAGCTCTTGAACTCCAAGGCAGAGTTTTCCAACCTCCTACGGACTACTTCAGGACCCTGGCTCTCAAGGACCCGTTCTTCGAGCATGAGAACGTATTCGTGGCAAAGCAAGACGGAAGGATCGTCAGCCACGTTCAGGTCTTTCCCAAGCTCGTTAGGATGGCTGGGGCCCATGTATGGATGGGGGGCATAGGAGGCGTTGCGACCGATCCCGACCACAGGGGTAAGGGCCTCGCGTCAAGTCTCCTGAGGCTGGCGGCCACTTCAATGAAACACAGGGGGATGGAGGCTTCCATACTGTTCACTGGGATACATGACTTTTACAGGAGGCTGGGCTGGGAAACGGCCTCGGGGCTAGACCGGTACTTGGTCCCTACCGACAGGAAGCCCAGAGGGGTAAACGGCTGTGAGCCCAGGCGGTTCACCCCCGATGACCTGAAGCAGGTGATGCACATCTACGATAGCCAGAATTCGCAAAGGGCTCTGAGCGTGGTGCGTTCAAAGGAGGTCTGGAGGCTCCAATTGAAGTACCCGCGATTTCCATGGCCCTCTGAGGACCATGAGGGTTTCACCGTTGTGGAGAAGGACGGCGAAGTGGTCGCATACGCGAGGTTCGGCCTCGCGTCTCCGTGGGAAGGCTGCGTCATATCAGAGGGAGGATGCCTGCCCGGCCACGAGGACGCGCTGCGCGCGTGTCTCGGAAGGCTGATCGAAAGGGCGCAGGAGTTAGGTCACAGCGAGCTATCCGCAGTGGTCCCAGAGGATCACCCTTTGGCATCGGCATTGGCAAGGATGGGGGCTGAGAGGGCCCACAGTGACACGAGCGGCATGATGCTGAAGGTCGTCGACTTGAGAGAGCTGCTCCTCAGGATTGAGGAGGGCCTGTCAGCGCGGACAGCTAACAAGGCGATTCCGAGAGTCAAGTTTGAGCTTCGCACGAGTGACGAGGCGGTCTCGATCGCCGCGGCGGGGGGGTGTGTCTCGATCGGACAGGAGGAGGGGCTCCACGATTTCTACAGGGTCAACGATCTGGGCTTCGCCAAGATCGCGTGCGGCTACACATTGCCTTCGGAGTTGGCCAAAGCTGGCGAGGCTAAGTGCAGCGGGGGCGCACTCAAGGCCATGGATATGATGTTCCCGAGGCAACTTCCTCTCATGTACCCGCCAGACCACTTCTGAATGAGGCCACAGTTCGCCCGTGTTGGGAGGGCATCCCTGAAAATGGGAAATGGGGTTTTCGGCGTTTTCGGGGCCTGGAAACGCGGAAATCCTTAATTAACCGCATCCCCTCCACCGCCCCATTACGCTCAATGGTTGTCGACGAACTCAGGCTGGCCGCTGAACAAGAGGCCCAGAGGATGCGGGAATCAAACCCAGCTCAGTACTTCGAGCGGAACCTACACCAGCTGGGTTTCAGCGATCCAGAGCACTCTCTGCTTCAGACGCTGAAGGAGATGATAGACAACTCGCTGGACGCTACCGAGCTGGGCGACATTCTTCCTGACCTCACGTTGGAGGTGGAGGAGACTGGGGATGAGATCACGCTCCCGTCTCAAACTGGAAGGGGGAGGAAGGCCTCCATCTACAGGGTCAGATTGGAGGACAATGGTGTGGGGATCGTTCCCGACAAGGTGTCAGACTCAATCGGAAAGCTATTGTTCGGCTCCAAGTTGACCGTGCTCAAACAGAGCAGGGGACAGCAGGGCATCGGGATCTCCGCGGTCGTCCTGTACTCACAACTCACCACACTAAGGCCTACAACGGTGGTCAGCAAGATCGCTGGCAACGAGAGAGCAAGGAGAGTCGTGCTTAGGATAGACGTTGACAAGAACGAGCCAGTCGTCATCGAAGAAGGAGACGTGCCTTGGCAGAAGAACAACGGGATCTCGATCGAACTCTTCTTGCCGGGCAAGTACTCGGAAAGGGTGGACTCCTATCTGAGGGAGCTGGCTATAGGCAACCCGCACATGCGCCTCAGGTTGGTGAAGAAGGTCGCAGGGGAGACCAGCGAGACGGTGTTGGAGAGGGCCACCCGTGGGATACCCCCTGTTGCCAAGGAGATCAAGCCCCACCTCTCCTCGGTTGACGCGGGAACCCTTCATAGGATGGCCGAGGTCGACGACGATTGCAGGACCCTTGCGAGTTTCCTCTCGAAGCACTTCGCGATGATATCTGGGAAAATGGCGAGAAGAATCCTCCAGTCGGCCAAGCTCCCCCCGAATTTGAAGCCCAAGAACATCAAGGCAGACAGGATACTGGAAGCGGCGAGGAACATGAAGCTCAGAAGGCCAAAGCTTGACGTCCTGAGCTTCATCGGAGAAGACGAACTCAAGGCTGCCCTGAGGAACCTGTTCCCTGACGCCGAATTCATGGGCGCGGTGTCAAGACCGCCTTGGAGCTACCAGGGGATCCCGTTCAGAGTGGAAGTCGGGGTAGCCATCGGCGGTCAGAGCGTGATCAACCACAACGGGGAGCAGAAGAGGACCTCAGTCATCAGGTTGGCCAACAGAGTGCCCTTACCCTACGATCTGTCCGACTGCGAGCTTTATAGGGCGGTCTCTGAGATCGACTGGCGCAACTATGGGCTGGTCATCGGCGAGAGGGGAGTACCGGTCGATGGCGTGATTTTCGTCGCATCCATCGTGGCGAGCAGGGTTCCGTATACCAGCCCGGGCAAGTTCGCGGTCGCAAGGGTGTCCGAGATACACGACGAACTCACCTTGGCGCTCCAAGAGCTTGGCAGGCAAATGAGGGTTCACCTTCAGAGGAAGCGGAAGGAGGAGAGCGAAGCCAAGAGGCTGGAGTACTTCAGGGGATATTACGGACTGCTGGCGGAGGAGATCGCGAACATAACGAGAGCAGAGATGGTCCCCTATGAGGGAACGATAAAGAGGCTATTTGGAGGGTCAGAGGCGTGATGCCCGAGACTGCCCTTTCGATCGAGGAGGTGAAGGACAGGCTAAGACAGCTGGGCTCACGCATCGGCGACATCCTGTCGAAGGGTGAGGTGCCCTCCATCGATCACAGGCGGCTCAGCAAGTCAAACGTCAGGTTCGATCTGGGGCTTCACACATATGAACTTGGTGATGACCGGGCTGAGATAAGGGGCGACAGGAAAAGCAGCCTCAAGAAGCTCACGGCCCTCTCGTTCTTGACGAGGGTCTCGCTGGAGAGACTTGACGTGGGGCTGTCGACCACCAAGAGGGACTACTATTACCTGCAGAAGTCTAGGCATCCCCTCCTGATGCCCGCCAACCAAGCGGAGTCAGACCACGTAATCAGAGTGGCTGAAGTCGTTCATGACCTAAGCAGGGAGACGTTCGGAGTAGTTGCGCAGTCAAAAGGGTACCTCTATGGTGATATCACGTTGAGGGAGCCGAAAATGAAGGTGAACTGCACTCAGACCGGAGGGGATGGCTACTCCGTTCCTGGGAACGTGGAGTACATCGAGATAGAGAGTACGCGCATTAGAGCGCTGATCGCGATAGAGAAGGAAGGTATCTACAGGAACCTCATGGAGCTCGGAATACCGGAGAAGCTGGGCATCGGCATTGCCATGCTCGGGGGGCAGCCCTCGAGGGGCATGAGGAGGATGCTGAGGAAGTTCAGCGATGCCGGGTACCCCATAGGCATACTGACGGATCTGAACCCGTACAGCCTGAGGATTGCGGCCAACATCATCTATGGTTCCATTCAGTCGGCGCATATCTCGAAACTCTCCGCCCCGAACGCGAAGTTCATGGGGCTTGAGGCGTCGGACGTCGACGAGTTCTTCCCGAAGGTCAGGAGGGTGATCCTTGAGCCTTTGACCGAAGAGGACCTCAAGGCTTCAAACGACAACGCCTCCCTCCCCTACATGCAAGGGGACGACGGGTACTGGCTGCGTGAGAACCAGTGGTTCGTCGACAACCAGAAGAAGACTGAACTTGAGGCCTTCAATGCCCTGACGAGGCACGCGCGTGAACTGGGGGATGTGTACGTTGGGTACGTACGGGAGAAAGTGAAGAGAAAGATGGACATCTCGCTGCCCGGCTGATCCGCCATCCCGCCTCGCCAAGTCTCGAGCCGTTCCGATAACGCTTATAATGACCGTTGAGAGAAAAGGCCGAGAGGTAGGATCGTTTGAAGACGACTCGACTGAAGGTCGCAGAGCTCAATCCCGATTCCCGCAACACCGATATCACGGTCAAGGTCGTGAGCATAGGAGAGCCGAGGGAAGTGGTCGACAGGTTCAGCGGTAAGACCAACAAGGTCGCGGAGGCAACCGTAGGCGACGAAACGGGGACAGTCCTGCTCACTCTCTGGAACGAGAACATCGACCTTGCGGCGCCTGGGGAGGTTCTGGAGGTAAAGAACGGCTACGTGTCGTTCTTCAGGGGCACCATGAGGCTAAACGTTGGCAGATACGGCTCTATGGCAAAGGGAGAGACCGACATACCTGAGGTCAACACAGCCAACAACGTGTCGGAGAAGGATTGGGGGGAAAGGGCTTACAGGCCTAGAGGACGATTCCGCAGGGGATACTAGGCACTCCTTTACGCCGGGCGGAGTTCGGAACGGTGGCAGTGGGCTCAGGGTCAGTTGTCTCTGGCCTTCTGCAGCGAGCTGGCGCCAATCAGGCGTTGACGAGAAAGTATCATGCTTTTAAATCGGGATTTCTTTCGCCTGTGTGTTGAGGGTGGCGATTTTCGCCAGGGAGAAGGGGCCCCTAGGTTCGGCCGCTGAGATGCTCAGCAGGATTGAGGGCATTACCGAGGTTTTCACTGTGACGGGAAAGGATGACATCATAGCCATGGCTGACATCTCGTCGGTCGATGAGCTGAGGTGGCTAAGAGAGAAACTTGCTTCAGAGCCATCGATTGGCTCCAGCGAGATCAAGGTCGTGACCAGCGTCAGGAAGAAATGAGTTGGGGGCGGCGGAGATTGCAGGCGTTGGTCGTTCTGGAAATCAAGGGAGGAAACGAGGAGGAGCTCTGGCCTGCGCTTTCGAAGATAAAGGGGGTTGATGCGGTGTTGTTTCTTGAGGGAGGAGGGGCGATAGTGAAGGCCTCCTTTCCCGACATAGCTGACCTAACCGAAGCCGTGAAGCTCATGAGAAGTGTGCCCCAAGTGCGGAGTACAGAGACCCGGATAGTCCTCGGCAAGCTTGAGGGGAACCCTTCCCAGCCATAGACCTCTTGGACCGCGAGCCTGTGACCCACTAGGTAGGTCTGGCCACCGATCGAAAGCCTGCCCAGAGTCCGTCCCTCCTCTCTGGCCCATGACTATTGCACATCCGTCCTTTTTCCACTGAGCCTGGGCTTGTCGAAGCCCCCGAAGCCAGAGATGAACCGGGCAAGAGGAACAGTGCAACAGACACGGCAACGGAAGCCGCCGGGTAGCGCCCCATTTCCCTGAAGCTGTCCGCCATTCTCATAGGTTTTTCGCCTGGGATCAAGCCGGGGCATCCTCACTTGAACAACGTGTACGAATGGCATGGACGAAGCGCACGTCTCATGTCACGGCTTTCGCAGCTCCACTTCCACCACTTCGCCATTGGGCTCGAGTTCCTTGAAAACGGTGGCGGTGAAAATGCAGACCTTAGTCCTCTCGTCCAGCCAGGAGTCAGGGGCAAGGCCGGCCTTAAGACAAGCATATGCTAGAAGCTCTTCAGAGTCCCATCCCTCCTCGACTGCAACCTGAGGCAGCAGCAGGCCCTTGTTGATGCCGCGCTCAACGACGATCCCGTGCTTGCCCACCTCAATAGCGCTCGGCAACTCCTTCCTCGGGACTTCGAGCGGGTGCGGCGCGGAGAGCAGGCTCACCTCAATCGAGATGTCCGACAGCTCCTCTTCTTCGACCGGAGGAAATCGGGGATCCGAAAAGGCAGCTGACACGGCTGCCTTGGCCAAAGCCCTAGAGAACTCGTAGATCGGTTCAGGAAAGCCTATGCACCCCCTGAGGCGCTCCCCCGACTTCCGGTCCTTCTTGAGGGTAACGAAAACCCCCACGGGAATATCGATGTCCTTTGGTAGCTGAGCCCTCGCCAGCTTGCCGGTCCTCATGTAATGCTCGATTGTCCTTCGCGCCTCCCGCACCATGACCTCCGCGTGCTCCTTCGTGATTCTTTCCATCATGGCATCTGATGGGTGTGCGTTAATCTGTCTTGCCGCTGTGAGTCAGACAGGTCAAAGTCCATCCACAGAGATCAGACTTCGGCGCAGTTGCATCAAGCCAATCTGCTTTCCCATGTAGGTTCATGTCCGAGCCGTTGGCCCTCGGAGACATCTGGCTCTGGCATGATCGCGCGAACCCTCACGTGAATCCTTCCTTGAGGGCCGGAGCTGCGTGTTCCTTAAATATCGGAGGGTGCTGCGCTGGAACTGAGGATGAGGATGAAGTCTTTCCAGACGGTCTCATCGGCCGGAAAGAGTGTAAGGCTGAACAGGATACTCGGAAACGGAGACGGCAAGGCAGTCATCTTGGCAATGGATCACGGCATCGAGCACGGACCGAAGGACTTCCCCCCTGCACATCTCGACCCCAGGGTCATACTTGCGAAGGCGGTTGACGCTGGCATAGACGCGATAATGGTGCCGAGGGGAATAGCAAGGATGACTTGGGACATATGGGGCAACAAGGCGGCCCTGGTCGTCAAGCTGACCGGCAAGACGACACTGAGGCCACCGGAGAGGGAGTTCACGCAGGACCCCATCGCCACCGTGAAGGATGCCGTTGCGCTTGGGGCTGACGGCGTGTCAGCAACGGTGTATTGGGGAGCCCCCGAGGAGGACAGGATGCTGGCCCAGTTCACGTCCATAGCAGCTGAGTGCGAGCTTTACGGGATGCCCCTACTCAACTTGGCGTATCCAAGGGGCCCTCACATGGAGAAGAAGGAAGACGTGGAGATAGTCAGGTATGCCGCCAGAGCTGCCGCTGAGGTCGGTGCGGATCTCATCAAGACCTACTATACTGGTTCGAGGGACACATTCGCGGAAGTCGTAAAGGCATGTCCGGTCCCAGTGCTCATGTCAGGAGGAGCGAAGGCAAAGACCCCAACGGACTTCCTGAAAGTCGTGAAGGCAATAATGGAAGCAGGTGCTGCTGGAGTGGTCGTCGGCCGCAACGTGTTCCAGCATGAGAAACCGGCCGCCGTGATAGGGGCCGTCAGCATGGTGGTTCACGAAGGGGCCACCGTCGAAGCCGCATCAAGGGGCCTCTGAACCGACGGACCCCGACTAGCAGATCCTCGGAAGAGAAACTCCCCTCAGCATTCCGAGATATCTCTTCCCTCCTACCGACGTAGTCATGGATACCCTTCCCTTTGGGGAGCGCTTGACGCTTCCGATGGCGATCGACTTAGGAGCCCCCCTCCGGCGCAACTCACGGACGACCGAACTCTCAGCTTGGGATCTCACCACCAAGACCATCACTCCTTCGCAAGCCAAGTAGAACGGGTCCAACCCAAGCAGATCGCAGGCTGCTCTGACTGTCGGCTCGATCGGGACCTTGCCCTCATCTATGTTGATCGATGCTCCCGACTCCATTGCGATCTCGTTGAGGGTGGTGGCCAGCCCTCCCCTTGTCGGGTCGCGCAGAGTATGCACGAACGGGCCGTACTTCCTGAGGACGGGCAGTAGGGATGAAGACAGAGGCCGACAGTCGCTCTCGACTTCGGCGGTGACCCCGAACTCCCCTCTAGCTAGCATAACCGCAATGCCGTGCCTACCAACGCTTCCCGTCACAATGACGCTGTCTCCCGCCGCTGCATTGCTTCCGGACACATTGGCTTTGCTGAGTACCTCTCCTATCCCCGAGGTCACTATGAACACGCCATCCGCCTTGCCCCTCTCGACGACCTTGGTATCGCCTGTGACTATCTTAACATCGCACCTCCTAGCGGCAGATGCCATGTCCCTTGCGATCTCCTCAAGCTCTGAGATCGGGAATCCCTCCTCGATTACGAATGAGGATGAGAGGTAGAGCGGCCTTGCTCCGCACGTCAGAAGGTCGTTGACCGTACCGAACACGGACAAGGCACCCAACGAGCAACCGGGCACATTCCTTGGGGACATCACGAAAGCGTCTGTCGTGAACGCCAGTCTGCGACCTGTCAGCTTGATGATAGCCTTGTCTGCCGCCCTCTCAAGGTACTCGTTGCCGTACCTGGAACTGAAAACCGACCTCAGGAGATCGTGCGATAGCTTTCCCCCGGCTCCGTGCTCCAGGTTGATCTTGTCCAAGGTGTCACCCGTAGTTGTAGTAGGCCGCACACGTCCCCTCCGAGGTCACCATGCAGGGACCTAACGGGCTCTCGGGAGTACACTTGGTCGAGAACAGTGGACATCCAGTGGGCAGGAGGGAACCCCTGATCACTTCAGCGCATCTGCAGCCGGGAGCGTCAGGCACGCTCATGGGTTCGAGTCCCAGCTTCAGCCTTGCGTCAAGGTGCGAATGTGCCTCGCGAAGAGCCAAGCCGCTGTAAGGAATGGAGCCAATGCCCCTCCATTCGGCTTCTGTTGGCTCGAAGTACTCTCGCAGAAGCCGACCGGCCTCCTGGTTTCCGTCGGGCGTCACGCTACGGGTATACGCGTTCACGAGGTCGGCCCTTCCGTCTCTGAGCATCTTGAGCAGTACATAGATCGCCGTCAGCAGATCCACAGGTTCGAACCCAGCTATGACGCATGGAACGTGAAATTCGTCAACTATGAACCTGTACGGGCGAACGCCTATGATCGTGCTCACATGGCCTGGCAATATCAGACCGTTCACTCTCACTTCGCCCCCCTCCAGTAGAGACCTCAGGGCAGGGGGGATGAGCTTGAAGCAGGAGATGATCGACAAGTTGCCGATGCCCCTCTGCTCGGCAATCCTAAGAAGGGCAGCGACTCCAGGTGATGTGGTCTCGAATCCCACCCCAAAGAACACGACCTCCTTGTCGTTTGGGATCGACAGGGCATCAGTCGGTGAGTAGACGACTCTGATGTCGGCTCCCTCTGCCCGCAGACCTTGGAGGGACATCCCGTTGACCGGGACCCTCATCATGTCGCCAAACGTGACCAATGTCACCCCGCTACTCCTAGCGGCCTGAAAGGCCAAGCTCAAGTCTGAGTTTGATGTCACACAGACTGGACAACCGGGCCCGGACACTATGGTCACTCCCTTCGGCAGCAGGGACCTTATGCCATGCTTGGCCAAGGATACCGTGTGCGTGCCGCACACCTCCATCAATTTCGCTCGCTTGAAGTCCAGCGACGCTATCTTTTCAACGAGACCCGCGACCAGTCCGGGGTCGTCAAATCCTCGCGCTACCATCCTGCCTTTTCACCAACTTGGACTATCGTCCGTATCATCTCGGCTGCGTCCTCATGCCTCAGCTTCTGGATCGCAAATCCAGAATGGACCAAGACCATGTCCCCTGGCCTAACGTCGGAGAGAAGGTCCAAGCGCACCTTCCTCTTCACGCCTGCTACCGCTGCGATGGCTTCGAGGCCGTCCACCTTCTCGATCTTGCAAGGGATGGCAAGACACATCATTGTTCACCTCGCAGCTGCGATGACCACCTGGCCATATGATATGCCGCCGTCATTGGGTGGCAACAGTTTCGGGAAGAGCATGGTGAAACCCTCCGACCGAAGGAGAGTATTGAGGCCTCTAACCATGATGGAATTACAGAACGAGCCGCCACCTAAGGCTATCCTCTTGCCCCCCACCCGCTCATGCCCCTTCAAGAGCATCTCGGCCATCGCCTCGACCATTGTGTTGTGGAACCTTGCGGCCACGACGTCCCTCTGGGTACCTGCCTTCACGTCTTCGACTACTCCCCGTATAATGGGTCTGTGATCCAGAGTGACCAGACCCGACACGGATAGCTCGAAGGGATAGTGGTCCTCAACACCAGCCCTTGAGGCCGCCTCAAGCTCCATGGCTGGTTGCCCCTCGTACGTCGTCGACCTGCAGATCCCGGTGATCGCGGACACAGCATCAAAGAGACGCCCGCAGCTTGATGCGAGAGGGGAGTTGATCCCCTTCTTGACCATTTGGGAGATGAAGTGCTCTTCATGTCGCGTCAACCCCACATCCACTCTGACCCCATCCTCGCCCAGGGCTTCGAGCAGGAGTGAAAGCGCTGTTCTCCGTGGGTCGAGCACAGCAGAGTCGGAGCCAGGGAGCCTGAAGGGAGAGAGCGTCCCTATCCTCTCGAAGGACCTAGGGCTGAACACCGCCATCTCGAAGCCCCAAACCTGGCCGTCCAGACCGTAGCCTGTCCCGTCACAAGCAAGGCCAAGTATCTCGTCTGCGACCCCGTTGGACGCAGCCGAAGAAACCAAGTGAGCGTGGTGATGTTGAACGGGAACCTTTTCACCCCTCATGGAAAGGGCCAAGTCCGTGGACCTGTACCCAGGGTGCATGTCGTGGGCAATCGTGCTGCAGTGTCCGCCTATCAGCTTTGTCAGCCTCCTGATGGCTGACTTCATCGATGAGACGGTGCGGGCAGAGTCGAGGTCACCTGTGTGTTGACTCACGAAGATCCTGTCACCCTTGCCCAGAGAAAACGTGTTCTTGAGGTCACCGCCCATGCCGAGCGTTCCGCCGACGCGGAGCGGGGCCTTGACAGGGATCGGGGCATAGCCCCTTGATCTTCTGATCAGGACCGGGTCTTCATCCACGATCCTCACAACAGAGTCATCCTCGAAGTTCAGTATGCTTCTGTTGTGCATTAGGAAGGAGTCGGCCATCTCTGACAACCTTCTCCTCGCGACGGCGTTCTCGTGAGCTATGACCTCATCCTTAGGGTTGCCGCTCGTCATGATCAGGAACGGGGAGGACGTCTTCGCCAGAAGCATCATGTGTATGCCCGTGTAGGGGAGCATGACCCCGAACGTGTCCATATTGGGAGCTACAGAAGGCGCGATGGGGTTGGGCTTGCGTTTCCTGAGCAACACTATGGGAGAGGACCTTGATGATAGCCAGTCCCTCTCCGTCTCGGTCACGTGCGCCACCCTATGGACAGAAGCCATGTCCCTCACCATCATTGCGAACGGTTTCAGGTGCCTGCGCTTCACTCGCCTGAGGCGACTCACGACCGAATCGTTGGTGGCGTCCGCAGCCAGATGGAATCCCCCTATCCCCTTGATCGCCACCAATCTTCCACGGTCTATGTCCCCAGCGGCTTCGCCTATCGGATCGCCTGCCCTGAGCGCCTTGCCCTGCCTCTCATACCACACTTGCGGACCACATATGGGGCACGAGATGGGTTCTGCCCTGAACCTCCTGTTCGAGGGATCCGAGTACTCGGACGTGCACGTTCGGCAGAGCTTGAAAGCACTCATTGAGGTTCTCATGCGATCATACGGCAGCGATCTGATGATCGAGAACCTGGGCCCACAGTTCATGCAGTTGATCAGGGGGTACTGATACCTCCTATTGGCAGGATCGAAGAGTTCCCTCGCGCACTCCGGGCATATCGAAAGGTCGTGGGGCACAAGCGTGTCCACGCGCTTGCCCCTGCTCCTCACCACTTTGAAGGAAGCAAGTCCTGAAGCCTCTGCCTCCTCCGAGGCTACCTCCTCGATAAGGGCCATTGGGGGGGGTTCCCGCTCCAGCCTGAGGACGAAGGCATCCACAGCTTCGTCGCTCCCCTCTACGAGCACCTCAACCCCGCGACCGTCATTCCGCACGTGACCCGCTAGTCCCAGCGAGGTGGCCAGCCTATACACGTGAGGCCTGAATCCCACTCCTTGAACTATCCCTCGCACAAGGATCCTGCGGGCCTTCATCCTCGCCAACGAGACGAGCGGGTTTCGTGATTATAACTCTTCGATAAGTAGGGGCCTCTTCGGCGCGCAAGACTGGCGTTCAGTCGAGAGAGTTGAAGCCCCGAGGTGTCACCACCCCAGGGGGACCTCAAAGCAGAAAGTGACTGTCTTCACATCCTGAGGCCCTATTGTCAGCGTCCAAGTCAAGGTCGTCCCAGTCTGCGCTGGCTGGTCTGACACCGATGTCACGGTGGCCTTCGTTGGAAGCCCCTGTCGGAGCATCACGAGCGCGGCTTCCCTGCCGAAGTTCCTAACCGTCAGCCTCACTGAGTAGCGCATCGCGTCGGACAGTCGCTCCGAGGACACGATTTCAGAAAGAACGCTGACATCTCTAGAGGGGCCTATGGAGAGAGCGTGAGTGGCGCCTATAGGTATGTAAGAGTTGGAAGTGGAACCCAGCCAGTCGCTGCCCTCGTAGAAGCTCATGAACCCCCACGGTATTGGGACATCCAAGACGTTCGTCAGGTTCACGCTGAGTTCAGCGGAACGCTCGGTGCCCGACTGGTACCTCGGATCGGACGACTCCCAGAGGTGGAACTGCAGGGCGCTGACCTCGCCCGAGACCAGTCGTGTGGCGAGCTGTTCTCCAGAGCTCAGGTTCACCGAGCCAGGTAGCGTGAACGTGTAGTAGGGCCCGACGACCTCAACTCCGACCGATGCAGGAACGCCCGCGGGGAATACCTCGTTCGTGAAGTCGGAACGGTAGGTTGTCCCTTCGAAGATCACCCTCGGCTCACCGACCACGAGTCGGACGAGAGCATCGGTCCAGTTCTCCGAGCTCCAGATGAAAGCCTTGGCGGTCACAACATTTGTCCGAAGATCAAGCTCCGACCCAGCAAACCACCCAGTTCCCCTGACTAGGAACGTGAAGAGCATTTCCCGCGTGCCCGTCAGATTGCCCTCTAACACAATGGTGGTCCGGGCTCCGTTCTCGGGCATCGAGACGAGCCGCTTCATCTCTATGCTGGTGATGGTGTCTACCTTGACTAGGACACTCTTGCCGTCGACTTCGAGTAACAGATAGCCCCCAGAGGTACCTGCGTAACTCCCGGTATAGGATAGGGCCGATGTCCTCACAGTTATGATATCGCCCTCCTGTAGCAGGGAGACCAGTGGTTGCTGAGAAACGAGCCTCCAAGACGTCACTGCTGGGTCCGTGACCCTGAGCGAGTATGGAATGAGTGTTGCTGGAAGCTCCACCCTCGCCTGACCGCCCGCAAAGGTGGTTGACAAGTTGACCGCAATGTGGGCGACGTTGACCTGATAGATGGTGATGCTGGTTCTCCCGAACGCGATGGACTGGTCGCTCGGTGGGCTCGCAGGAAGTACAAGCCCTGCCAGTACGAGTGAAGCCACCATCAGCGTCGGAACGGCCGCCAACACTAGAGCGGATCTCATGCGTCCAGAATCGACCGAGGGCATGATAACGGTTTCCTCGTATCACAGAATAGAACCCAGGCACCAACCAAGGCCCCCCCGGTTCCAGTGTCTGGTACTGCTTCTGTCCTTCTCTTGGCGTCAGTCGGCCTTTCGGAACTCGGAGAGCGCTGACTTCAGGGCCACTAGCGGGAGCAGAGCGCAACCCTCCCTAGCCCTGTCTAGGGAACCTTCAAAGGGGCATAGCACATCGCTGCGCTCCAGCTTGGCGATTTCCGATATCATCTTGCCGTCTGCGAGTTCGGAGAGCATCGAGGCCGAGGCCCTGCATATCGCGCAGCTCGCGGACGTGAACTGGACTCTTAGGGTCCCGTCATCGTTGGCCCTAAGGTAGAACGTCACCTCGTCGCCACAAGACAGGTTTTCCTCCTTCGCGACAGCGTCAGCTTTCTGCATGGCGCCATAGTTCCTCGGGTTCTTGTAGTGATCCATCACTCGTTCCCTGTAGGGGTCTTGTGCGCTCATGAGAGTGCCTCCCTCGCTCGACCCAGCGAAGACCTTAGCGCGTCCAAGTCCTCTGTGGAGTTGTAGACGTAGAAACTGGCTCTGGCGACAGCCATCACCCCCAGAGAGTTGACGAGGGGCTGGGCGCAGTGGTGACCGGCCCTTATCATGATTCCGTCTCGGTCCAAGAAGTGTGAGAGGTCGTGGGGGTGAACGCCCCTCAGGTTGAATGAGACAATGCCGCAGACCCTCTCGGTGTCGCGCGGGCCATAGACCTCCACGTCCCCCCCTTGGAATAGGTCGAGCGCGTACCTCACCAAGTCCTCCTCGTGCTTCCTCACCGAATCCATTCCTATGGATCCCAGGTAGTCGACTGCGGCCGCGAGCCCTATCACTCCACAGATGTGAGGCGTCCCTGCCTCATACTTGTAGGGGGGGTCCTCGATGACCTCGTCGTCCAAGGTCACGGATCTGACCATGCCGCCGCCCAACTGCCACGGGGGTAACGAGTGAAGGAGTTCCCTCTTCCCGTAGAGAACCCCTATACCCGTGGGGCCAAGCGCCTTGTGACCGGAGAACGCGAGGAAGTCAGCGTCAAGCTCCTTCACATCTACCGGCAGGTGAGGGACTCCTTGAGCGCTGTCGACCACCACTAAGGCGCCATGCCTGTGGGCCTTTCGGGCGATCTCTTTGATGTCGTTTGTCGTCCCCAAGACGTTTGAGACGTGCACAATCGCCACGATCTTGGCACCCTTCTCGAGCTCCTCGCCAATCCTCGCGATGTCTGCCCTCCAGTCCTTGTCCGCCCTGACCACGACCAACTCTCCGCCCCTCGCCCGAACTTCTCTCCTCCAGGGCATGAGGTTGCTGTGGTGTTCCAGTATGCTCGTGACGACCCGGTCGCCCTTCGCGAGATGTTTCTCGGCCAGCGAATTCGCCAGAACGTTGAGGGAATCCGTCGTACCCCTTGTGAAGACCGTCTCGTCCTCGCGGGCTCCTATGAATGAGGCGATCTTCCTCCTTGACTCCTCATACAGCTCGGTCGCTTCGGACGATAGCGTGTTCATGCTACGGAGCACGTTAGCATTGTGGTTGGAGTAGAAGTCATGCACGGCGCTCAGAACCTGCAATGGCTTCTGTGAAGTGGCAGCGCTGTCCAGGTAGATCAGCGGCTTGTCTCCGATTCTCCTCTCGAAGATCGGGAAGTCCCTTCTCACTATGTGTGGATCAAGGCGGACCAACTTGAGCTAGTAGCACGCCAAACGGTTGAAAAACGATTCCCGTCTCTCAGTTGAAGGCGGGCGACTACGAGCGGGGCAAGGCTAGAGAAACGGATATATTGCGGCGCTATACCCCGAACCCAATGCAAGTGCTGTTCCAGGACTACTTCGTGGTCGGCAGTCTGGTGATCTCTGGGATTGGGACAGCTATGTTGGTGCTACACAGGTGGAAGTACTACGAATGGGCGGCAAGGCTCAGCGTGGTGGGGCTGTACTTCCCCATATTCTACATGCTCGCCCCATTCGTGCCTGGGCTGCTCGTGATAGAGTGGAAGTTCGGCCTGTTCGAGCACGCACCGCTCCTCATGGTAGGCGTGCTCAATCTGGTTTGGGCGTATCCGACCTTCGTCGGAGACCTACGCGGTGACAAGTTGGTCATCAACTACGCCCTCTTGTCCGCGGCAACATTTGTGGGGGCCATATACGCTCTGCCAGCGCTGTTCTCGTTCACGCTGTCTCTTGGGGGTTCACTCGTGTTTGCGGGCGCATCATATAGCCTGTACAAGTCCGAGAAGCGGAGAGCGACAAGGAGGAAACTGGTCGTTGAGGCTATAGAGTCGAGGGGGGCCGCGGGGCTTGAGGAGATCATGGATATGACCAGGATGAATGACTTCGAGGTAGATGCCATTGTTCATGACCTGTGGCTCGATGACGTGATAGAGAGGGATGAAGATACGAGGCTCTACAAGGTGAAGCGTGATAACCCCGATCAAGAGAAACAGTGAAGCGAGCAAAGTGTTTAATACGGAGCAATCGTTGAATTATTGCGGAGTGAAGAAGTAATGGCTTTCTCGCCGCTGAGGGACTTGGCCGGGGTGATGGCCGTCCTAGCTGTGATCCTCGTGGTCCCGCTTGCGCTAGCGGCCCTGGTGTACCAAGTCACGTCGGTTACTTTCACTCAGGAGTTCGCCTTCCAGATCACAAGCGGGGACTTCACTCACTTGTACTTCATATCGCTGCTGGGCATGTCTCAGCTGTGGTACGGTACGCTCTCCGCCCAGCTGGGCCTCGCCAGCGTTCTCTCTCCTGTGTTCGAGGCTATAGCGTCAGATTGGGCTGCGCTCTCGATTGTAGCCTTTCTTCTGGCGGGCGGGATCGCAGCGTTCCTACTCAAGAGCGACCTTGAGCGCATGGCCGTTCCCGTGGGAGTCTGCGTGGCGCTCATGCTCGCGGGGCTCCTGTTCACTGAGGGCTTCATACGAGGCATAGCGGAGCTTGAGGAGTTCACCAAGATAGGTCTCTCCAACGCGCTGAGTATGTTGATCGTCGTGTCGTATGGCGTCGGGACTGTGCTCTGCGGACTGACATCCTTCGGGCTGGGAAAGCTGGTCTTTGGAAGGGGCCCGAGGACAGGTGCCCCTTCGGCGACGATGGGCGAGTCTGCTCAAGCGAAGCCCGCTGAGGTCAAGGAAGAGCCTACCGAACCCGCTGAGAAGGTGATCATCCCCCCAACCGACACGGAGGCGATAGAGGTCGGCCCACAGAAGAGCGCGGAGGTCGCTGCCGTGGAAGAGGCCGCAATGGCGTCCGAGGCGGCCCGCGCGCTAAGTGCATCTGAGATGGCAGTTGGGAAGGGTCTTGAGAGAGCCTCCGAGCAGGCAAAGGGGGAAGCTGAGCAGATTCCTGAGGTCGAGGGGATAGGAGTGGACGTGCTGAAGCCGATGCTGGAAGCCCGCCCCGGCGAAGGGCTCACGCCATCGGAACCCCGCGCGAGGGGAAGGTCTCCTTCCGAAGTCTTCGCTGCTCTGGAGGGGCCATTGAATCGCATTGCCTCGAAGGTTGAGAAGGAACCCGGGGTTGTTTGGCGACCGATACCCTGTCCGGTCTGCGGGTCTGAGCTCACGTGGTCTCGCGAGAAGCACGGTTACTTCTGTCCCGTGTGCGGCGCGGTGCCGTAGGAAGTCTTGCCCTCAGAGGACGAAGAGGAGATCAACCTCATCAGAATAGCGTCCAACAAGTCACGCTCAGCAGTGGTGAGACTGCTCAAGGCAGGGCCAGCCAACCTCGGGACCATAGCGCGGAAGACCGGACTCTCCAGACAACTGACAGCGCACCACCTCAACGTTCTGACGAATTCAGGGATCATCGAGCAGCGGGCCGTCGGCTCAGTCAAGCTGTACGCGCTGACCGAACTCGGCGAAAGGATATCAGAGAGGGTGCTTGGGCCCTCGTCAGGGGCTGCAGGCGCAAAGGAAAGGGGTAGACCGAGGTCTTTGGGGCTACTCCCGTCAGTGGCCGCAGCCGCAGTCATGCTCACGGCTGTCGCCAAGTTCGTGACCACGCCCGATGCCCCTGTCGGCTGGCTCGTTGGAGGGCTTCTGCTGTCAGGCGTAGTCCTCGTCGTCACGCACAAGATCATCTCGGGATGGAACCCCCAAGGGACCAGCCCTTGAGGCCTAAATGCCTCGTTAACAGTCGTGAATTTTTGCCCAACAAATATTTTCGTTTTGAAACAAACCTTAAATAGCGAATGCGGCCAGCATCGCTAAGAAGACAGATGTCGAAGAGAGCTGGCAACCCTCTCCTGAACATAAACTACCTCTTGATACTGTGGATGCTGTCGCGCGCTCCCGCACACGGGTACGAGATCCTACTCAAGTTCTCTGAGCTCTTTGGCAGGAGGGTGACTTCTGGAGCTCTCTATCCCATGCTATACAAAATGGAGAGGTTAGGGCTCGTTTTCAGCGAAATTGTGAGGGGTTCCGGCAACAGGACCAAGAGGAGGTATTACATAAAGGAGGATGGCCTGAAGGCAGTCTCCGACTTCGCGACGAAGTTCGGGGATTTCTTCGATTTCATGAAGGACGTCAAGGACAACCAGACGCAGACCGCAGTGGCCATCAGAATCTAGGGTATCGTCACGTGTCTAACAGCACCCCTCCTGTTTTTGACCCGGCTACTCGTAGTCCCGCCCGGCTCGGCTTTTTAACCTGGGGCGCGCGTTGGGTCCAGGGTTGAGGATAGCCCTCTTCACGGAGTGGTTCCTCCCGGTCCGGGGAGGGGTTAGTTCCCACGTGTTTGGCCTTGCCAACGAACTCGCTAGGAGGGGAAACGAGGTCATTGTCTACACAAAGAGGCGCGCTCGCGGGACCGCGTCGAACTGGTCTACCACAAGCGGCGTAGAGGTCAGGAGGTTGGCTCCCTCAATCCCCCTGAACTTCCCTGTCATCCCACCTTCGAGAGATCAGCTTTCGGAGGAGTTCGAGAAGGAGGATTTTGACATAGTCCACTCGCATCACGCTTTCACTCCGACCCCATTGTTGGCGCTCTACCAAGCTCAGAGTGCGGGGATCCCATCTGTGCTCACGAACCACTCAATCCCCTCAAGGGGGTATCAAGGTGCGCTTGGCGACTTGCTGAGTTCCGCGCTGTACCCGCTCAGGCAGTACCTTAACATGGCAGATCACATAGTAGCAGTGAGCCAGGCGGCCGCTGACTTCATCAGCCTGCTCGTTGACTACGTACCAATCTCGGTGATACCCAATGGTGTCGACTGTGAGTTCTTCAGGCCGCGGGACGAAGCCAAGAGGACCGGGAAGCGCGTCCTGTTCGTCAGCAGGTTGGTGAACAGGAAGGGGCCGCACGTGCTAATCAGGGCCTTTAAGAACGTACTGGGAGTCATCCCTGACGCTGAGCTCACGATGGTCGGCGTGGGGTACCTGAGATCCCCCCTGCAGATGATGGCCTACGACCTAGGGATTGGCGACTCCGTGAAGTTTCTCGGAGACGTGCCGCCTGATGAACTCGCAACGACCTACTCTCATTCGGATGTCTTCGTACTGCCATCGCTACACGCTGAGTCCTTCGGAATGGTCTTACTGGAGGCAATGGCCAGCGAGGTGCCTGTGATAGCGTCCAGAACCGGGGGCGTGCCTGAGGTGGTAACCGATCGAAAGGAGGGCGTGCTCGTCAAGCCTGGCGACGAAGACGAGCTGTCCGCCGCGTTGGTGAGGGCCTTGGAGGACGAGGGCGAGAGAAAGAGAATGGGAAGGGAAGGTCGGAGGAAGGCGCTGGAGAAGTACGACTGGAAGGTCATCGGGGCTCGGACCGAGCAACTGTATGAGACCCTGTCGTGACCAGCCCGATCAGCGGGTTCGCGGGAGTATGTGAGGCGCCATCATGCAGGGGTCATCGGTTACGATGCCATCGACGCCCAAGGCGAAGAGATCTCGTGCGACCTCTGGATCGTTGACAGTCCACGCCACGACGGAAAGGCCACCTTCAATCGGCTTCGTCAGCGAGTCCTTGTTGACATCTGACACCTCTGGGAGGACTACGTCAACCCCCAGGCTTAGGGCAACGTCTGTGGCCTCCTCAAGAGCACCGGCCTCGATGATGCCAGTCCGGATCTCGCTCGACATCCCCCTAAGATCAGACACTACTTCAAGGCTGAACGAGGTGAAAAGCGTGGCCCTCAAGTCGCCCTCTCTTGAGATGGCCTGAAGGATCTCTCGCTCGTAGCCGCTGACCTTTATGTCCAAGTCAAGGGAGACTTTGCCTCTTACAGCTCTGGCGACCTCTGACAGAGTGGCTATTCTCTCTCCCTCGAACTCGATGGACCTGAGCTCATCGAAGGGCGTGCTGGAGATATCGACCGGCTTGCCGGCGACCCTCGTCAGGTCATGATCGTGAGACAGGACGAGCACGCCGTCGGATGTTGCCCTGATGTCCACCTCGACTGCAGTGGCTCCACACTCGATCGCGCCGAGGATGGAAGAGAGCGTGTTCTCCGGGAACCGGGCTCTGTCTCCGCGGTGACCAGTGAGCAGGAAATCCGCGGCGCGCCTTCGCTCGTGCAATCTAGACCCGTGCAGAGCGCTGGACGGGCGCTTTATGCTTAAATAGGCTGGATATTTTATCCAACCCATGCCCAGCACTAGGTCGCTGGTATTCGCCTCCTTGCTGGTCGCGGTCTCGCTCGCGACGAACTACGCGCTATCTGGGGCGTTGAATGTCAAGCTCATGGACGTTTGCACGTTTCTGGCCGGCAAGCATCTGGGACTGGTCTGGGGCGTGATCGTCGGAGGTTCAACATGGCTCATCTACGGGCTGCTCAACCCGTATGGGGTCTCACCAGTCATAACGGTCAGCGTGATGTTCGCGCAGTCCTTCTACGCCATAGCCGGCTGGGCGATAGGCAGCATTAACACCCCCTCGGACGAAGGACACGCCGGGAACGCAACGTGGCATGCGGTGGCCGGGCTGCTCTCGACCCTGTCATACGACCTGTTCACGAACGCGGTGTTCGGCCTGCTGTTCTATGGTTCCGTCATAGCCGGACTCCTCATGATGAACATCCCATTGCCACTCGGCGTCATCCATGAGGTGGCAAACCTCATTCTCTTCCCTCTCGTGGCGGTCCCGATCGAAAGGAGGATAGAGGACCTCGTAGGCGTGAGACCGGGTAAGGTCAAGATTAGGTTGCCCCACTTGGAGCGCGGGCTGATCGTGCTGGCTCTGTTATCGTTGGTGGCGAACTCCTTCCTCTTGTCGAGCTACTTCTACGTCCAAGGCGAGAACGACAGGCTCAGGGGACTGCTCAGCGAGAACACTCTAGAGGTCGATCTGCTCGTCAACTTCGGGAACGGGACGAGGAGATGGTACAACGGGACTACTGTCCCATCGGGGTCGTCGTTGTTCAACGCCACGCAGAGGATCTTTGGGGACGACATGGAATACGCGTTCGGCTCGTACGGGGTATACCTGAGCGAGCTGGGCGGGAGGGGTGCCTCGCCCGACAACCCTAGTCAGTTCTGGGTCTGGTTCAGGTGGGATGAACAGAAGAAAGACTGGTCAATGGGGGAGACCTCAGCCGACCAGCATAGGCTCTTGCCCGGCGAAAGCTTGGCTTGGGCGTTGGTCGACTTCTCCAGCCCTGGCCCTAGCCCGCGTCCCTAGACAGCTGGGCGAAAGCGTTTTCCACTCGCGATGTGCGGCCTAGTCGGGTTGAACCTTTCAGAGGCCCTTAGGATCCTAGACGGTGCGGTCCAGCAAGACCCGGAGAGACCTCGCTCGTTCCACCGGGGACATCTATTGCTTAGCGTGGTGATCATGGGGCCCGATACCAGCATTTCCAGAGGGGACCTCCAAAGTAGGCTCGGATTGGGAAGCGGTGCGATCAGGAGTCTGATCGTCAGACTCACGCTGAACCATTTGGCAGCCGTCTCGACTGATGGCATGAGGCTGAGGGGACTGGGCGTAGACGTAAAGGAGGCGATTTCAAGGCGCATACGTGGCCCGGTAGAGGTCAAACTCGACTACCTCAAGATGGATAGGGCCAACGTCGCGTACGTGGTGAAGGGCGTGACAGCGTCCGCTTCTGAGGCGGTCAGGCTGAGGGACGCTGTAGTCAGGTACGCCGGGACCGGCGCTACTGCCTGTCAGGTGGAAGGAGATGTGATCTCAGTGCCGGGAGTGACTGACAGCTTGGAGAACCTATCCCATCCTGACAATGAAACCCTCAGGAGGCTGAGGCCTTTAGATGGCGACTTGGTTTTCATATCTTCCGCGCCGTCAACGGCAGTCGCTGCTTCAGCTGGAGCGGCGGCTATGTTCGACCTTCTGCAGGGGAGATAGAGGGGTCAGGAGAGGAAGAGTACAACCGACGGAGCCGCGAACTTCCGCCAGTGGGCCGCCTACTGAGTTGCGTCCATCTCCTTTCCATACCGCCTGAGGAATATGACCATGAACGCGTGCCTCTTCTCAGCAAGACGCTTTCCTGTCTTGGTGCACATCATCCCCTTCAGCCTGAGCAGTTTCGAGGCGAAGTGCCAGACGGGAGAAGGATCGGGGCCGACCGTGCTCATTCTGAGGCGGGGAGGATCGCGCGGATCCCAGTCCAGTTCTCCAAGCGATCTCGTCCTGAACCAGCCGGCGAACGCGAAGGCTCGGGCTATGCCCCTGGCTCCCATGGCCTCGAGGAAGTCAGCGTCCCTTAAGACCTCCGCCTCAAGCGATGAAGGCTTGCGACCCCCAAGGGTGGCTTCATAGGAGGACTCCTCGATGATCTGTCTGACAGTCTTGGACCTCTCCGGGGAAAACCCAGTCGACCGCAGATAGATCTCAGCAGTCTTGGCTGAGGCCATGTTGTGGGGAACTCCCCTCCGACCTGTCCTCGGGACCAAGTCGTGCAAGTACGCTGCAAGGGTGACCAGCTCTAAGTCGGCTCCTTCGCTCCTGCCGATCCTCCCAGCGAGCTTCGCCACAGCAGCAGCATGTTCGTAGGAGTGCGCGACGTCTCCGTTTCGCATCGTGGTCCTCGCGTATAATGAAGCTGCCCTCACCCTGGGACTTGAGTCGTTCAAGCGCCAAGGGCTGTCGCAATCGGTCCTTATCTCTTTGTATGCGCGTAGTGGGGTGCCGAGGACCTCACCGCTTGGATCGAAAGCGCTTATTTGCAGGTGTCAACCCCGAGGATGCAACTGAGATGTGTGCCGGAACTACGGGAATGGGTCGAACTCGTCACCCGGTCGACCCCCGGCTGAGGGGGAGGAGAACACGATGAAGGTCATCGTATGCGTTCCTGTGCTTGACATGTGGGGCAAGCCGAAGAGAGGGGCAGAGAGGGTCAGCCAGACGAAAATCGGGGAGACGCTGGAGGTCAAGCGGGAAACAGGCCCGTATCTCCTTGTGAAGTCCCAAGATCAGTACGAGGGATGGGTACGGAGGTCCTGCACTGTCAGGTCGGATGGCAGGGGCTACGCCACCAAGGGTTCTGTTGTCGTTGTGACGAGTGACTTCGAGCCCGTTTCAGCGGATGAGACCGAGCTTCAGCCTGTGCAAGTTGCGCCAATGGGCAGCGTCATCCAACTCGTGGGGAGGCCGAGTGGCCGGCTCAAGGTCGTGCTTCCCGACGGGAGAGTCGGGTTCATGAGACGCGGGACGGTGAGGCCCTCGCGACACCCGTTCGCGAGGGAGAGGGCCGAGAGCATAGTCAACCGCGCTTTGGGACTGGTCGGTGCTCCCTACCTCTGGGGAGGAACAACACCTTGGGGTTTCGACTGCTCTGGGCTGGTGCAGCTTGTGTTCGGGATGGGCGGATATCCAATGCTCAGAGACGCGAGTATGCAGTTGGAGAAGAATGGAAGGGTCGTAACCAAGAGCGAAATGAGACGAGGCGACCTTCTCTTCTTTGGGTCGACGAAGGACCGGAAAGCGTCGCACGTGGCGATCTGCGTGGACCGCAAGACGGTCGTACATGCAAGTGGAAGCGAAGGAGCCGTCATCTCGGAGCCCATTTCTGGGTTGAAGATGCCGCTCATGGAGGTAAAACGGGTTGCAATCCTGTAGCGAGGCCAAGCTGCCTCAAGCCTAGGGCGCTGAGGTGTATCGCATGATATGGGTCATCCTTGGGCTCGTATCTGTCCTCTTGGCGACCTATGTGCTACTCACGATGAGGTGGTTGTGGAGGGCGCCGCCGAAGACAAGACACATAGTCATTGGTGACGAGGCCACCCTCTTCGTCTCCGATCTTCACATCGAGGAGCCCACTGATGTGCCAGATGAACTGCGGAACGCAGTTGAGCGTCACAGACCTGTGAACCTCGTGATAGTCGGCGATCTGTTTCACTCCCCCTTCAAGGTCAGCTCAGACGAGGAGACGAGAACGTTCCTGACAGACATGATGGCCAAGGCGGATGTAGAAGGCAGGATCAGAAGGGTGCTCGTCACGCTGAGTGAGAACCATGACCGAAGGTTCTCGGGACAGGAGATGGCGTTCAGGTCAGGAGATAGAGAGGTCCTGCTCACTAGGAGTCCGCTGTTCCTTGATATCTCAGGCTTGAAGGTGTTGGCGGTTCATGGCGACTTCTTCTCTGCCGACGGGTTTGTGACTGCTGCCGCGGAATTAGCTTTCTCTGTCATCGGCATCCGGGGGGGAGTGGAGAGGTTCCTCAGAAGAAGGTTTGGCTTGGACGACAGGTGCTGGATCGTGATGGGTCACACGCACATCCCCCTGATCGACCAGAACCTAAGGGTTGCCAACAGCGGTTCGTTCCACAGTCACTTCCTGAGGTCAGCGTCGTCAACCGCCGTTCTCGTGAAAGACGGAGACGTAAGCTTAGTGAGCGCGCCTTCAAACCGTTAAATCTAACAGCTGCGCGATTCTGTCGAATGGGCACGAAGACGACCGAGGTTCACGCTGCTGCACGAGAGGCCTTCGCCATTGTGTCTCATCACACCCACAGGACGCCAGCCCTGAGGAACGACTACCTGAGCAGGACCGCCGGGTGTGAAGCCTACCTGAAGCTTGAGAACCTCCAGAAGACGGGGGCCTTCAAGATCAGGGGAGCGTTGAACGCGTGCTGGAAGGCGAAGGGAAGAGGAGCCAAGGTCATAGTCGCGGCGTCCTCGGGTAACCACGCGCAGGGAGTCTCTTACTCCTGTAGGGAGTTGGGGTTGGCGTCACACATCTTCATGCCGGAGTTCGCGTACCCGAACAAGGTCGAGGCGACTTTGTCCTACGGGGCGAAGGTGCACCAAGTCGGCGAGACGTACGACGATTGCTTTGAGGAGGCGCTCGCGTTCAGCGAGAAGGAGGGAGCCGCTTTCATACATCCCTTCGACGACTTGGATGTCATAGCCGGTCAGGGCACCATTGCGCTCGAGCTTCTCGAGCAGGTGCCAGACTTGGACGTCGTGCTAGTGCCCGTCGGTGGCGGGGGCCTCATATCGGGGGTGGCAAGCGTCTACGATAACTCCGGCCCAAGGACCAAGATCATAGGAGTGCAGTCCAAAGAATACCCAGCCTTCTGCGAGTCGTTCAGGAGGGGGGAACTCGTAGACGTGAGGAGGGGCGTGTCCATCGCTGATGGCATATCGGTCAAGAGGCCAGGCAAGATCACGCTCGGGTTGGCGTTGGAGAGCGTAGACGACATGGTTTCGGTGTCCGACAACGAGATCGTTGGCGCGATGTTCGCGATGCTTGAGAGATCGAAGATGGTCACCGAACCAGCTGGGGCCGCTACGGTGGCAGCGCTGCTATCAGGTCAGATGGACCTGGCCGGGAAGAAAGTCTGTGCGATCGTGAGCGGAGGCAATGTGAATCCGCTACTCCTGGCGCGCGTCATAACCCAGAGCCTCAGGGAATCGAAGAGGTTGTTGAGACTCTCAGTGACGATCCCGGATCGGCCGGGGGCGCTTAGGAACGTCCTGCAGTGCGTCGCCTCGGCTGGCGCAAACGTCGTGGACATAGATCACATCAGACAGGAGCCGGACATACCGCCCTCAATGGCCAGAGTTGACCTGACCGTAGAGGCCATGACAGGAGAATCCTTTGGAAAGGTCGAGGCGTGCCTGTCCTCCAAGGGTCTGAGCTTTGAACTCGCCTGAGGAGGCTCCGACGTCAGGGGCTCCGCTCGGGAGTCCAGCAAAGGGCAGGACTGCGGTCATAGTCCCGACGGTCAACGAGGCCCAAACCATCGCTGGTCTCATAGGAGAGCTTCTGGACCTAGGGGAGCGGGTCCACATCTACGTCGTCGACGACGGATCAAGTGATGGTACGGTACAGAAGGTCGAGAGGCTAGCGAGGAGCAGCGGCTCCGTAACTCTATTCGCCCGGACCGAAAGGAAGGGCCTCGGTGACGCGCTGAGGTTCGGAATGCGACAAGCCCTATCCGACCCAGAGAGCGACCCACTCGTCACTATGGACGGGGACCTCAGCCACAGTCCTCTGGAGCTGCCCGGGATATTGAGGACCGGTGCAGACCTGACGGTGGGTTCCAGATATGTCGGGGGCGGCGAGATTGAGGGATGGTCATCCTTCAGGCGGGCGATGTCTTTGTCCGCTAACTGGCTCGCGAGGCTCTGCCTGGGGATCAAGACGAGGGACGCGACATCCGGATTCCGAGCCTACAGTAGAAGAGCATCGGAGCTGGTCGTGTCAAGGTCGACCTCCGATGGGTTTCAGTTCCAAGTGGAGGCGGTCTGGTTGGCAGAGAGGACTGGCCTCATCGTCCGAGAGGCGCCGATTCGCTTTCGGGAAAGGAAGCTGGGCTGGAGCAAACTTGCCACTGCTCGAGAGGTCATGTCAATGCTGGCCTTCTTGATATCTCACATTCCCCAGAGGGTACCTCACAGGTGAGCCAGGATCTCGATCTCTATCTCCGCCCCCTTCGGTAGCGAACTCACCTGGATCGTGGTCCTGGAAGGGTAGGGGCTGCGGAAGAACTCGGCGTAGACCCTGTTCATCTCGTCGAACCTAGACAGGTCTGTCATGAACACCGTGACCTTGAGGACCTTGTCAAGCGAACTGCCAGCTTGTTCGAGGATCGCGCGCGCGTTCTGCATGATCGTCTCGAACTGGCTCCGCACGTCCCCCTTGATCAAGTCGCCCTCGACCGTGATAGGTATGAGGCCGGACAGGAAGACGTAGTCGCTTGTCACTATCGCCTGAGAATACGGCCCGACCGGCTTGGGAGCCCTTGGGCTCTCTACCGCCCTCTTCATGGCCGCAAGCTACATCCGCCCGGAGATAAACACTCGACCGCCTTGACAGCCAGTGCGAAAAAGGTTTAGAAACGTGCCGGGTCGAGGGCGGGTTGTGATCGCGCATGTCTGCGGTCAGCATTGAGGACTTCTCGAAGCTGGACATCAGATTGGGGAAGGTGACAAGTGCCGAGCAAGTAAAGGGGTCGAATAAGCTGCTGAAGCTTACGGTTGACTTGGGACAGGACAAGAGGACGGTTCTCGCCGGAATAGCTCAGACGCACAGGCCTGAGAGCCTTGTCGGAAAGACGCTCGTCATTCTCACCAATCTCCCCCCGAGGAGGATAATGGGCACGACATCCGAGGGGATGTTGCTTGCCGCGGAGCAGGACGGAAAGGTCTACTTGTTGACGACCGATACCGAAGCGCCTCCAGGCGCGAGAGTCGTCTGACATCGATCGCCGAACGAAGGTCTCGTAGCACGTACTTCGTGGCGCGGTTCCGGTCAAATCGGAGTCGACGTGCCTAGATGCTTGGATCGGGGAATGACGGGGACTTCAACAGTTATATCGCCCGTACATGGGCACTGAGCCGTAATTCATGCGGATAGCCTTCTTCGTGTGGGAGTACCCCCCTATGGTTGTGGGAGGCCTCGGAACCTACGCCACCTACATCACCAGGGAGCTGGTCAAGAGCGGCAATGATGTCACGGTCTTCTCAATGAACCCCGGGAACCTGCCCACAAGGCAAGTGGTTCAGGGAGTCGAGGTTCATAGGCCCGTCATCATCAACATCGCGGATGTCTTCCCCATCTTCATCACCCAAGACATAGTGGGTTGGGGGCCGGCCACGAAGTTCTTCAACGACATCCTGATGTACAACGTGCTCTCCACCTCGAAGCTCGTGAATCAGATCGAGAAGGAGGAGAAGTCGGGGCACGATATCGTGGCGTTTCATGACTGGCTCAGCGCGATCTCGGCCATCAGCATCAAGAACGAGCTGCCAAGAATGTCCACAGCGTTCCACGTGCACTCGACTGAGTTCGGGAGGACAGGCAATGGGTCCAAGATAATCAGCCACCTCGAGATGGAAGCCGCGAAAAGGGCGGACAAGTTGATCACTGTGAGCTATGCCATGGAGGAGGACCTTGAGAGACACGGGTGGCCCGGCGGGAAGATATCGGTCGTCTGGAACGGCATTGACGTGAACAGGTACAACCCGAAGACCGTTGACCCGCAGAAGGTAGCTGAACTGCGCAGGTCGTATGATGTTGCCGAAGACGAGAACCTGCTACTGTTCGTGGGCAGGCTCACCTGGGTCAAGGGGGTGTCGAACTTGCTCCAGGCCCTTCCTGGGGTCCTATCGGAGTTCCCCAAGTCAAAGCTGCTGATCTTGGGCAAGGGGGAACAACAGACCCACGTCATCGAGATGGCCGAGAGGTTGGGAATACACAAGAGCGTGATAGCTAAGTTCGAGTTCGTCCCGGAGGAGGAGAGAATCCTGCACTACGCAGCCTGTGATCTCGCCGTGTTCCCTAGCACCTACGAGCCGTTCGGGATAGTGTGCCTGGAAGCGATGGCCATGGAGAAGCCGGTGGTTGTGGGCGCTTCCGGAACGGTCGGTTTCAGAGAGCAAGTGATCCCCTCGGGGCCGGAGCAGAACGGGGTTCACGTCAATGGCAATGATCCGAACGACATAGCCTGGGGGATAGAGTCCGCCCTCAGCGACCCGAGCGCCATGAAGAACTGGGGGAGGAACGGCAGGAGAAGGGCGGAGATGTACTTCACTTGGGAAAGGGCCGCGGCACAGACCTTAGACATATACAAGAAGGTAGCAGAAGGAGCTGGGTCAGGGCACGCCTAGTCAGGCCTCACTTCGCCGCGCCTCTAGGCCTTCGCCTTGCGACGAAGGTACACTGCAGCAGCCAGTGCCATCACTATGATCGCGGAGGCCGTAAGCCAAGTCGGGACGCCCACCGAGTACGAGAGCGGCCCCGAGGACGAAGTGTTGTCGCTTAGGTCCTGTGCCCAGACCCAGAAGTGAACTTGAGCGAATGGCAGCTGGCGAGGTATGGAGGCCTTGAACCAACCACCTGGCTCGGAATTCGCCTCCACGATGGTCTCCCGTTGCCCGGCCCAAGTTGTGTAGGCCACCCACGTGCGGTTAAGGCCGCTCCCCCTCTCTTGGACAGAGAAGAAAATGTCGACATCGTCGAACATTGACGGCTCTGCTGGGATGGTAGTAACGTTCTCTATCACCGGCGGGAGATCATCGATAATCAACAACGTCTCTGTCCCGACTAGCCTGTCCGACCCATCAGGGAAGTTGACCCAGAACGATGTGACCCATTCTCCCACTACAGAGGGATCCTGCGTCGAGACAGACCAAGATCCAGTGAATGAGGAGTTGCTGAAGGCCAAGCCGACCCTTCGTTCAGTTCCCGATGGGTCTGACACGACGACCCAAGCAAGCCCAACCGAACTGGGTTCGGAAGGCACAAGCAGGAATTCGACGAGCGGGGAACTGAGGCCTACCACCGGTCTGTCCGTTCCAGCCCAGAACTTGCTTATGCATATCTGGACTGACTTGGCTCCGACCCTCAGCCCGTCAGCGGACGTGAATGACGCGACAAGGTTGTGGCTCCCGACCTGTAGGAGGGTAAAAGGTCCGGCTGAAGCTACGCCGTCCTCAGGCTGACTGGCCAGCACGGAGAACACCTCTCCGCTAGGCCCTGTCAGAGTCGCGTACACATCGCCCGCGGGTGTCGCGCCCAGAGCAGAGGACGCCTTGGTTTCCAGCGTAACGTTGTCATTCACTATGAAGAACGTGCCCTCACTTGTGCCTAGCCTCAGCAAGAGCTTCGAGTGGGGGGTATTGAGGTAGTTTGAGGCTTGCACCGTGACTGAGGCGTTGCCGGTGTAGGAAGGTGAGGGGCCTAGCAGTATCCCACCTATCTCCAAGGAGGAGTTCTCAAGCTTGGCGAAGGGCGTCCCCCCTCCGGGTCCGGAAGTAATGCAGAAGCTGGATATGGCCCAGTCTTCAGGCACTCCTTCAATCAAGAACTTCAGCGACGAGTGAGGGGGGGCTGCTGTGTTGATTCCCTCCCTCAAGACTTGCCAAGAGACATACGTCGGATGGACCCAGTATCTAGTTTCAAAGAGCGGACCCGGTTTGGCCAGCCAGTACTCCCAGGAAAAGCCGAGCTTGTATGTGAGGAACCCAATGCTGGGAACGCTGGGAGGGTCGACCCGGATCCTGTACCTCGCCTGCCCGTCATAGATCTGTTCGCTGATATCCTCGGCAGGTAGGGAATGCCAGACCCACTTCTGATCTTTGACTGCCACTGACCACCCTGCGGAGGACGTGGACCACTCCCCCCAAGGTTGCCCGATCTCATCCGTGTAGAGTACGAGCTTGGAAAAGGGCCTGAAAAAGGGCGGGGGATGATCGGCGTCGTATGACGACCGGCTCTGCTCTATCGTGTCCAAGTTGGTGACAACCCTCAGGTTCTCGCCCGAAAAAGAGCCGAACCCTGAGACAGGAACCGCAAAGTCGACCTCAGACATTGGGTCGTATGGAAAGATCGCAGGCGTGTAGCCGTGTCCAAAGGTGACTGAGTTCAGAAGCACGGAGAGTCTTCCGGCCGGGAGGTTCCTGCCGTGAAGGTGCAGCCAGTATGTGCCGAGCTGGATCTGAGGTAGCCAAGGGGGCAATGTCAGCGAGTAGTCATTGACGTCTGGGGCTGCTGCCATAACGCACATGGTCATCCATCCGGTCTGGCGGATCCAAGAGGACGAGGAAGTATTGAACAGTTGGGCGTCTCCGGTCGCATAGTCGTCGACATTCGTCACGTTGTCCATTAGGTGAATGCCCGGATCCGCCCCTAACTCCCAAACGATCCTTACGTCGAACTCCTCTCCAGAGTGGAGCGTCCTAGGAGAGGTCAGCTTCAGCGCGATCCACCAGTCATATGGTCCCGTGATGTTGACGGTCTCCGTGTCCGTCACCGTGCTGGGGGCGCCATGGTCTTCTATCTCGCAGTGAAGCCCAGTCCATCCCGAACCAACCTTGACTACCACCCAGATATACCTGACCTCGAACCCGTCCATGGACG
>Ga0172364_10000324_pt1 | contig 33337 bp, 20 predicted proteins | sample LakKivSesite10cm_FD_114545 | JGI IMG/M metagenome (GOLD analysis project Ga0172364, IMG submission 114545) | Sediment microbial communities from Lake Kivu, Rwanda - Sediment site 10cm | ecosystem: Environmental > Aquatic > Freshwater > Lake > Sediment | place: Rwanda: Western Province, Lake...
CCGTTCAGGAATCTGCTGATGATTTTTGGTGCGGGTACAATTATTGGGATGGTGCTGCCGGGGATAAGCAGAGCGGGAAGTTCTCCTGTGGTGGAGGGAATCAAGCGAGTAGCTGACCAGGCTATTCAAGGAGATATAATCAGTGCTGGAGTTTTGATGCTTGAAGTTGCGGCGATTGGGCTTGGTTTGATTGTAGTGGGTACAGCGATTAAATATGGCATAAACGCTTTTCGAGAGAAAGCTGAGGTAGCCCGCACCACGGAGGATAAAGAGGTGGCTATTGACAGGGCGCGCAGGGAATTTCTAAGAAGAGCCGTGGCAGCTATTGGTTTTGCTATTAATTATGGTTTGGGATGGGATGAAATTGCCAAAGCAGGAAAAGAAGTGGGGCTTTCTGAAGAGCAGATTGCAACTTTGAAGAAGGCGTATCAGGATGTGAGTAAAGTCTTAGGAACTATGGATAAGAACAGATATGAAGAGCCAAATCAACAAGAGACATATATCCGGAATTTAAAAAGATTGTTGATCGGTACAGGAATGCAGGAATCATTATATATGCATCGTAGGGCTCTGGACAGTAAAGGAAGACCTTTAGGGGAAGACCGAGGATTATGGCAGATGGGTCCAAAGACTGCTTATGACATAATCCATAATTATATCAGTTATCCTATAGAGATAAAGAATGAAAAGACAGGTGAGATAACATACCGTCAAGGACTGAAAGAAGAATTGGCGGGTCTGTTTGGTAAAGTTACGGAGGGGAAGATTAAATGGGAAGATGTAGTGAAGATGAATAAAGAAGAGTTAGGGAAACTTCTGGAAACAAACGCTATTTTTGCAGCGTTGATGGTGAGGTTGCATTACGATAGAGCTGATAGGAGTGGAGCAATAAGTAAGGTGTTAATAGAAGAAAATGCAACGCCGAAAGGAAAAGGCAAAGTAAGTCAATTTATTGCCAAATTTAAGCCAATACCAACGGAGTATATCTCTGGGATAATGTTCAGTCTGCTTACATTGGGCAGTATGGGTATGCATGTAGGGAAAGAGATAGGCACGCCAGAAGCCATAACGATAGGGGCTATCGGTGCTTTAGGATTTATGGGTGGATATGCTCTATGGACCAAAGGATTGATTGGAGTAAAAGCAGAGCCGAGCGAAGAGATTACCTTTAGAAATACTGAAGAGATAAAGGCCGAGTTGGAGAAAACTGTAGGTAAGGAATTAATTGTGCCAGGCATCGCGGGTTCGATAAATCGAACCCCTACAGGGGCCGAGGTAAAAGCAAGGGAGATTGTTGAAAAATTCCTGAAAGGAGTTATTCCCGAAAATGAGATAGAGAGAGAGGCGCTGATAAGGGCAATTGTCAAAGTTGAGGTAGGGACTCTAAGAGGAGAGCCTGTGAACTTCACCAGGATGCTTCTGAGGGAGGTTCCTGGAAAACAAACGATGGAGAGGGCACTCCTTAAAGAAAGAGGTCTAACCTTAGAGGAGCTACTGCAGGAACTCTTGAGACAGAAGCCGAGCTATATGCGGGAAGTTGTCTATTTCTATATGGGAGTCCTGGTTCCTGAAGGGGCTGCTCTTTCTCAGTTTGAGAGGGAGTTCCTGTCCCAGAATCTGGTATTGAGAACTTTGCAACTTCTGCACGAGATTGCTCCTGAAGTTGGATTCAATCTTGCTGCTGAGAGATGGGCTCAAGAGGTTGAGAACTTAAGAGAAGAGTATGGTCGCGTATTGCTCAAGCAACTGACTTTGCCAGAGAAGATGAAAGAAGTGGAGCGGGCAGTTCGGGAAGAGATTCGAGAAGAGATTAGAAGACGAGGAGTGGAACTCGGCGTCCAGCCGATTATTGAAGCGATTAGAGAGAACAGGGTTGAAGAGCTGACTCTTCCGGAAAAAGAGGTAGTGCTCAAAGCAATTATGAAAGCCGCGATATGGAATCACGGCTCATCTATCTGGAAGGTTCTGGAGCAGGTGTTCAAAGTTGGTCGTGGCCAGGTTCTTCCTTCAAGGATAAGCGAAGAGAAGATTGAGTTTACCTATCTGCCGCAAAGAGAATACGAGAAGTTAGAGGAAAAGATAGCCAGAGAAAGAGGGAAAGAAGTCTTCGTGAAGAGCCGCGCCATGTTGAGAGTAGGAGAGAGTAAAGCAAGAAAGTGGCAGGCTGAGGTCATATTGAATGGAGGTTATAACACGCTAAGCGGCCTATTCTATCGCGCTCTACACGAGCTAATCTATGCGATGATTCTGAATGTTCAGGGAAGATTACCGGCTGAAACAGAGGTTAACCGAGAGCTTGCTGGTTTAATCAATTACTATTTGACTGCTGGTGCTATCTTTGAAAGGCTGGATAAGGGAGTGGAATATACCTTAAGCCCGGCAATGCTTGAGTTGATAATGGAAGTTCCAGAAAAGGGACTAACGAAAGAGATTATTCCTTCTCTGGTAAGAGCAATGCCTGCTCTGATTAGTGGCCCCTCGGCAATTTCTACATTTGAGCCGATTGCTCGGTATGAGATTCCTCGCGAAGTCATTGACTTTGAAGGAACAAAAGTATTTGTCTTTGACTTAGTGAGCCTGTTCAAAGTGAACGTCAAATTTGGGGAGATAACTGTTGAGCCGAGAAGCCCGGCAGTATTCAAAGTGATGGAGAATATTGTCAAACTTGCCGAGAAAGAAGGGAAACTTGGCAAGATTAAGTTTGCCTTCGTTTCCAATGTGAGAGGCCTGAGGAAAGAAGTAATGGAAGAGATGCTTATTGACTATATGAGAGATTACGGGTTGTCCTCAGAAGTTGCAGGTAAAATCATAGATAGGCGACTGGTGCTGGATAAATTTACTCTAAGACAGACTGGAAAATGGATGAGTACAAGGAATGTATATGAGACCATTATCAGGACGCTGACTGGAAAAGAGGCTAAACAAGTCACTGGAATTGAAGTGGCTATCCTGACTGATAACGAGAAAAGATGGAGAGATAGGGAGAAGATGAAAGAGATTCTGTGGGTAATCCTATCTACGCCAAAGAAGGGAGAGATGCTTTCCACAGCTACCGGGCTGGTAGTTGCTATTGAAGGTCAGCTCTCCCAGTGGCTAACCAAGTTCATAACAGCAAACTATACAGAAAAAGAAGCGGAAAAGTTACTGAACATAATTAGAAAAGATAACAGAGTTATCCTGCCAGCGGTCCCGGTTTCCAGAAAATATTTGGAGCGAATGGAGGAAGAAAAGAAGATATATAAGGTCCAGGCATAAAATAAGAGATTTATTAGAGTACAATGTAGCAGCAAAGCGCAAGCTTTGCTCCCTTTAAGGTAGCCGCAACCTTCAGGTTGCGCATTGAGGCGCAGGCTGAAGCCTGCGGCTACCGATTTATCAGAGCTAGCGCTCTGCAGCTACAACATGATTAAAATTATTGACAATTAGTTTTTTTTCTGATAGAGTATTTCAACGTCATAAATTTAGGAACCATTAGTCCCATTTCTGACTGGGCATTTCGGGTAAATTTATATGAAACGAGCTATTGCGAAATTACTCACATTTCTTCTGCTTTTGTTTACGCTTTGCTGCTGCGTTGAAGAAGCAAGTAGCCTGCCAACCGATGCGCCTAAAGAGTCAGTATCTTTAGCCAATTTCGACGAGCAGTCCAGGGAGAATCTGGAGCCATATTGGGGAGAACCGAGTCAAGGTTGTGTTCTCTCTTTCGATTCAAATCGAGAAGAGGATAAAGAAGGTTTCTCGCTAAAACTCAACTACAATCTCAACCCTCCTAATAATAACCTCAACGGTTGCCGTATTAAATTTGGCGAAAAAATCACTGACATTTTTGATGGTATTGTATTCTATGCGAAACGTGATAAGAACGCGGGATTCACCACCAAATTCAATGTAGTTTTCAAGAGTAACAAAGAGAGCGGGACCTACCCGGTAACGGGAGTGACCAATGCTTGGAAAATTGTTCCTATCCTTTTTAGCGAAGTTGAAGGAATTAGTGACTGGAGCAGAGTAACTGAACTGGACATTCTTTTCGATTCTCAAATTGCTACCAATTTGCAAGGAGCTATCTATATTGATGATATTTTTCTCTCCCCGGGATGCGACCTGGAAACAAAACAGGTTAAGTCATCAGATTTGGTCATAGGGGATTCTCGCACCCAGATATTGATTGATAATCTCAAAGGATTTCCCAAAAATGTCTTGAACAATAAGAAGATGCCGAAAACAGACAAAGAATTTCTCCAGACTGTAGCCAGGGATACCTGGGGATACTTCCGCGATATAGTGGATATGAAGAGAAATCTCCCCCTTAACTATATTCAGGTCGCGCCAAAAAAAGCAGTGGGTGATTATGTAAGCACTACAGATTTAGGGCTCTATCTTATGTCAGTTGTTTCAGCCTACGACCTGGGATTTATTGATAGAAAGGGAGCAGTGGAGAGAATTAGGGCTACTCTGGATACAGCGGAGAAGTTAGAAAAGGCGTGTGGTTTTATGTATAACTACTACGATACTACCAGACTTAATCCGACGAGTAGTTTTGTTTCCTTTGTGGACAGTGGGTGGTTTATGATGAGTTTAATCATCGTTCGCCAGGCTTTTCCTGAGGAACTGGGAGAAAGATGCTCCAAAATAATAGACTCCCGCGACTTCTCCTTCTTTTACGACCGCGTCCAGGGACAGATGCGTCACGGCTACCATATTGACCAGCAGAGGTATTCTGAGTACCATTATGGAGCCTTCTATACAGAGGCAAGGGCAATAAGTCTCTTGGCTATTGGAAAAGGAGATGTCCCTGCCGAGCACTGGTTCAAAATATATCGCACCTTTCCCAAAGAATGGGACTGGCAGAATAAGATCCCTGAGGGCGGTTTTAAGAAATATTTGGGAATAGATATTTTTGAAGGTTACTACGAATATCAGGGAATGAAGATAGTTCCCAGTTGGGGAGGGAGCGTGTTTGAGGGGCTGATGCCGACATTGGTAATTAAGGAAGCAGAGCTGGGTAAGAAGAATCTTGGTTTGAATAACTCAAGGTATGTGGAAGCGCATATCAGATTTGCCGATAAAGAAAAATATCCAGTTTGGGGGTTGTCTCCCTGCACGGTTCCCGGTGAAGGTTATGACGCATACGGCGTGAAAGATATAGGGATGAGAGGCTACGAAGGAGGAGTGGTTACTCCTCATGCTACCTTTCTCGCTCTGGAAATTGTGCCGGAAAAGGCAATTTCTAATTTGAGAAATTTTCTCCGGGTTTATCCTGATATCTATGGCGAGTATGGCTTTTACGATTCAGTAGATGTTAAAACGCGGGAAGTCTCTAAGAAGTATCTATGTCTTGACCAGGCGATGATACTGATTGCAATTAATAATTATCTTAACAAGGGAGTAATACGAAATAGATTTCATAATGATGAGATTGGAAAGAGAGCAGAGTATTTGCTGGAGATAGAGGAATTCTATTGAGCCCCTCACCCCTCCCTCTCCCGCAAGGGGAGAGGATAAAAAGGGGAGGAAAAAATATTTTATGAAGGTAGCCGCAACCTTCAGGTTGCGCTTGGAAACGCAGGCTGAAGCCTGCGGCTACAGTTAATCCGGGGAAGATATGAGAAATAGAGATTTGCTTAAGAATTTCTGTGTATCAATTTCAGTGGCCCTTCTCTTATTTATTTGCTTGGGAAAGAATACCCTGGCGAAAAAAGAAGATGGGACTATTACTATTTGGGCTATGGGTGCGGAGGGAATGAAGATTGCTGAGATGGCGCGGAAATTCGAAGAGGCTAATCCCGGAATTAGAGTTATTACCCAGGCTATTCCTTGGGAGGCGGCCCATGAGAAACTCATCACTTCCGTGGTGGGCGATATTCCACCTGACGTTTCCCAGCTGGGAACAACTTGGATGGCTGAATTTCAGGCTATGGGAGCCCTGGTTCCTCTCGATGAACTGATTTCAAATTCGAGAATTATTAGTAAGGACAAGTTCTTCCCTGCTTCCTGGGAGACAAACCTCGTCGAGGAAAGAGTTTATGGAGTTCCCTGGTATGTGGATACCAGGGTTATGTTCTACCGAAAGGACTTATTGAAAGAGGTCGGGTTTAACCATCCCCCTCGCACCTGGGAGGAACTGGAGAGAGTGGGCAAGGCTCTAATCAAGGATAGAGATGGCGACGGGAGGATTGACCGGTATGGGATGGCGCTCCCGGTCAAAGATTGGAACATTCTGTCAATGTTCATCTGGGAAAACGGTGGCAACATCTTAACTGCAGATAATTCAAAGCCTGATGTGGAGAGCGAGGCAACACAAGAAGCCTTCCAATTTTATCTTAAGCTGTTTGAGGAGAAGATTGTTCCCACTACTGAGGCTGTGGACGTGGACCTATTCCATGCTTTCCGGACAGGGTTCTATCCAATTTTTATCTCAGGTCCCTGGATGATAGAACTCACCAGAAACGAATTGGGGAAAGAATATGAGGGAAGATGGGATGTGGCAATGATGCCCAGGAAGAAGTTCCCTATATCGTTTGTAGGAGGATGTAACTTAGTACTCTTCAAAGGTTCAAAACATAAGGAAGCTGCCTGGAAATTTATTGAGTTTATGAGCCAGCCGGATATACAGGTGGAATGGTATAGATTGACAACAGACCTTCCTGCAGTTAAATCTGCCTGGCAGGACCCCTTCTTCAAGGATAAGCCAATGTTGAGAGTCTTCGGTGAGCAACTCAACTATACCAAGGCTCCTCCCAATATACCAGAGTGGGAACAGATTGCTGATGCTATGCAGAGGCGTATGGAGGAGTTGATCCTGGGCAAAATGAACCTATTCCAGACATTGGGAACATTGACCAATGACATTAATGAGATACTCGGAAAGAAAGAGAGCATGGTGAGCAAAGGAAGATTCTTGTTGAGCCTTGGCGCAATTTTAGTCTTTATATGGGGACTTACCTTCCTATGGAAAAAGTTTCGCCGTAAAGTTAAGGAAATAGAGGTACCGGAAGAGAAGAAAATTTCTGGTCTTAAGAGAATTATCGTTTCACTCAGGAAATATCATGCGCCCTATCTTTTTATTATACCCTCCTTAACTATTCTTTTTGTTTTTCTCTTCCTTCCGGTTATTATCTCATTTGTTATGAGCCTAACTGACTGGGATATTTATGGACTTGCCAACTGGAAAAAGATTTCATTTGTGGGACTGGGAAACTATCAGACACTTCTCCGGGATACGATTTTTTGGAGGTCACTATTTAATACATTCTACTTTGTAGTCGTTGGCGTTCCTCTTGCCATTTCAGTTGCTCTTCTAATGGCTGTTGTTCTAAATGAAGAATTTATTAAATTCAAATCTTTTTTCCGCGCTTCCTATTTTGCACCGGTAGTGACAACACTGGTTGCTATAGCTGTGGTCTGGCGATGGCTCTATAATCCTGATTACGGTTTAATCAACTGGACTCTGCAAACGATAGGTCTACCGTCTCAGAACTGGCTTGGTGATACGAAGTTGGCTATGCCGTGCCTGATTATAATGGCGGCGTGGAAGAATTTTGGCTACAATATGGTAATTTTCCTGGCCGGCCTTCAGGCAATTCCCGATAGTCTCTATGATGCAGCCAAAGTGGATGGCGCAAGTTACTGGCAGAGATTTCGTTATGTTACCTTGCCTGGGTTAAAGCCCACCACTTTCTTCGTTACTGTGACCACGATGATAGGATTCTTCCAATTTTTTGCCGAGCCCTATGTAATGACAAAGGGAGGCCCATTAAATTCCACAATCTCGGTTGTTCTCCATATGTATAACCAGGGCTTTAAGTTTTTCCGCATGGGTTATGCTTCTGCCATAGGCTATGTACTCTTTGGTATTATCGTCGTCTTTACTATTCTGCAGGTAAGATTCCAGAAGGCTGCCTATGAGGTAGTTTGAGAGGCAGATATCAGAATCTTTTGGAGTCCTCCCGAAAGGGAGGAAAGGTAAATGAGAATGAAAAGAGAGCTGAATTTGGAAAGGATTCTTACAGCGACTAGAAGAGTTTTTATTCATCTTCTTCTATTTGCCGGGCTAGCGATTACTTTAGCTCCTTTCATATGGATGATTTCCACTTCATTTAAATCTTCTGAGAGCGTATTTGCATTTCCTCCTCAGTGGATTCCCAAGCATCCAACTATAGAGCAGTATCAGGCGTTATTCCGTGAGGTAAACTTTTTGCAGTTCTTCAAGAATAGCGTTATCGTTGCTATTGGGATAACTCTGTTTAGCCTCTTCTTGAATTCTCTCGGCGGGTACGCCTTTGCCAAATATAGATTTCCGGGAAAAGAAAAGATATTTGCTCTACTCTTAGCCACCTTAATGGTGCCAGGCCAGATAACGATGATACCTGTCTTTCTTATGTTAAAAAGTGTTGGACTGATAAATAGTTACTGGGGGCTGATAATTCCCGCAGGAGCAAGCGCCTTTGGAATATTTTTAATGAGGCAATTTATTACCACCATTCCCAGCGACCTGATTGAGTCGGCAAGGATAGACGGTTGTTCTGAATTCAGAATTTTCTGGTCTATAATCTTGCCCCTGTGTAAACCGGTTCTCGCTGCTTTAGGAATTTTCACTTTTATGGGTTCCTGGAATGCTTTCCTCTGGCCATTGATTGTAATGATTAAAGAGAATATGTATACGTTACCTGTTGCCCTTGCTAACCTCAGCGGTCAATATGCAACAAAATTTGGACTGCTTATGGCCGGGGCGGTAGTGGTGGTTGCTCCTGTCTTGATTGTTTTCATCTTGGCGCAGAGGTATGTAATTAGGGGAGTCGCCGTAACTGGTCTAAAACAATAGAATGTAGCCGCAGAGCGTTAGCTCTGCAGATTAGAAAGCAAAGCTTACGCTTTGCCGCTACAAGAGGCAAAGCTTACGCTTTGCTGCTACAATTTTCACTATGAGTTTATATGGAGACACAAGAAATCAGACTTGAACATAGAGGGTTTGTTCTCGGGGACAAACCTTTCATTTTATATTCTGGAGAAGTCCACTACTTCAGAATTCCCAGAAAAGATTGGAAAGACCGCTTAAAAAAGGCGAAAGCTACAGGGCTTAATACTGTCAGTTCCTATATTCCCTGGTGCTGGCATGAATTCAAGGAGGGCTCTTTCGATTTCAGCGGGGGGACCCATCCCGAAAGGAACTTAGTGGGGTTCATTAAGCTTGTGCAAGAGTTTGGTCTATATTTTCTTGCCCGTGTTGGGCCAATAAGTAATGCCGAATTGGTTAATGAAGGGCTACCCGGGTGGCTTTTGAAGGAACATTCTGAAGTATATACCGAGGGTAAAGGATTGAGCGACCTGCCCCACGTGACTCTAGTATCCTACCTGAATCCTACATTTCAGATGTGTGTTAAGAGGTGGTACGAGAAGGTACTGCCCATTATCGCCAGACACCAGGTCACAAAAGGGGGGAACATCATTCTCCTCCAGCTATGTAATGAAATAGGTATGGCCCACTGGGTAAACAAGACTGCAGATTACAGCCCAACTGCCACTGAACTCTACCAGGATTTCCTGCGGGGAAATTATGGTGAAATAGACAAATTGAATATGAATTACGGAACGGATTACCGTGATTTCAATCAAATTGAACAACCAGATGGCCGCACAGATTCCGGGTGGAAGCCGGTCTTCTGGGACTGGGCTCAATTTTATCGCTGGTATCACGCCACATACTATCAATCTCTAACGCACCTGGCAAGAACTCATAAGGTTAACGTTCCGGTTATAGCCAATATTCCACAATTTTACGATTTTGATGTTCGCGGGAGAGGAATTTATAGTCCTATGACCACCTCAATGTTCCGCGATTTTCCTCTGTATGTTCCTCAGGTTATATTTGGTGGTGCATACTGGCCTCGACGTTTAGATTATGATAATTTTCATGACATAATATTGAGTACGGAAGTAGTCAAAATGGTCTCTTCTCCAGATGTGCCCGCTATCTGTTGTGAACTTCAAACCGGGATACTAAGAGGCCGTCCCAGAATCCACCCTGCTGATGTGGACTTGCTTCTCAAAGGCTCAGTTAGTCAGGGATTAAATGGAGTAAACCCTTATCTATTTTGTGGTGGGACAAATCCAGAGGGATTAGGTGTCTTTGGCACATATCATGACTGGCAGGCACCGATCTCTCCAGAAGGAGAAGAAAGGCCACATCTCGAGCCTTTAAAATCTTTTGGTAGATTTATTAAAACATTTGGAGAAATGTTAGCATTGACTGAAAAAGAGTGCGATACTGTATTCGGATTCTATACACCTTACTATGCTACAGAATATTTGAAGGGAGAATTTGCTGAGGAACTTGAAAAGAAGAGAAATGAGCTCTTCTTTGATGGTATGGCGAGGTTACTTCAACTGGCGGGAATAAATTATTCCCTGAAGGACTTAGAGAGAAGTCCTATCGAAGAGCTTCTTTTTCATCCCACCCTCTGGGTTTTCTGTCTCGACTTTATGGATGAAGAGACGCAGATGAAGTTAGTTCAGTATGTAGAGAAGGGAGGAGGGCTCATTATCTTCCCCACACTACCCACAAGAGACTTGTCTTGCCAGAAGAAGACACTCCTACTGGATGGTTTAGGAATAGGGATTTCGGGAAAAGTAAGAGAGAATCTGGTCAAGGTGAAAGGGAAGGAGATACTCGTTCGAGGAGAGACAACAATTTTTCGTATTGGTGAAAGTTCGGGTCGTATTCTTGCCAGAACCTTTGAAGGAAAACCTTGCGGATTGTTGACGAAGAAGGGCAAAGGTCGGGCTCTAATTCTCGGTTTTGGGATTACCCATGTTTTTGATTACCATATTGAATTGATAAGAAGTTTCGCCAAAGACATGGGTATCAGGCCTTCTATCATGGTCGAGCCAGGCGGAATTATAGCAACGGTGAGGAGCACAGTGCGAGCCGCAGATAAGGAAAAATACGGCTTTCTCTTTTTGAGCAATTATAAGGACAAACCTGAGAATGTGAAAATATCACTGAGGCTGCCTGGCGAGAAAAGAATAACCGGGTTGCCCGAGAAAGGGTCAATCTATCTTCCCGGGCGGTTCGCTTCCATTCTACCATTAAATGTTCCTCTCTCGGAAAATATTAAGATAAAATGGTCGAGTGTAGAAATTTTGGAATACAAAGATGGTAAACAATTGACTTTTGTGGCCCGGGGAGCAGCAGAAAGCGATGGCGAGCTTCTGCTCTCCTGCAAGAGACCGAGAACAGTAAATATTGACGGAAAGAGAGTGCCTTTCAAATATATTGATGGTCTATTAAAGATTCATTTCAAACCAAACGGCAAAGACCAAAACCTAACCCTCAAATCATAGATAATGGAAGGGTCCCGATATATCGGGGTGCCAAAAGAGCCCCTCACCCTGACCCTCTCCCACATAGTGGAGAGGGAAAAGAAAAAATTTGACACAACCATCGCCTGAAATAAGGGTGGGCACAGGGTCCCGCCCCTACGAGAAGGAAACGGCTAGTGAAAGAAGAGAAAAAGTTTCAGACGTCATATGGATACTTTAGTTCTGATGGGAAGGAGTATGTGATTACCCGTCCTGACACTCCCCGTCCCTGGGTTAATGTAATCTGTCCAGGCGATTACGGACTGGTAATCTCCCAGGCAGGAAGTGGTTTTAGCTGGCGAAGCGATGTGAAGTTGAATATGCTCACTCGCTGGGAACAAGACCTGGTCAAGGACGATTGGGGGAAATACCTGTACTTAAGAGACAATGATTCTGGCAATTACTGGTCGCTCACCTGGAAGCCGATATGCAGAGAACCGAAAAGTTACCAGTGCCGTCACGGAATAGGCTACACATCAATTAATTCGCTTAACGAGGAGATTTCGAGTAGCGTTACTCTGTTCGTTCCCCCGGATGAGCCTCTGGAAATCTGGGTGGTGAAATTGAGAAACGAATCTTCCCAGAAGCGTTCCCTGACTCTATTCACTTATTTGGAATGGCGCCTTGGCGCGGTAACAGATACTCACAGGGAATTCCACAAAACTTTCATTGAAACAGAATATGTGGAAGAAGGCGCTCTTCTGGCGAGGAAGCGCTTGTGGGAGCTGGGAAATAGACGGGGACAGCAATGGAATCTCGGCTGGGAATATGTTGCCTTTCACTCTTCCAGTGACAAACCTACCTCATTCTCAGTTAGTAGAGAATCTTTTCTGGGAAAGTATGGCTCTGCGGAGAATCCTGCCGTCTTAAAGGAAAATTCTATGGCTGGAACTACTCTCACCAACTTTGGTCCTTTCAGATGGGAAGACCCTATTGGAAGTCTAAAGCTCAATCTCCAGCTGGAAAGTTACCAGGAGAAGACAATCATCTTTACTCTCGGTTGTGCTAAAAATAAAAGAGAAGCACTGTCTTTAATCGGCAAATACAGTAAGGTGGAGAACGGAATGGAAGCCTTAACGAGGACAAAGAAGTTCTGGGAGAAATATCTGAAAAGCCCGCTGGTGGAGACGCCTGACGAAGGCTTCAATATTATGAACAATACCTGGCTTAAGTATCAAACCATCTCGGCAAGGCTCTGGGGAAGGACAGGGTACTATCAACTGAGCGGGGCATATGGTTTCCGTGACCAACTTCAGGATAGTCAGATTTTTCTTTCTTTTGAACCAGAGTCTACCAGAAAACAGATTCTGCTCCATGCCAGACATCAATTCAAAGATGGCACTGTCTACCATTGGTGGCACCCACTTTCTGAAGAGGGAATGATTACCAGGAAAACCGATGACCTACTTTGGCTTCCTTATGTGACAATCAATTACTTAAAGGAGACTGACGATTTTCGCATTCTGTCCGAAAAAATTCCCTATCTTCCTGAGAATCGTGAAACGAGTGAGACGAGAAGTGAATTTGATACTTTGTTCAATCATTGTAAGAGGGCAATAGAAAGAGTCCTCAAGAGGTTCAGTCGGAGAGGACTTCCTCTCATCGGAGAAGGTGACTGGAACGACGGAATGTCAGCAGTCGGCCCCAACTGGAAAGGTGAGAGTATCTGGCTGGCACATTTTCTTTACGGAATTTTGAGGGATTTTGCTAAGGTGGCAGAAAAGAGAGGAGACAAGAATCTTGCCAGAAAGTACATCCAGAGAAGCAAAGTTTTGAAAGAAAAGATAAACAAGTATGGATGGGATGGGAAATGGTATATTAGAGCTACAAAAGATAACGCTGCTCTTATAGGGAGCTCAAAGTGCAAGGAGGGGAAGATATTCGTCAATTCCCAGACCTGGGCAATAATAAATGGCGTGGCTTCTGACGAGAGAGCTAAAAAAGCTATGGATTCTATGGAAAGAATTCTAGGAACGAAATACGGAATACTACTTTTATATCCAGCCTACTCTAAACCGGATGAAACAATAGGTTACCTTACCCGCTACGCGCCTGGCGTAAGAGAGAATGGCGGCGTTTATACCCATGCCGCAGTTTGGGCAGTAATGGCGGAGTGCATAATGAAAAGACAAGAGAAGGCCTGGCAATTTTATCTTGGGATTTGTCCCATCTATCGGGGAATAGATTCCGAGTTATACAGGGCTGAACCCTATGTAACTCCAGGCAATGTGGATGGTCCAGCTTCACCGAGGTTCGGTCAGGCTGGCTGGACATGGTATACGGGTTCGGCTGCCTGGATGTGGAAAGTGAGTATAGAGTGGATTCTGGGGGTTAGAGCATCTTTTGACGGTTTAATTATTGACCCCTGCATTCCCCGGGAGTGGAAAGGATTTAAGATTGAAAGGAAGTTTCGCGGAGCCACATATCAGATAGTGGTGGATAATAGTAAAGGCGTCTCCTATGGAGTAAAAAAGATAATTGTTGATGGTAACAGGATTGAGAAAGGTAAAGAAACGAGTCCCTATGCAATTATTCCCGTTTTTGGTGACGGAAGGACGCACGAGGTCTTAGTCGAGTTAGGTTGAAATTAAGATTTTACATAAATTTTACAAGTCCTTTACACATCTGTAATATCTTTCTTGTATACTATTGGCAAAAGAATATTCCGAAAGGGCAAACTCCGAGAGATCGAAGGGCGCAAAGCTCAGGGGCCAGTGTAGGGAAGGCATAAATATTTATTGTGCCTTCTAAAGTTGGGTGTTCCTGTTCAGTCTGCCGAGCTGCCGATAACGTTTCCAAAATGTATAGGTAGCTCGGCTTTTTAATATATGGTTAGCGGAAATAGATAAAGAAAACAATATGAAAAGGAGGTGACTATCTGTAGTAGACTTGGAAAATTTTCATCAAAAAAGGAGGGAAAAATGGAAAGAAGAACTATCTGGTTAACTGGAATGTTAATCTTGGTTCTGCTCCTCGGCGTGGGGATTTCTCTAGCTGGCGTGGACAGGACAGCGGGTGTTTCCGCTACAGCTACTGTAGGTTCGTCTACATCACTTTCAGTCCAGGCTAAGAATATCAGCAACAATGCGAGTGTTAGTTCAATCAGTTTTGGCGTTGTGAGTGCAACAAATAAGTTGGCTCCGCAGTATGTAGAAATACAGGTGGCAAGTAACTTTGGAAGTTGGGAGTTAGAGATTTATACCGATAATTTCAGCAGTCCACCTAACACCAACATCTGGGGATACCAGTATGGTGGAATGACGGGAAATACTGCGGGGAATCGTGTGCCTATGGTCTGGCAGGCTTATAGAACAACCACGAGTGTATCTGACCCCCCAGTAAACCTAAGTGGCTGGACATATGTCAAGGACCAGAGCGATTTGGATATTCCATCAACACCAGCTAACGAGAGCTGGGCAACTGCACACAGTGATGGCTACACCAACATTGCTTTTGGTGGGCCCGATTACCTTATGGTTGTTGAGCCCAATGGTTCAGTTCTGGACAGTGACAAGACATTAATGGTCTATGTGGGCGGTCTCTTCGGCTCAGCATCAGCAGACAGCTATAGTACGACAGTTGGTATTGATCTGTACCATGAGTAAGCAGGCTTGTGGCTGTCCTGATGAAGCGGGACTGAAACGGGTTCGATGAATCGAACCCCTACAGAAGGCAAAGATTACGCTTTCGTCTATTACCTAAGAATCCTCTCCCTATTGGGGAGAGGGTTGGGGTGAGGGGGAAGCAAAGCTTCCGCTTTGCGGCTACAGGGTTGCATTGAGGTAGAGGAGCTAAAGTTGAAGAAAGTTTTCTATATCTCAGTAGCACTATTGTTACTGGACCTTTTTCCAGTTCTTCTCTATGCCGGGATTGGCGTGACGCCGACAGTGACTGAAATTCGACTTTCTCCTAGGAATAGAGAAACAGGAATCCTCACGGTAGCGAACGATGGTGACAAGGCTACGAAGGTAAAAGTGGAACTGGAGAATTGGGGGAAAGGAACAGAAGAGGTTGGAGTTGATTCCTGGCTTAGAGTTGAACCGCTTGAATTTGAAATTGGTGCGGGAGAAACCAAGGAAGTGAAATACGAGATAGAAGTGCCTGAGAAAGCGAAGGGCGAACTGGTAGTAATGGTCTTTTTTGGTTCTCTTGCTTCTGCGGGCGGCGGGGTGGGTATAAGAACGCGATTTGGAGTGAGTATCTACGTAGCTATTAAAGGAACAGAAGCTGTGGAAGCCAATATTGAAAAGTTGGATGTGGCGAAATACAGTGGCGAAAACTCAGATAACTATGGAATCAATTTTGGAGCGACGGTGAGAAATATGGGCAATGTACATATTCGGCCTAAGGGAAGAGTGGTTATAGAGGACAAAGAGGGCAGTAGAATAAAGGAGGTAGATATCCTCCACGGCCTTCCAGTATTACCTCAAGGTAAAAGAACATTTGCAGCAATCTGGAAAAAAGGAGTTCTCTCCCCGGGCGATTATGTAGCGAAAGCTACTATAAGCTATGGCGAACTTTATGGCCTAAAAGATAAAATTTGTTCCTATGAGACTCTATTTTCCGTAAATGAACAGGGTGAAATATCAATAAAAGGTAGAGAGAATGATTAAGAAAATTTTGAAAACAGCCGCCATTTTGGGTTTAGTCCTTTCATTATCTGGAGTCGTCTTTGCCGGAGTTGACCGCACAGCTGGAGTAACGGTGGACAGTGTTGTGCCGAAACCCCCTGTTGGACCTGTTCTGGACGATTTCAATGATGGTAACACCCAAAATAACTGGGGGTACAATAGTGGCTCATTTGCTTCCGCAGGAGCCACCTGTACTGATTCTCGCGTTACGACTTCTCCGCAGGAAGGGGCGTACTGTTTAAAACTCGTTTACAACGTCTCCACTGAATATAGTTATTCCGGATACTGGACCTTGCTGGGAGGAGAGAGCTTAAGCGCCTATAGGTCTATTTCTTTCTGGGTCAAGGGAACAGCGGGAGGAGACCTTGTTAAAATCGAACTTAAGAATGATACTAACAGTGCTGCCGTTTATGTTACAGCAGTGACTACAAGCTGGCAGGAGATTACCATTCCTTTTCAGTACTTCTCTGGTATTAGTAATTGGACCAGTATGAAGGAACTGGTCTTTGTGTTTGAAAACTATCAAAGCGTGATTAACGGGAGACCCACTCAAAGCACTATATATATAGATAAGATATCGTTTGGCAACTAAAATTTATTTTAGGGTAAATGGACAAATGGTAAAAAGAGTTTTTAAGAACAGTTTAGCTAAAAAGTTATTTTTGTTTTCCCTGTTATTAGCTAATCTTCTGATAATAGCCGGGGTCTCAACTATGTGCTATGGGCAGGGTACTCTGTCCGTCCAGGCAAGAAATACGAACGACAACAATTCTGTGAACAGGATAGACTTTGGCCAGGTCAGTCCGGGAACGAACCTCGGCACTCCAGGTCAATATATAGAAATAGATTATCAATCCGATGAATCTCTCTGGTTTATCGATATTTACACTGATAACACAAATTGGAACGGCGGAGGCTACCAGCGGGGAGGCCTGGTAACTGCCGATGGGAAGCAGAGGGCTCCCTTAATGTGGCGGGTTTACGATGATGTACAGCCAGGAGGCATTCCTTTCAATACCACTGATGATTGGGCCTGGCTTAAGGATAAGGGCGACCTCGATGACCCAAATACAACTCAATATGAGGAAAGCTGGGATCGGGCGTTTAGTGATGGTTATGCAAATATCTGTTATGGAGGGTCAGGTTACACCAATATGGCTCCCTATCCCAATACCAATCCCTCCCCGGGTGTTAGATCTGCAAGTTCGCCAATATATGTTTACCTGGGAGGACTTTTTGGCAGTGCAGGTGCAGGAGAGTATTCAACAGTAATTTCATTCGACCTCTACCACCTCGCTCCCGAAGAGACGCCGACCATTTCTCACGAACCGATACAGAAAATAGGCATTATTGGAAATAAGATAGTATTCGATGCCAAAATTACTGATGATAAATCAGTAAAGACCGCTGCTATTCACTACAAGATAGGTAACAGTGGTAGTTGGCAAAGTTATCCAATGTCTTTGACCGGGAGTCTTGTGGAAAAAACAGCTACTTATGCTTTGCCACCCGATGCAGTAAGCAGGCCCTGCGAGATATTATACTGGTTAGAAGCGCGCGACGGAGAAGGAAATATTGGGTACTGGAGAGATGCTTCCTCTCCCCAGACAATAGAAGTAACTCAAAGTGTTACGGAAATGCTCTGGTTTACAGGGGGAACCGTAACCCTTCCCGACGGTAATCCTGATGACGGTGAAGTTATGGTTGACATTTTAGAAGGTGCGGTAACTAACACGACGAATATAAAGATAGAGCAAATCACTAATTTAAGCAAAGTACCAGGCTATATTGAATTAAAGGATTGGGAACCTGTAGCAATCTATAATTTCACACAGGAAGGGACAGGATTCAAAAAACCAGTCACGATGAATCTACTCTATTTTGACCTGGATAACAATGGGAAGCCGGAAAATTGGAAAGGAAAAGAGATGGAGTTCAACGAGAGCCAGCTGGCTTGCTATTGGTGGGATGGAATTACCTGGAGACTGGTGGGCGGGAAAGTTGATGGAGACAAAAACATTACTACTGTAAAGGTAAGCCACTTTAGCTATTACGGTCTTTTCAAGGCTCGGCCGATGGGAATTTCTGAATATCGGCCCAAAGAGAAGATTATTACTCCTGCCTATAGAGATGGGAAAAATGATGTAGCCTATTTTAGTGGTTTGAGTGGCCAGAGTACAACTATTAGTATTTACGATATCACAGGTAAGAAGATAAGAACAATCGAGGGAGAGCCTTACGAATGGGATGGCAGGGATGACGAGGGAAAGATAGTGGAAAGTGGCATATATATCTATCAGTTCAAAGCGGATGTGGATGGAAACAGAAAATTGGTTAGCGGCACCATAGCAGTAGCAAAATAGTGGCCGGTTGGGAAGACTCTAAAAGAGATCCTGGAGTCCTTGCGAAAGCAAGGTTTTTCCCTCCCTTTCGGGAGGAGTCCAGCACTAGAGGGGAAAGTTTGATGGTAAAAGTTAAAGGTTCTGATGAGAGAAGAAGGTTCAATCGCTTTACGGTTAAAATTCCTGTAAAATGTAAACCGGTTGCTGCGGCAAGGAGTCGTGCTGGAAGGGAATCGGTCTATGCCGCTATCAAAAATATCAGCAGCAATGGGATTCTGTTAGAGTGGCCTCGAGAGTATTGGTTTCCCCAATTCTTGAGACTGGGAATAGAAGTAGTTGGTAATGCAAAACCGATAGATTCTCTTGCCAGGATAGTCTGGGCTAAGGAGAAAAAGAGTGAGAGTACGGGTAAAGGAGGGCCACCCGAGCAATATGATATCGGATTATCCTTTGTTAAGGATGAAAATAGTAACACTCCCAGAATGATTTCACTGGGGACTGATTTCTACTGGGGGATATTTGAGAGAACGGGCGATATTCAGGCTTACCTGTTGCACAAGAGAATTGACAAAAGATGCAAAAAGATTTCCAGGGATGGATAAAGATGTTTAAGAAATTATTGTTGTTCATCTTAATCTTAGTGGGATGCAACGTGGCACCCAACGCACCACGCGAGGTTTATTCTGCCTTCAGAGATAATGGCTGGGGTACCCGCTCGGCGGGAATGGGTGGGGCGTTCTGTGCAGTAGCTGACGATGCCTCAAGTCCCCTCTGGAACCCTGCTGGACTCGCCCAGATGAAATATCCTGAAGCGAATTTTATGTACTCCAGACTATACACAGGTCTTGATGGAGTAGATTTAGGGCTAAACTATTTTTCTTATGCGCTTCCGGTAAATAGGGTTGGTGCATTCGGAATTAGCAGGGCAGGTCTTGTTTCTACAGATCTTTATGGAGAAGAAACCTATACTTTGACCTATGCGAACAGGATTAGCGATTACATTCCCAGATTGATTCCGGAACTATTTTTGGGTGTAAACTTGAAGTGTTTGAATCATGGTTATACACTTAATGAGTATTCCCGGGGAGACCCTGTATTTGCCAGCGGGCGTTCTAAAGCCAACTTTACATTCGATATCGGGGGTTTGCTCAAGCCGAACATTCCCAGGTTTTCTGGACTATCTATAGGCATGTGTATTGAAAACATCACCACGCCCGATGTCGGTTTGAAGAATAGAGATAGAGTTCCTCTGGAAGCGAGGGTGGGATTTGCTTATAAAATGAAAGGATTTAAGATATTGAACAGAATTATAGTTCGCGATGTGACACCAACGCTCGATTTCGCCTATCGTTTTCAGGATTGGGGGAAAGTGGGAGATAAGCTAAATGTCCATTTGGGATGGGAGGGCTGGTTCATCGATAGGCTGCTAGGACTCAGGGTGGGTGGGAATACCAGGGAACTTACATTTGGTTCCAGCTTCAACAAGGTCCTCTCAAGATATTTTGGCATCCAATTCGATTATGCTTTTATCTTCCCTCTCCAGATAGCAGAGACCTATGGTTCTCACCGAATTTCACTTACTGTAAGATTTTGATATGTAGCTGTCCCGATGAATCGGGACTAAGAAGGTAGTCGCAGGCTTAAGCCTGCGTCAAGCAAAGCTTGCGCTTTGCGGCTACAAATTGGGATGGTAAAAATAAAAGAGAAAAGGAGGAATTATAAATGAAAAAGAATGTTATCTTCTTTTCTTTAGCGGCACTGGGAATCCTGTTTCTGTTTAGCTGCGTTCCATTGGAAGAGTACCGAGTAAAGGAAGAAAAAACATTTGAAGAAGAAAAAGTAGTTAAAGAACAAAAAGTGGCGAAAGAAGAGAAACCAGTTAAAGAAGAGAAAAAGGTAGTAGAGAAACTTCAAGACATTCTGATGGTGGACGACTTTGATGACGGGGAAAAGCCTAATAACCTGGGAGGCGATTTGGGGGCATGGGACCGCGACCCTGCGGATGACACACAGACTTGCAGAGAATATTTCACTTCTGAGGTCAAGTGTGGAGAGAAGGGGTACTCTATGAAGATAGACTACGATGTTGATTCCCCTAGTCCCGCCTACAATGGCTATTGGACCAAGCTGCAAGGTATTGATGTTAGTGGCTATAAGAATTTCGTCTTCTATGTGAAGGGTGATGAAAAGGATGGTTTCACTACCCAGTTTAAGATTGAACTGAAAAATGAGAAAAAAGAACTGGGTAGACATTATGTAAAGGGAGTCACCTCAGAATGGCAAAAAGTGATTGTCCCGCTTGATAGTTTTGTAGGAATTACTGACTTTAGCAAGATGACCGAATTCGTCGTGGTATTTGAAGACAGAATAGCCACAGATAGAGATGGAGCAATCTACATCGATAATCTCTATTTTTCAAAATAAGAAAAAAGGGGTCAGAGTCATTTTTTTCTACAAAAATAAATTTAGAATGTAATAACAGAGCAATAGCTCTCAATCAGTGTGGGGGCGACCCCGATTTATCGGAATGGTCGCCCTTAACATTCTTAGGGAAGGAGGTAAGAGATGTCTGGCAAAAGTTGCATCAATCTGGTAGTAATTCTCGTGTTATCAATGGCTTTTCTACTCTTAGGGAAGAGCAATGCGGCAATTCTTAAGGTAGCAGATTTCGACTCGGGAGAGAAGCCGAACAATCTGGGAGGAGACTTTGGTGCGTGGAACAGGGACCCCACTGACCTAACCCAGATGTGTACAGACTCATTTTCTTCTGAGGTGAAGTGCGGAGATAAAGGTTATTCCTTGAAATTAGTCTATGATGTAGATTCTCCTAATCCCGCCTACAATGGCTTCTGGACAAAATTGCAGAATCAGAACCTGAAAGACTACAAAGAGCTCGTCTTTTTCGTCAAGGGAGACGAAGCGGAGGGTTTTACGCCAAGGTTTAAGGTGGAGTTGAAAAATCTTACCGAGGTGAGCAGTTTTTTGGTTAGCGGAATCACGAGCGCGTGGCAAAAGATGGTAATTCCTTTTCAGAAGTTTAAGGCTATAACCGACTGGAGCCAGATGACTGAATTCGTGGTTGTATTTGATGATTTGACGAGTAACCCCAAAGAAGGGATTATTTACATTGATGATATCTCTTTCTCTGATGGCAAAGGTGTCGAAGAAGCGAAAGAAGTCAAAGAGACCAAAGTAGCTAAAGGGACAGAAGAGGCCAAAGAGAAATGTCTTCCTGGTACCGTGAGTATCAATTTTGACTCCGGAGACATTCACATTCCGACGAGGGAATTTCCCAAGCTAAATGGGGTGGTAGATATTTTGAAGTTAAATCCTGAATGCAAACTACGCATTGAGGGATACGCGGACGGTATGGGAAATGATGAGATGAACCTTAGCCTCTCCAGAAAAAGGGCTGCGGTCGTTCTGAACTACCTGGTGATAACGGGGGGAATCGACCCTGACCGGTTGCACGCTGTGGGCTACGGAGAGGATAGACCGATTGCTGATAATGGTACCCAGCAAGGGAGAGTGCTCAATAGAAGGGTGGAGTTGGTAATTATTGAGAAATGAGGTGACCATAATTTGCGAATGGTCAGGAAAATAGTTAAGAATTGGCTTATGATTTCTCTGTTTCTGATTCTTCTTGCGGGGTTGAGTTTTGCTGAAATTCTGGACACTATGGAATCATCCGCCAATTGGCTGGCGCAGTCCGATGAAGGGTCCATTCTGTCTACTTCCACAGTAGCCGGCTTGAAAGGCGACGCCATTCAACTGGACTACGACCTCGATTCCGGGGAATGGGTGAGCATAACGAGAGGAGATTTTGCCAATCTGGATACCTCTTCAGGAGACGCTATCAGTTTTTATTATAAAGGGGCGGGCGATTCCAATCACATAAAGTTTCAGATAAGCGACGCTGATGGCAATGTATTTGATAGGAAACTGGCTAACCTTTCAAATATTTCCAACTGGACTAAGGCAATCCTGCCCTTTGATAGCCTTTCCTACTGGGAAGGGACCGGGGACGGCACGCTGGATAGAGGAAATATCTACAAGATAGGATTTGCTGTAAATGTGTCGGAAGGTGGGAGTGGGAAAGTAGCAATTGACGGGTTGGAATCCTATCAGTTGAACACGCCATCAGTCAGTCTTCTCTTCGATAATTTCAATTGTGGCACACCACCAAACGATCTCGGGGGCAACGCAGGAATATATGACCCTGATCCAGATGACCCCACTGAGACCTGTTCCGAGTCCTATAGTAGAGATTCTAAGGAAGGCCCTTACGCTCTAAAATTGGTTTACGACAGGGGCGGAAGTTCATATTGCGGTTACTGGGGTAAAACGAAGTCAGATGAGAGCGGGAGGGACTTAAGTGGGTTTGCCGGTGGAGATTTGAAATTCTGGCTGAAAGGAGAAGCTGGAGGGGAAAGATTCAAGGTAGAACTGCATCATCAAGGCGGGAGCGCTCCCTGGCCTGAAGTCCAGTTAACAGCTTGTGCTGGCTTTGGCAGCGGGGCTCCTGTTACTTATAAAGAAGTGACTATGCCTCTGGCAAGCTTTGCCGGGCTCGATTTATCCAAGGTAACAGAGCTGGTTATGACCTTTGACCAGAGTCCCAATTCGGGAACAGTCTACATTGATAAGATAAGATTTGCCAGGTCGGGAACTTCTCTGGAAGGCAAAATTTCTTCTCTGGATGGTATGGACGAGCCGGCTGCCATTTCCGGCTGGAAAAATTATGGACTCGATGAAGATAAAGGAATTACAACAACGTCCCTGGATAGCGTATCCGGTCAAGCGGGAGGAGCATTACAGTTGACATATAGTTTTAGTCGGGGAGCTATTGATGATTGGGTGGTAATGGAGAGAGATTGGGGAAAGAATATTGCTGGAAGTGATTCTTTCAGATTTAGATATAAAGGAACAGGAGATGCCAACAATTTAGAATTGAGGGTAATGGATAAGAATGGCACTATATTCTCCAGGAAAATTTATGATGTTACCAACACTGATGAGTGGAAAACTGCAACCATTCCTTACGAGGAACTCACGCTCTACAAGAGTGGAACCTATAGTAATGGCGATACTGCCGAGATGCTCGACTTGAGCAAAGTTGAGGCTATCTCTTTTGTGGTGAGCAAGGGAGACGGTGGCAGTGGCACTTTAATAATTGATGAACTTGAAGTTCTGGAAGTGGAAGATTTCAAAAAAGGGAGAGGAGATTCACTGATTCAAAGTATTGTTGTCCCGGACAATCCTATCTCGCCCAACAACGATGGGGTTAAGGATGTAGCCACTTTTGAGTTCAAACTCGCCCGCTATGCGGAGGTAACCCTGAAGATTTATGATTTAGTCGGAAATTTAGTAAGAAAGATAGACGGCGGCGAAATGGCGCCAGATATAGAACATACCATAGACTGGGACGCAAGAGATAATTCTGAAAAGTTAGTGAGAAATGGTCTATATATATATCTTCTGGAAGCGAAGGATTTAGACAAGAAAACGGACCAGGTAAAGCACCTCATCGGAGTAATCCGCTAAAAAAGGGGACAGGCTACTTTTTTGCCCCAAAGAAGTGGCGGTAATGTAGGGGTGGCACTCCGTGGCCACCCAAATTGTGGCAATATAAATGGTGCCCGGCCAGTGGTTGGTCGCCCTTCAGGGCGACGGAGAAAGGGACGGCACGCTAAACGGGAACCCTGCTTTCGCAGGGACTCCAAGATTTCCTGGAGTCCTCCCGAAAGGGAGGGAAGCAAAACAGGGGATGTGACATTATGCGTCAGGCAGTTTATAAACTTTTTTTGATTGTGCTAATCGCTATTGCGTTAAGCGTCGGCCATTACCCGTCGCAGGAAGCAGAAGGGGGAGCTTTTGACAGGATAGGTATTGGGGCTCGCCCAAAAGGAATGGGAGATGCCTTTACAGCAATAAGTGACGATGGAAATAGCCTCTACTGGAACCCTGCTGGCATAGCGCGGATAAAAAAGAGTCAGCTCAGTGTCATGCATAAAGACCTTTTTGGATTGGGATTAATAAATTACGAATTTGTGGGATATGTCCATCCCAATATTGGCAACGGTTCGCTGGGATTAGGCTGGATACGTCTGGGCACGACAGGAAATGTAGAATTTATGGATTACAATGAGAACACTTATATTATTTCGTATGGTGTTAGAATGGGTAAGGAGTTAAGCTTTGGAGGAAACATAAAATATTATTCTGTGGACTATGAAAGGGGTGGTAGCGGCCTAGGGTCAGATATTGGTGTTTTGTGCAATACTTTCGCGGGACACTTAAACCTGGGAATTCTATATCAGGACTTTAACCGGCCAAAAATAAGGTGGGAAACTCAGGCAGAGGATCGACTTCCTGCCAATTTACGGTTGGGGATAGGTTTTCGCCCTAATCCCTTTATGAATTTTGCCCTCGATTTAGACAAGCTTCTGGAGAGTTATGTTGAGACCCACATGGGAATTGAGCGGTGGCTACTGGAGCATAGTATAGCATTGAGAACGGGTGTGATTAACCAGGATAAGGGTAAGTGGAATTTTACTCTGGGTGGGAGTCTCGGCTATAAATTTTTCCGCTTCGATTATGCCTGGGAGAAACACTATGACCTGGGAGGCACCCACCTTTTTTCATTATTAATAACCTTTTGATGTAGCTTGAGAGCGATAGCTCTGCCATAATGCTGGGGAAATTACCTCTCCCCTTGGGGGAGAGGGTTGAGGGTGAGGGGTGAAGCAAAGCTTCCGCTTTGCTGCTACAGATTTTTGGCAATATATTGTAGGGGTTTGATTCATCAAACCCGAAGAAGCGGGCTCAATAAATTGAGCCCCTACAAAGAAGGTAAACTGGCGTTTTAGTGCTACAGGTTGTTGAATCGAATTTTTGAAGATTGAGGTGTGAAATTGATGAGGAGAAGCGGATTATCTATTCTCTTAGCTGGGTGGATAGCTTTGTCATTAATTTCCATCTGCTCTCAATACGGGGAAAGCAAGACTCTTTTGGTGGATAATTTTGACGAGCAGTCATTTCTCAATGAGCTGGGTGGAGAAAGCTACACATGGAATGTAAATCCCCAGGACAAGTCTCAGGGTTGTATGGCTTCTTTTGATTCCAAGATTCGGGTGGGTGAGACTGGCAGTTCCTTGAGGTTGGATTACGACATCGATTCCACCCTTACTTATCTAAGGGAGTTTCCCGACACTTCGTACTACATTTATGACTACGATATGGATTCAATCATGGGCTTTGCCAGGGAAATTCCCCACACCGCGTATAATGGTTTCTATTTTCTGTTTAATAACGCTAACCTTGAGAGTTATAAATATCTCGTCTTTTATGTTAAGGGAGATCCGCTACAGGGTCACACGCGAAAATTTATTGTTGAGTTGAAAAACATTGACCAGGCGGATAGATTCCTTGTAAATGGAGTGAGTTCTTCCTGGCAAAAGATAGTCATTCCCCTGGGGATGTTTAGAAGGATAGGTGAGTGGAGAAAGATTACAGAGTTAACCATTGTGTTTAATGAAAATGCGACCAGAAAAACAGGAACCGTATATATTGATAACATCTATTTTGCTCAGTCTGCCGAAGAAGAACTGGGACAAGAATCCCCGTCAGGCAAGAATTCCCCACAGGGCAACCTAAAAGAGTATTCCCAGAAGAAAGGAACAGACCTTGGCGCCACAATTTACACTGGCTATTCCTATACTCCTGAAGAGAAAAGCAGAATGTTCGGTATGGGAAGTCTCTCCGTTGAAGGGCGACTCTCAAGATTTGGCGGGAAAATGGAGATTGCAGCCGAGACGCAGGATTTTGGAGAAGCAGCCTATGGTGTTGAGCTCGCAAGTTGGCCTTTTGAGGAAACCAGGAGACAATCTCCCGAACTCGAATTGCCGACACTGCAGTTTATGGTAAACGATATCCTTCCTCAAACTTCAAAAATAACCTTAGGACACCTCTGGCTCGATTCGAGCCGATATACTTTTAGTCCTTTTTACGGATGGAAAGGGCTCTCTATAGATGGGGACTATTATGGACTCAACTATAATGCTTTCTTTATTAAGCAGCCTTTTAATTCTTTCACCTTAGGGAGCCGCTTGCGGCAATACTGGCGATGTTTTTGGCTGGAGGCAATCGGAATTCACCACTCCGAGACAGCGCGGCTCTCAGGCTCTTCAGAGGGAGATGGAACGCTTGCAGAAACCAGCAAGATAGAACCGGTGGAAAGAGATACATCCTTCATATTTCGAGTCATAGAGCCCTTACTTAACCACCGAATCATACTTGAGGAAACTTATGGTCAGGATATATACCACCAATATGCTGAAGTTGACCGCACTGACCCGACAGAACCGACTTATAGCCAGAAGCTTGATGATCCGGTGTCCAATTACGGGAATATGTGGCGAGGAAAGTTAATTTTCGACAATCTTTTCTGGAAAGGCTCAAAACTTAGTTATGACTATCGGTGGGTGGGCGAAAATTTTAAGCCAGAGTATCGTCAGGAGCCGACAGTTTTCGACGATGGATATGGCGACCAGAAGGGTTATAATATCGAGTTTGAGCAGTCCCATCGGGGATTTGTTGCCTCCATTGCTTACGATGACATAACTCGGAATTCAAACAGAGATTACGGACGGAAGCGCACTAACTTTAGTCTTTACTATTATGGCTTTCGCGGGATGGAAATAGGGGCGTCCCGGGAGTATAGAAAAGAAGATTATAAATATACCAGTTACCGTTCCAGCCTGGATGTGGACAGAAACGAAGAGGTCGGTGTGAGCGAGCTATATTTGCGTTTCCATCTCATACATCCTGTAACTCCAGGAATCAGACTTCCCTTGGTGTTGTGGTTTAAATTCCGAAGAGAGGATATAGAGCATCCTCTCACTGGCAGGACCTATGTGACCGATTCCTTTCAGACTAAGATTGAATACTATCCAGCGCCCTATCTAAGACTTCAGGGAATGTACAAGACAACCAGGTTCGGAGACGCAAGCTGGGAGCCAAAAGGTTATCCATTCGCTGACAATTTCGCCCGCCTCGCCTTGGAAGTAATGTTTTAGTGTAGCTTAAGAGCGATAGCTCTGCTAAATTAGTAGCCGCTCCGATTCATCGGAGCGTCTCCATGCGCAACCTAAAGGTTGCGGCTACCTTAACCGGAGCAAAGCTTGCGCTTTGCTGCTATGTTCTACGACAATGAGAAAGATTATAAATGTTAGGAGAGCCTTCTTCGCTCTCCTATTTTTTATTGTTTTGAGTTCTCCCTGGAGAGTTGACGCTCAGGGATTGACCGATGATGAATTCCTCGACATGGTGGAAGAGGACACATTCTGGTTCTTCTGGAATGAGGCGAATCCCTCCAATGGGCTGATTCAGGATAGAGCGACGAATTTCACTTCCCATACATACGACCGTGCGAGTATTGCCTCAGTCGGATTTGGATTGACCGCAGTATGCGTGGCACACAGTAGAGGATGGATAAGTTACGCTGACGCTTATGACCGTATTCTTACCACACTCAAAACATTTAGAGACGGACCTGTGCAAGACCAGAACGGTTTCTTCTACCACTGGCTCAATATCAATACCGGGCAGCGCTACGGTACTTGCGAAGTTTCTTCTATGGACACAACTCTCTTTCTTGCTGGGGCTCTTTTCGCAGGTCAATATTTCCAGGGCACGGAAATTGAAACTATAGCTGATGAACTGTACCGGGCGGCGGACTGGCAATGGATGAGTAATAGCACCAAATTTGTGAATATGTCCTGGAAACCCGAGGACCCCCCGCCGGGATTTGGCCTTTTTTACTGGGACAGTTTCAACGAGGGAGTTCTTCTCGATGTCTTAGCAATAGGTTCACCCACCTACCCCAAGAATACAGACTGCTGGATAGATATGACAAGACCGAGTGACACATATGCTGGCTATACTCTAATCTATTGTTCACCCAATAATCCTTTATTTGTCCATCAGTATCCGCACATCTGGATAGACTTCCGGAGAAAGGAATATGGAGGCACCAACTATTTTGAAAATTCAAAGAGTGCTACTCTGGCGAACAGGCAATTCTGTATTGACCATCATGATGACGTGGAAGATCTTGACGATGATTACACTACTTATAGTTCAAAATGTTGGGGCTTGACTTCAGGTGATGACCCTGATGGCGGATATACTCCATACGGAGCAAAGCCGGGAGGAGGTGGCAACGACGATGGCACAGTGCTGCCAACAGCTCCAGCGGGTTCGATAATGTTCGTACCAGAAGAATCAATAGAAGCATTGAGGTATATGTACGACAACTATGAGAGCTCCATCTGGGGTAATTATGGATTCTGCGACGGATTCAATCTTGACCGAAGTCCGGATTGGCGGGCAGACGATGTAATTGGAATCAGCCAGGGAGCAACAATGTTAGCCATTGAGAACTATAGAACCGGGATGGTCTGGGATGTGTTTATGCAGATTCCGTATATTACGGATGCTCTAAATAAGATGGGATTTTCAGACACAGGAGATAACACCCGTCCGGGAAAGATAGACCTTAAAGTAGAGGATGGCTCAAATACTGGAGAGGTGATATTGGAGTGGAATGCTCCAGGTGATGACGGAAATGTTGGCAGAGCTACTGAGTATATAATCCGTTATTCGGAAAGAGAAATAACTAACTATGCTACCTGGAGTGAAGCTAATGATGTAACGGGCGAACCAGTTCCGAAAAGCGCAGGGAGCGAGGAAACTTTCACGGTGGGAAATTTGACTCCGGGAAGAAAATACTATTTTGCTATCCGGGCAGTGGATGATATGGGAAATAAGTCGCTCCTTTCCAGTAGTCCTTCTGTCTCTTCCGGAAGAAAGAAGAGCAAATTGAACCAGATCTATCCCAATCCATTCAATCCAGCAAAAGCCAGAACTGCCACCATTTCCTATAATCTAGTCAGGGAAGCCAATGTAATAATCGAAATCTACAACATTGTCGGCGAGAGAGTGGAAGATTGGAATGAGGGCTACAAATCAGAAGGGGAGCATCAAACTACATGGGAAGGAAAGAATAGAGACCATAAAGGAGTAAGTTCAGGAGTGTACATAATACTTCTGAGAGAGAACGGTGTCGCCGTAGACAGAAAGAAAATGGCTATCATTAAATAAATTTTTTATCCTTGACATCAACCTATTAAGGATAGTATATTATGTTTAGATTTGCAAACATATGTTTACATTGGCAAACATAGAAAAGAGGTGATTTTATGAGAGTGCATGACCCATTAGATAAGATTTTAAATAATGAGGTAAAGATTAAGATTTTACGTTTTCTCTGTAAGACGGAGGCAGAGTGGAGCGGGCGTCAGATTGCTCAGGAGATAAAGGTGAGCCCTGCAGCCTGCCATAAAGCTCTTCGAGAGCTCAATAACGAGAGGGCACTTTTACTTAGAAGCGTAGGGAGGAGCTATCTTTACCGTTTAAATAAGGAAAACATTATTATCTCAGAGCTGCTAAAACCCCTATATGAAAAGGAGAGCAAAATTCCTGATAATGTAAATAGGGCTATAGTAAGAAATATTTCCTCTCTTGTGATAAACGATATAGCCTCTATAGCAGTCTTTGGAAGCATGAGGAAGGGAAAGGAACGGTCTACCAGCGACATAGACCTCTTAGTGTTAGTAAGGAACCCGGAAGACAAAACAAAGGTTGAAGAAGATTTTGGAAAGGTAAATGAGAAAATTATAAGCAAATTTGGTAATACAATCTCTAATTATATTCAGACGACTGAGGAATTCAAGACAAAATATAAAAAAGGCCTTGCTTTGGTAAAAAATATTCTAAAGTCTCATAGATTACTCTTTGGGAAACCCTTGGAGGACTTGCTGTAAATGGTAGCCAAGAAAATAAAGACAAAAGCGATAATGAGAAGCGAATATAGAACCTACCTCAAAAAGGCGACCGAATTTTATGATACAATGCTTCACGCCAAAAAGACGGGAATGTGGAATGCTGTGGGCTTGAATGCTGTCCACTGTGCAATTTCTTCCTCTGATGCAATGCTTGTGTTCTATGAAGGGATTCGTTCTGCCAGTGATGACCACTTAGCAGTAATTGATTTGCTATCTACTTCTATAAAATCACCCGATGTCAAATCCAAATGTGAGACCCTGAGAAAGATTTTGGTCAAAAAGAGCATAATTGAATATGAAGATAGAGATTTTACCCAGAAGGAGGCTTTGGAAATACTAAAGCTTACGGAGAGATTCTATAGCTGGGTCGTTTCAAGTATAAGATAACCCTCTATAATCTTGATCTGTAAATGAATGATTTGTTTGTTGACAAGTTTAGATAGAAAAAATATAATATGAACGGTAGAAGTAATAATTTCAACCCCCGAACAAGCAAAGCTTGGCAGTTATGACGTCCCGATTCATCGGGACTACTCCACAGAAATGGCACCATATAAGTGGTGTCGACCAGATGAGAAGGAGTTAAATGACTAGGGGAGAAATTTCCTTCTCTTTCATTCCCTCATACAAGCTGGCGCTATATAACCTTTCAAAGCTAATGCTCGCCGTATTTGCAACCTTCCTCTATTTTATCTGTTTCCACTGGAGTCTTTTCTTTGCCATTCTTATGATTCCTCTTTTCGCCTACGCCGTTTATGGTCTGGCAAGCATTATAGTCAACTTCTTTATATACCTTTTTACTAAGCCACTTCTCTTAAAAGGAAAGGAAGATGTCGCCGAGAACGGAATACCTGACAATATAAAGATACTCTTTTTCCGTCCTGTTTTTGCCAAGAGTGTAGAGGAGATGGAGACTCTTATTGAAAGTGTGAAACAGGATATCCAAAACAATCAGGAGAAGAATCGGAACATAAAATTTATCGTCATAGATAATACAAGAGACGAGACAGTTAGAGAAAAAACAAGAGAAATGATTGGGGATTTACAGGTGCAATTTGGCGAGGATGTAGTCTTCTACTTCCACCGCAACCCCAGAAGCGATTTCTTCAAGAAACTTGGTATCTATCAAGATGCTATTATGCTTCTCTACGAAGGATGGACGAGGCCCAGAACCTATGTTGGGACGCAGTGGGAAAGGTGGACGAAAGGCACAAGAAATCCTGAACAACCTATCTTTGATGAAATTCTTGGCGATATTAGTGCACTGGGCATAAAGGGCTCAAAAGAGGACATCGTAAATGGCAGAGAGGTAGCGATTAGAGATGGTGAGAGGCCAGAAATATCTATAGTTTGCGACGCAGATAATGTGTGGCCGAAAGGTTCGATAAGGAAAATTGTGGCCAAGATACTCCATCCGGAAAACAAAGATATTATTATCTATCAGCCCTCAATAGAAGTTTCCAATCCCGATGAGAATGGTTACATTCGCCTGAATGTGGTGGCTCGCCAGATGATTAAGTTTGACCCCATAGCCAGATGGAGAATGTACCACTTCTCGCCGTTTTATGGCAAGGGCGCAATGCAAATAGCAGGTTATGTCAGAGAGGTTATAAAAAGAGAAGCCATCCATCCCGGCAGGGCAGCAAGCCACGATTTCCAGGAATCACTCAGGGCCTGGACTGCCCTCGTGGAAGATGTCTATATCTATGAGAAGTCATTTTCTAATAAGTTATCTGAACTAACAAGAAGTGCCCAGTGGGGATGGGGCGACCTGGAAACTGTTCGTCAGTTCATATACAAGAAGTTCGAACCGGGAAGGAGATCTCACCTTTATGCGCTGGTAAGATTGCTGATAGGCAACCTCACTTTCCCACTCTGGCTAATAGGAACCTCGCTATCCTGGATGGTTCTTGGTTTAGCCACTATGACCAGACCCAGACTATTCTTTTCTTTGATTGGAGTGATTCTAATTCTCAGTATCTTGATTCCGAAATTTATTGCTCCCATTGTAAATAGACTTAAGCCCAAGACCTACGAATTGGAAATTCCGGAAGTTGAGAAGGGCCTTGTTACTATTCTGAGAGAGGGAATTTTTGCTACAGTGGTCTCTTTTTTGATACATCTACTTGACTTGGTCTATAAACCTTCGGCATTAATCAGGAATCTCGTTAAGCAGATTCGCGGCAGGCCGTTTGTATGGAAGACAGGCGCGATGGGAGAAATAGAGACAGCACATATTTCTCTATATCAGACGTATAAAAGATTGTTGCCTCCTACTATTCTTGGGATTTTGCTCCTCCTTGGTGGAATCTTTCAGTTTTTCCCTCTTATCTTGATGATATTCCTATCTCCATTTACAGCCTCCTTTCTTTTTGGTCCGGCGGTCATTTGGCTCACCTCAAGACCCCGCCCCCAATAGCCGCCAATAAATAACCCGAAAAAATTTTACAAAGATTTTACATTTCTTTTACACATATGTAATACGCGTGTTATATACTATTATTACCAAAAGAGATTTTAAGAGAATTTATCGACGATAAACAGTGTTCTTTGGTCTTTAAAGTGTTAATATTCCGAAAAGGCAAACCCTGAGCAATCGGGGGGCGCAAAGCCTCGGGGTTACTTAGATAACCGACATTGAGGTTGAACCGGCCGGGCTGCCGATAACGAGAAGGGAAACCCGTTATGGGTAGTCCGGCCTTTTTTATTATCCCCCTCACCCCTCCCTCTCCCTCTGGGGAGAGGGCTAAGAGTGAGGGGGCAGGAGAGAAGATGGTAGCCTGGTGGTGTAGCAAGACAAATAAAATATGGCTTAGAACCCTGGCGCTGGTTGTATGCAGTGTATTTTTCTTCACCCAGGTAGTGGGAGCTTCTGTGCCAGACAGGAGTTTCTGGGCAGAAAGGCGTAAGGCCAAGGAGAAGCTCACTGCCTCCCGCCAAAAAAGCCACCCAGTAGATAGCCAGAGAGTCCTCGAAAATAAACTGGAACAGAAAGATGTAGCAAGTGAAGTATCCTCTCTTATCACTCCTCATGATCTATTCACTGTTCCTTCCGAATACGGCACTGTAAAGGAAGTACACACTCAAGCATCAAGCAACG